>SL_8KL_010_SEDDRAFT_10005073_pt1 | contig 10416 bp, 4 predicted proteins | sample SodLakKL_010_SED_4_FD_11160 | JGI IMG/M metagenome (IMG submission 11160) | reverse complement strand
CCATAAGTATGATGTCAAAAGTATTTGAGGTATAAATTTCCAGGGCTTGTTTCCCATTTTTTGCAATAGTAACTTCATGGCCCAGGGATTCAAGCATAAGCTTTACCACTTTCTGAGTAGCTACTTTGTCTTCAACAAATAATATTTTTAACTGATTATTATTCTCATCAGAAACATCTTTATTACTATTACCTTCTTTTAAAACTTTTTCAACTACATTTGCCGGAAAATTAAACCAAAAAGTACTTCCTTGGTCAGCTTCACTTACCAGACCTATCTTTCCACCCAACAATTCTGTAAGTTCCTTGCAAATAGCAAGCCCCAGCCCTGTGCCTTCATAACTCCTGTTATATTCCTGTTCCACCTGGTAAAAAGGTGTAAAAAGTTTATCTTGCACATCTTTACTAATTCCTTTTCCTGTATCACTAACCGAAATCTTAATATAAAAAACATTGTCGCCTTCGACATTTTCTGATGGTATTGTTTTATCCAATGATATATGAATTCCAACTTTGCCTTTGGTAGTATATTTGACAGCATTCGACAAAAGATTTGAAAGTATTTGAAAAACTCTGTTTCGATCTGTTTTGACATATCCGGGTACTTCGTCTTCCATAAACTTTTTCAACTTGATATCTTTTTTGCATATGGAGAAAAAATACTTTTCAGCATCATCCAACAATTCTTTCATTGAAAATTCCACTTCATTTACAGTGTACTTTCCTGCTTCGATTTTAGAATAATCGAGCACCAGGTTGATAGTTTCCTTGAGGTTTTCACTGGAATGCAAAAGAGTTTGCAGGTAATCTTTTTGCTTATCATTGAGTGATGTTTTTTTTAATAATTCTGCCATACCTATTAAACCGGTAAGAGGTGTGCGAATTTCGTGGCTCATATTAGCGAGGAAGTTTTGCTTGAATTCGGCCGACTTTTTTGCAACTTCAACCTCTTTTTGCATAAGCCATTCATTTTTTCTGCGCTTTTCTTTTTTTTGTAAAGCATTTCTGCGGTATTTATAAAGTAAAGCGATTAATAAAATAATAAGAAAAGTATAAATTGAATACGCCCACCACGTTTTCCACCATGGAGGCTTAATAGTAATTGGATAACTCAGTTCATCACTCATAAACCCTTCACTGTTCATGGCTCTTATCTTAAACACATATTTACCGGGTGGTAAATTACCATAATGTGCTTCTGTCCTTTTTGTAAAAGGATTCCAGTTTTCTTCCAAGCCTTCAAGCATATACTTGTACCTTATACTATGCAGGAATCCGACGTTTGTAGCAGAAAAATAAAACAGTACATAGTTATTATTGTGGGCTAGCTCAAAATCACTTGGTACACCGTACCATGGGCCAACTTCATCAAAGTTAAAATTCTTCACTTCTATACCGTTCGCCAACAAAATTGTTGTATCCTGATTTTCAGCGATATCTTGCCAAGGGATGTTTTCATTGAACAATTCAATATTTGTTAAATGCATTTGAGGTTTAATTACACCTGAAGTTCCAGCTTCAGGGTTAAATACTGTAAGAACATCATTGGCGCCTATCCATATTTTTTCATCCTTATCCTGGAATATTGCTCTCGAATTGCAACCTATACCCAAGAAGCCATCACTTTTAGTATAATTCTTAAAAAATATACCATGGCTATGAGCATAAGCACCATTTAGTTGTTGTCTTCTTTCGTATGAAAGACTATCTGAATAAAGCATCTTACTTAACCCCATACGCGTTCCGAACCACAAACCTCCTTCCTGGTCTTCAAAAACTGAATATACATAATTACTCCCCAGGCCATGTTCTTCTGTAAAATGAACTAACCTGCCATCATTATACATAAAAACTCCGTCGCCATTAGACCCAGCCCACAAGTTACCACGGCTGTCAATTATAATATCAAGAATTGAATTGTCGGGTAGTCCTTCTTTAGTAGTTAAATTTACAAAATTTGCTCCATCAAACTTTGATATTCCGCCATCCCAGGTAGAAACCCAAATATTGCCTTGATCATCATCATATATTTTACTTATTTGATTTCCACAAAGGCCTTGTTCCTTAGTATAGTTTATTAAGGTATCCCCCTCATATTTAAAAACTCCACTACCCAAAGTACCAAGCCACAAACTTCCATTTTTATCTTCAAAGATAGTTGTTATTGAGTTTAACACATCATTATTTAATATTTTAAAAAATTCACCGTCATATTTTACAAGGTTACCGTCTCGAAAGCCCATCCAAATATTATCATTGCTATCTTTCAATAATGCTCTTATTTGGTTATTGGGCAGCCCGGTTTCGTTATTATAATTTAAAAATGTATCTCCATCATATATAAACACACCACCTAAATTGGAAGCCAGCCAAATATCACCATTGGAATCTTGTAAAATATCTCTGATAAAACTATCATAAAGACCTTCATGTTCGGTATAATGCCGGAAGATATCTCCACTGTATTGCCCCACTCCACCACCAAAAGTTGCAAACCATAATCTTTCGTTTAAATCTTCAGTTATATCATTTATATGAGTACTGAACATTCCTTCTGTTTCTTTATAGTAGTAATAGGCATCACCATCAAATTTCAATAATCCCTCATCCCGGGTACCTATCCAAACATTTTTCCTGCTATCTTCGTACAATGTAATTATATGATTACTGGTCAGGCCTGTGTTTTTATTTAAATTATAAAAATATTGGCCGTCAAAAATTGTCAGTCCTTCATTACTACTTCCAAACCAGAGGTTTCCTTCACTATCTTTTAAAGCAGTACTAATATAATCAGATATAAGACCCTGGTTGGTAGTATAACTGTAAAAACTCTTTCCGTCAAAACTGACAATTCCTCCACCCGAAGTGGCAAACCATTTTTTTTCATCATCATCTTCAACAACAGCCTGCACCGGATCACCTGGCAATCCATGCCTTTCATCATAATTTGTGAAATCTTCACCATCAAAATGTGTAACACCACCTTCAAAAGTACAAAACCAAAAATCGCCTTTTGAATCCTGGTATATATATTCAACATTATTGCTGTAGATGCCTTCAGTTACCGTGTAGGTTTTAAAATATTTACCATCAAACCGTGCCACACCACCCCTGGCTGAAATCCAGAGGTGTCCATCTTTATCAATAAATAAAGACAATATATGGTTTCCGGGTAAACCATCTTCTTCGGTATAATGATTAAAATGACTTCCATCGTAGCTTACCAGCCCACCCCCAATAGTGCCAAACCAAAGCTTACCCTGAGTGTCCTTTACTACTTCATTTATATCATCATTGGGCAGACCTTGTGAGCGAGTTAAAAAGCTAAAACTGAAAGGATTTTCAGGTATCGTATAAGATTCTTTTGCTTCAATTCTTTCGGGCAATCCGGCTTTTACATATTTAGCAACGGCAGTAATAATTTTTGGGTGCTTATAGTTGGGATCAGTAGTTGAAACAGATACCGGCTCACCGGCTAATATTTTTTGTGAATCAACATTAGCAACTTTGTTTTGCTTAGCAGGGATTTTATTAGGATCTCCGGGTTTTACTTTTTTGAGTTCCCCGGCATTAATTTTGCCTGGCTGTGGCATTGTATCCAGGGAAATTTCAACTCCTTCTATCTTTATATCATCTATAACATCTACCACCGATTGATCGTTTTTACCATCAGCAGATAGGCAGCTAATCAGCAAAACTGGAAAAAAAATATAAATCAAGCTGCGATTAATTTGAAAAAAAACTGAAAATAATATTAAAGCATTATTACTTATTCTTGTTTTAAACATCACGAGAAGTTCATTCATAAGTATGAATTAGTAGTATAAAAACCCTTTTAAAATTAACTTTTAAAATACTGCATTTCAAAAATAATAAAAACTTCCGTATTTTTATTATTCATTGCATTATTATTGTTTGAAAAAATAAATTTACAGGCTTCCGGACCAACTGCCTGGTTAAACAATGCTTATTAAGTGGTTAGGAAATATCGATTAACTTATAATCTCTTTTGCCTAAGCCTATTTTTTCAGCATGTTTTAATTGTATTGCAGGGTTAATATTGTGCAACTTTTCAAACTTATCAACTTCTGTTTGAAACTCACTTCCCTTTGTTTGATTAACCAAGTCGTATGCAGCCTGGTCCACGGCAACGGGGTCTCTTGAAGCAACAATGCCAATATCGGGAACTATTGGAGCTTTTCTCCATGGCGGGCAATCGCATTCGGGTGTTACATCTGTTATGAAGTTATAATATAAGGATTTATTTTCTTTACCCTTTATTGCGCCCAATGCATATTCGGCGATTTTCTCCTGTACCTTTTCTGTTTCCGATGTATCTTCAACTTTTATTGCGTTTTCGGGGCAGACAATTTTACATTCACCACATCCAATACATTTTTCAAGGTCAATTTCTGCATATTGGGCAACACTAATTGCATCAGCGGGGCACCATTCAGCGCATTTGCCGCAGGCTATACACTTTTCTTTTTTAACTACAGGATTTACATCACAATGCATTATTAGTTTACCTGCCCTTGAGCCGCAACCCATGCCAAGATTTTTTAATGTACCTCCAAAACCTGTCAAGCCATGACCTTTAAAATGGGAAACACCTATTATTCCATCAGCCTGTAGAAAAGCAGCACCGATTTTGACTTCACTATAATGCTCACCGTTGATATTTACAATATAGAACTCATGACCATGCAAACCGTCAGCTATAACCACAGGAGCATCCACTACGGGCCTTAGCCAGCCATTATCCTGTGCCGTTCGATGATGATCAACTGCATTAGCCCTGCTCCCCCTGTATAGTGTGTTTGTGTCAGACAGGAAAGGCTTTCCACCGGCTTCTTTAACAGCTTCAGCTATAGGTGCCACCTGCACGGGCCTGAGATATGTGTCAATCCCTTTTTCACCAAAGTGAACCTTTAGAGCTATTAACTCATTTCCTTTATAACTTATGCCTTCGCCGGTTATTTCAAAAAGCTTCTTAATACGACTGATAAGATTATCCTCTTTGGTACTCGAAGATAAACCTGCAAAATAAACTTTACTCATATCAACAATTTTTTAAACCATACAACCTCTCAACCTTTTAGCATCTATTCCGGAAGCTGGAAATTCCTACCGGAAGTTTCCAGTTCCTGCCAACCTCTCAACCAACAAACTCCTCCCACTCAGAAAACTCTTTCTCTCCCATTACTTTGGGAACTTTGGTTTGCCCTCCTTTTTTGTTTTTAGATTCTATCCAGTCATGGAAATAATTTATTGGTACCACCTTTACTTCTACATCTTTTAGGGTGTTGGTGCGTGTTTTTCCATAATTTTTGTTTTCATCCTGCAATATTTCATCAAGTTGCCTTGCCAACTCTGCCTCCTCCGGAGTCAAGTTATCATCGCATCCCAAATACCAGCGATGGATATAATCTTCTCCGCGTCTGACTGCACTAACGGTAAATTCCTGTATATTCATGTTGTTGTTGGATTCAAGTCTATCAATAGCCTTAACCATCTGGTGTTCTGAAAGTTGCGAACCAACAACATTCAAGAAGTATTTTGTTCTTCCCGTTAATTGGATTTCTACCTTATCCTTATCGGTGAATTTGATTGTATCCCCTATCATATACCGCCATGCACCTGCGACGGTTGTAATTATAAGAATATAATCGACTCCCTCTTCTACTTCTTCAAGAGTAAACGCTTCGGCATTCTGTGATACGTTACCATCTTCATCAAGATTTTCTTGCTTTAAAGGGACAAACTCAAAATATATCCCGTTATTTGCAAGCAAAGTCATGGCACCGGTATCTTCCCTGAGTTGCGATGCGATATATCCTTCAGAGGCCAGATATGTATCTAATACAATGATAGGTCTGCCCAGTATATTCCGGAAGCTTTTCCTGTAGGGTTCGAAACTTACTCCACCTGAAGTATATACTTCCAGATTGGGCCATATCTCATGAATATTGTTCAGGTTATTATATTCTATCACTCTTTTTAACATAAGCTCGATCCATGAGGGCATTCCTGACAATCCTCCTATATCCCATTGAGGAGCATTTATTGCTATTTGCCTGACTCTTTCATCCCAATCATTAATAGATGATATTTTCGGACCGGGTTTATAAAATCTTCTAAACCAAAATGGAATATTATAAGCACCAATACCACTAATTTCACCTTCGAGGTGTCCATTGGCCTCTTTCAAGTCGGTGCTGCTGCCAAGCATAAGTATCTCGGTTTCGAAAAATGAGGAGGGTAAGTCAAACTTTGCTATACTTAACAACTGTCTTATACCGGCATCCCTTATATTATGAAGCATCTCATCAGTAACCGGTATATATTTTGTTTTGCTCGTAGTGCCGCTACTCAATGCAAAAAAGTCAGGTTTACCCGGCCATGTTACATCTTTCTGACCGGCATACACATCTTTCCACCATTCATTGTAGATCTTACTATAGTCGTGATAAGGAACGCTTTTAGCAAAAGCTTTCTGTGGATCCTTCTTTTTAATGATCTCATTAAACTTATATGCCTTGCCAAATGATGTATCCTTAGCTTTTTCCAGAATATCAATAAGCAATTGTTTCTGGGCCGGAACAGGGTCGGGCTTATCAACTATATTACTTGATATTTCAATTGCTTTCTTTAATATTTCACCAATTATTGCCATAATAATGTAAGCAGTTAAATTATAAATTAATTCTCTAAAGTATAGAACGCAAAATTGATAAAAATAACATAAATATGCTAAGTTTTTGGTTTAATAAATCATAAAAATTGGAATGCGAGATGTTGAATTGTTGAATTGTTGAATTGTTGAATTGTTGAATTGTTAAATTGTTGAATTGTTAAATTGTTTGTATGGTGGTAATTAGAAAGTTAACAATTGAACAATTGAACAATGAAACAATGTTTCAAGTGAAATAAAAAACGTACAAATTATTATTCGTTTAATTTTAATATCCTGCTGCTTGTCCGTCTTTTCTTGATTCTGATGCACCATAAAACACTTTGTTTACCGGGTCCCACATAATAGCCTGGTATCCACCAAATGGTCCTACTGCCCATTCCATACTATGCCCTTTTTTCATCAGTTTGCGGATTGTTTCGTAAGGGAATCCTGATTCCAGTCTTACCACTCCCCCATCTGTCATTTCCCGGCCGGTAGGTTGCGATGATCCGCTATGTTGAATTCTTGGTGCATCGCCTGCTTCCTGGAGGTTCATGTCAAAGTCTATCATATTAATAACTACCTGGGCTTGTCCTTGAGGTTGCATTGCTCCGCCCATCACACCAAAGCTCATATAGGGTTCGCCATCTTTTGTAATAAAACCGGGAATTATTGTATGGAAAGGTCTTTTCCCCGGTTCGTATGTGTTAAAATGATCCGGTTCCAGGGTAAATCCTTCACCGCGATTTTGCAACACAAAACCCAGTTCCGGTGGGGTCATTCCACTACCCATTCCGCGATAGTTGCTTTGTATCAAAGATACCATATTGCCGTCTTTATCAGCTACTGTAAGGTAAATGGTGTTGGGCGATTCCGGAATACCGGGATCATATTGCCGTGCTGCTCTATCGGGATCTATAAGTTCCCGCCGTTGCTCAGCATACTCTTTAGAAATAAGTTTTTCTACGGGTACAGGACTAAAATCCATATCAGCGTAATAGTTGGCACGGTCTTCAAAAGCAAGCTTCTTAGCTTCTACAAACAGGTGTATATATTCCGGGCTATACAATCCTTTGGAAGCAATGTCATATCCTTCAAGTATATTGAGTATTTGCAACACAGCTATACCTTGTCCGTTGGGTGGTAGCTGCCATACGTCGTAACCGCGATAGTTGGTTGAAACAGGATCAACCCATTCACCGGTATGAGCAGCCATATCTTCATAGCTAAGATATCCGCCATTTTCTTCTATGTATTCATCAATAGTTTTGGCGATCTCTCCTTTGTAAAATTCATCCCTTCCTTCCGCGGCTATCGTTTCATAAGTGTTGGCAAGATATGGATTACGGAATATTTCGCCTTTATCAGGCATTTGCCCATCGGGCATGTAGGTTTCTTCAAAATTGGGAAAATCCTTCAATACAGGAGCTGAACGCTCAAGATAATAAGCTATTAGCTCTGTAACGGGAAAACCTTCACGTGCATATTCAATAGAGGGATTCAATATCTCCATCATATCCAGGCGGCCAAATTTTTGGTGCATTTCGAACCAACCATCGACTGCCCCGGGCACGCTTACCGAAAGAGCACCCCTCGAAGGAATATAATCATAATCATTTTCATGAAAATAGTCTATCTCCAGATCTTTTGGAGAGCGGCCGCTGGCGTTAAGCCCGTGCAGTTGCTGAGACTCATCATCCCATATTATAGCAAACAGGTCTCCTCCAATACCGCAGCCGGTAGGTTCCATCAATCCCAACATGGCATTTGCTGCAATGGCAGCATCCACAGCGCTACCTCCCTGTTTTAATATATCCAGGGCAGCCTGTGTAGCCAGCGGATGACTGGTAGCTGCCATACCGTTCTGAGCTATAACCTCAGAGCGAGTGGCAAAATTATGACCGGTGATACGGTCCTGTGAAATTGCTTGTGAAGAAAGCAGAATAAACAGCGAAGAAAGTAGTAAGATTTTGTTCATAAGAATAAGATTTTGATAATAAATGTTATTTGTAAATTCAATGTAATATTAAAATATCAAATATAGTAAAACTTTTGGGAAAATGGAAAGATATTAGTAGTATTGCCAAAAGAGTCGCATCCCTTTTCTATTATCACTATACATATTAGGCTTTAAAGGTTAAAATATTTGTAAATTTGAGGCTTGCTTGGTACATTTGCAGCCATTAGTTACTTTATAAAAAAATATTTTATTATGATAAAAATATATTCCAGGTTTGCTCTGTTCAGTACATTAATGTTTATATTTTCAATTTTCCCGGTATCTTCACAGTTAAAAGCGCCGGATATTGAACTCAGTTTCGACACATACGTCAGTACAGGTCAGCAAAATCCTTTCTGGTTTGTATCCAATCAATATGGTAAATATACCCTCAGCAAAAATGCAGCTTTGGCTTCCGTTATTGCTCAGTCCGAGGCGGACACCTCCGGTGTTTTTGATGTAAACTATGGTTTTGAATTAGTAAACCGCTATGATGGTGCGGATAAGTTTTGGTTTAACCAGGCATATATGCAGATGGACTATCACAATTTTATACGATTTAAGGCGGGGCTTTGGGAAGAAAGCCTGGGAAATGAATATACATCTTTGTCGTCGGGATCAACAATCTGGTCAAGAAATGCACGTCCTATGCCCAAGATTGAGATTGGCACTTCCGGCTATGTTGAAGTTCCATATACCCGTGGCATATTGGAAGTAAATGGGGCGCTTACGCATGGATGGTTTGAAACGGACAGATATGTTGATGGAGCTTTGTTGCATCAAAAATATATAAGCGCCCGAAGTGGCTGGGATTTTCCACTGAATTTAAACTGGGGGCTTTACCACTTTGCACAATGGGGAGGTGAGCACCCGAGTGACGGGAAATATCCAACCGGTATCAAGGACTACCTTAAAGTATTCTTCATACGATCGGGTAGTGAAGAAGCACCTGAAACGTTTCAATTGAATAAATACGGAAATCACCTTGGAACCAGAAATTACGGCATTGATTGGGAAGATGAAACATTTACAGCAGGGATCTATTACCAGGATATTATCGAGGACGGTTCGGGCATGCGGAGAAGAAATTTTCCTGACGGGCTTTGGGGATTGTATCTTACCCTGGAAGACCAAAAAGCTCCTGTAACCGGAATATTATATGAATATCTTCAAACTTCTGATCAATCGGGACCCATTCATGATTGGGAAGAGGGGCTTGGAGGGAACGATAATTATTTTAATCATGGAAGATATCACTATGGTTGGACTTTTAATCAAATGACCATAGGAACGCCCTTTATTACTTCTCCTGTTTATAATGAAGATGTTGATCACAGATTAAATTACAGGATATGGAATAACCGTGTTAAAGTACACCATTTCGGTATTGAAGGACAAATAACGGAAGGATTGGATTATAAAGCTCTTGTGAGTTACAGCAAGAATAAGGGGATTTATGACCAAAATTACATACCTGAAGTATTTGAGTTAGAATCTCCACTTCATCAGTGGAGCGGGAAGCTGGACTTATATTATGAACTACCCGCTATTGAGGGATTGAATTTAGGTGGTTCTATGGCATTTGATAAAGGCAGGATGTATGGGGATAATTGGGGGTTGATGGTGAAGGTGGTTTATGGTGGGGGGTGAGTGAGTTGTGAGTTGTGAGTTGTGAGTTGTGAGTTGTGAGTTGTGAGTTGTGAGTTGTGAGTTGTGAGTTGTGAGTTGTGAGTTGTGAGTTG
>SL_8KL_010_SEDDRAFT_10005071_pt1 | contig 10418 bp, 10 predicted proteins | sample SodLakKL_010_SED_4_FD_11160 | JGI IMG/M metagenome (IMG submission 11160) | reverse complement strand
TTTTAAACACATGAACCGAAGGTCGCGAAGCGCTATATTCATGACCGGGCTGGCGCCAGGACACACAGGTGCATGATTAAAACCGGTCATGAATATTCTATGTGACCGCTTGAATCAAAAAATTTTAAACAGATGAAATACAAATTGTTTGGCAACAGCGGCTTGCGAGTGTCGGAGTTGTCTCTCGGCACCATTACCTTCGGAACAGACTGGGGCTGGGGTGCCGATGAGAAAGAGTGCCGCAACATGTTTGATACCTATGCGCAAGCCGGCGGGAATTTCATCGATACCGCCAATCGCTATACCGAGGGGAGCAGCGAGCGCATTGTGGGAGATTGCATCACATCGGATCGCGATCATTTTGTGGTGGCAACCAAGTATACGTTCTTCGACCGCGAGGGAGATGTCAATTTCAGCGGCAATCATCGCAAAAACATGATGCGGTCCGTGCATCAGAGCCTGAAGCGACTGAATACGGATTACATCGATGTGCTCTGGCTGCATGCCTGGGATTTTCTGACCCCGGCGGACGAGGTGATGCGCGGTCTGGATGATCTGATCAGGGCGGGAAAGGTCCACTATCTCGGTATCTCTGATACCCCGGCTTGGGTTGTTGCCCGTGCCAACACGCTTGCGGAACTGCGGGGATGGACCGCTTTCTGTGGGCTCCAGATCGAATACAGCCTCTTGGAACGAACCCCGGAGCGGGAATTGATTCCGATGGCAAAGTCACTGGGGATGGTGGTGACACCGTGGGGCCCGCTGGGCGCCGGGGTGCTGACGGGAAAATACCTCAAGGGCGAATCGGGACGCGTTTCTAAAACAAGCGGACACCTCAGCGAACGAAGCATCCGGATAGCCTCGGCGGTTGTGGCACTGGCAGAAAGGATGGGGGTTACTCCGGCCCAGTTGGCATTGCGGTGGACCATGCAGCAGGATTTTTCGTCCATCCCGGTTGTTGGCAGCAGCAATACAGCGCAATTGCAGGATAGCCTGGGCGCTCTGGATGTCACCATCCCGGACGATATCATGAACGAACTGGATGAGGCAAGCCGGATCGACCTGGGATTTCCTCATGATTTTCTGTCACAAGAGGATACGCGCAATGTACTTTATGGCGGGATGATTGACCGGATCGTGCAGGACAAAGTGTGACAATCAAGCATTGCACGGTGTTGTACCATTGTGACAAAGTGCATTCATAATGTTACCTTTCAAGCAGCGTTATGGCTATGAACCAAGTAAAAGTGTATACAGATGTCACATCAGCAAGCCCCGAAACCACCTATGCGAATGCGTATAAATCACCGGCAATCCACTTGTAATCTGCCTGTATCCGTCACACAGGAGGACAGGCAAATCCCGAATAGCAGCCCGAAAACCCCATCCCGCCTTCGGCACTTTTTACCGTTGCTGCTTTGCGTGTTCCTGTTTGGCAGTGCAGAACAGGTCGAAGTGACCGGAAGGGTGCTGAGCACCTATGGGCTGGCTGTGGACGGACATCCGGTGTCCATATATGACGGCGCGGGTCAGCCACTGTCCACCGGGTTGACCGGCAGCGACGGCAGGTTCACACTGGTGTATGAACGGCAGGCCACGTCGGCCGACCAGGACCGTCGTGCCGGGACAGAGCAGCCGGATGGTTTCCGGCTTGGGCAGGCCTATCCCAACCCGTTCAACCCCCGCACCGTGGTGCCGTTTTATGCTGCCGACGACAGCCGGGCCGCCATCACCGTCTACAATCTGCTGGGGCAGCAGGTGTTGCAGGCCGAGGCCGGCCTTACCCGGGGAGCCCATGAGATCGAGGTCCGCCTGGGCGACAATCTGGCACAGGGACCCTATCTGCTGAATGTCCGGGGCGACGGGTTTTCGGAGACGCGCAGTATGACATTCGTCAGCGCGGGAGTCGGCGGCGGGGAGCCGGGCATCCGGATCCGGAGAGGGGTTGCTGCATCGCGGTCGGTCGATGGTGCCGCATCAGAATACAGCGTCGGATCAGAACGCAGCGCCAGCCCGGGCCGCGATATCTCCCTTGATTTTGGCGCCAGCTCAGGCCATATCCACCCGAACACGCAAACCGAAACTCCGGGCACGTTTCTCCTTGTGGTGGAAGAGGAGTCCGGTTTTGAAAGAACGGAAATCGAGGTTCCGGCAGATCAGGATTTTGCAGCGGGGATCATCAACCTGGAATTTGCGCTGACCGATGAGCAGCTGCTGGATATTGTCCAGGAGGGCACATTTCAGTACTTCTGGGACGGGGCGCATGCTTCGGGGATGGCGCGCGAGCGGATCCATATCGATGAGCCGTTCGCAGACCTCCACACGGTGACTACCGGCGGATCAGGATTCGGGCTAATGGCCATCATCACCGGCATCGAGCGGGGGTTCATCACGCGCGAGGAGGGCATCGACCGGCTTGAACAGATCATCGGATTTCTGGAGGATGCGGACCGCTTCCGGGGCGTCTGGCCGCACTGGTTTGACGGACGGACCGGTGCGGTGCGGCCGTTCAGCCAGCTGGACGATGGCGGCGACCTGGTGGAGACCGCCTTCATGGCGCAGGGGCTGCTGACGGTCCGGCAGTATCTTCTGGATGGTACCGGGCGCGAGCAGGATCTGGCCGATCGCATCGATGCGTTGTGGCGGGGGATCGAGTGGCATTGGCACACCAAATCCGGGGCTGAGAATGTACTTTACTGGCACTGGTCGCCCAATCATGGATGGGCGATGAACCACACCATCCGGGGCTATGATGAAGGGCTGATCACCTATGTGCTGGCGGCATCGTCGCCGACCCACCCGGTCAGTGCGGAGGTGTACCATCAGGGATGGGCCCGCGGCGGCAACATCCGGATGGAGGGGCACACGGTTTACGGATATCCGCTGGAGTTGCGGCACAACGGCGCGGAGCAGTACAGCGGACCGCTTTTCTGGGCGCATTATTCGTATCTGGGGCTGGATCCGCGCGGGCTGACCGACCAGTACGCCGACTACTGGGAGCACAACCGCAGCCACACGCTCATCCACCGCGATTACGCCATCATCAATCCGTTCAATTTTGCCGGATACGGCCGCGACCTTTGGGGGTTGACAGCCAGTTACACGGTGGACGGCTACACGGCGCACATGCCCGTGCAGAATGACCGCGGGGTGATCACACCCACGGCGGCGCTTTCCTCGTTTCCCTATGCGCCCGATCATGTGATGCGCATGATGCGGAACCTGTACCATCATCTGGGCGACCGGGTCTGGGGTCCTTACGGTTTCTACGATGCGCTGAGCATCGAGCACAACTGGTTTCCCGAGCGGTATCTGGCAATCGACCAGGGTCCGATTGTGGTGATGATGGAAAACCACCGGTCCGGGCTGCTGTGGGACCTGTTCATGTCCGCCCCCGAGGTGCAGGAAGGCCTGCAAAAGCTGGGGTTTGAGAGTCCGCATTTTTCCGGTGGAGACTGATTGAGGGCGATACCGTTTGCCGCTATCCTCCCCCCCAAAAAAATGCTGTTCGTCCGGAGTGGAACCCGTTCATCCGTCCCTTTGAAGGTGTGAAGGGCTGATTGCCGCTCAGGCCGGTCCGAGTTCCATTTTCGCAAGAAAGGCGCGTACGTCGTGCAGTGACTCCAGGACATGATTTGCAAGACGGCGGATTTCATCGGACGGCGGGATCAGGTCGGGCACCATGATCGCGGTCATGCCTGCCGCTGCGGCCGACCGGATGCCGTTTTCGGAATCCTCCAGGGCCACACAGTGCTGCGGGCTGATTCCCAGCCGCCGGGCCGCTTCCAGGAAGATATCCGGGGCCGGTTTGCCGTGGCCGATCTGGTCGCCGGTAACCATATGTACAAAGGGATATTCCACGCTTGCTGCACTGAGGCTGAATTCCGCCTGCTCGCGATAGGTTGAAGTGGCAAGCGCGGCGGGGAGTCGGGTTTCGGACAAGAACGACAGCAACTCCTCAAGGCCGGGTTTGCGCGCGATTCCCTCGGTGGATGCGATTTGCCTCCAAATTTTCGGCCATCCGCTCCAGAACGCATCCTGCGGAAAACCATCACCAAAACGACTGGCGATCAGGCGTCGACAGTCACTGTCCTGCCGGCCCACCAGGCTCAGCATGAATTCGTCGGAGAGGTCGTAGCCCAGCTTGCGGGCCGTTTGCTGCATCGAGCGCTTGTAGAGCGGTTCGGTGTCGATCATCAAACCGTCCATATCCAGGACAATAGCGCGGACGGTTCCGTTTTCATGCAACTTGCTCAAAGTATCCATCTAGTCATTATTCCTTTTTCAACGGGATCCTGTTTTCTTGCGTCGCTCTATCAGGATCCTATTTTCCGGTGTCACTTTTCCCGGGTTCTTTTTTCCCGTTTTGATCTTCATCGACTTCCGGCCTCTTCTGCTTGTCATCCTTCATGGCTTTCCGGAATTCAAAAATCCCCTGGCCGATACCTCGCGCGAGTCCCGGTATTTTCCGCGCTCCGAACAGCAGCANGAGNACCAGGATAATAATCATCCATTCTAAAGGACCTAAAGCACCCATAATCTCAGTATTTGAAATCTCAGTATGTGATATGTCAGAAAAAAATGTGTAACCGGCCATTTCCCGGGCTGTGATACAACACACTGAAGGATAACCAGTTTTTGGCATTGATGTGGGAATAATTTCATCCCGGATGCAGGTAAGATTTCTTCGTCCCGGACACTCCTTACAACAGGATAAAAAAAACAGATTGCTCAAAGGCAGCAACTCAGAACAGCTGAACAACGTCACTTGATATCACATTATGGAACCGGTACTTGCCGCTTTACAGGAGACGCAGATTAGTATCATGGCGGGCATCCTCGTGCTGCTGTTTCTGTGGGAATCGGCCCATCCGTTTTATGCCTATTTCACGGGATCGTTCAGGAGCAGGGGGAAGCATGCTTTTCGCAATCTGCTTATCGGAGCCATCAACGGCGTTCTCGTTGGTTTGGTGTTTGTCGGATTGTGGCTGGCGGCATCAGTCTGGGCGGATGAGCTTCGTTTCGGGGTCATGCACTGGCTGCAGGACTGGCTGCATCTGCCCATCTGGGCGCACGCGGTCGGAGCCATTCTGCTGCTCGATCTGTGGACCTACGCCTGGCACCGGATGAACCATGAGATCCCGTTTTTCTGGCGGTTCCACAGCGTCCACCATTCCGATAACAAGATGGATGTGACCACGGCCAGCCGCTTTCATCTTGGTGAGATCTTTTTTTCATCGCTGTTCCGCATCCCGCTGATCGTACTGTTCGGGGTGTATCTGTGGGAGCTGGTGCTGTATGAGATGGTCATGTTTTCGGTGGTGCAGTTCCATCATGCCAACGTAGGGTTGCCGGAAAAATATGACCGGGAGGAAGATCAGACCATCCGCGGCATGATGCGAACACCCCTGAAAAAGGCGGAATAAACGGATCTGATTTCAATCGGGGACCAAAAACAATTCCAATGATTGATTTGCAGGATTTTCGAAACCCAAAAATAAATGCTCGCTTTGCCATCGCGAAGGGTTTTCCTAAGGATTTCCTTTCCAGCGGCAGTTACCTCATGTTTGTGTGGAATGACGGGGAACAGTCTGTAAAGGTTCGTATCGACGATCGGGAAATCACACTGGAACCCGGCCGCATCACCTGCACCACCTATCTGCATAAAGTACAAATTGACAATTCCGGTCCGCAACTGAAGACGCTTTTTTTCAACAGGGAGTTTTACTGTGTGCATACCTACGACAGCGAGGTTTCCTGCAACGGCCTGTTGTTCTTCGGCTCCGATACCGCACCGATGATGCAGCTCGACGGTGAAGAAACACGACGCCTGCGCACACTTTTTTCTGTCCTGGAGGAAGAGTTTGCGGTCGCGGATACCAATCAGGAGGAAATGCTCCGCATCCTGCTGAAACGGTTCATCATCCGATGCACGCGAATGGCCAAAAAGCAGATTCTGAAACGCACTGGCGACCAGTGAAGTCAATGGCTGTACCTATTGCCAGGCCGCGCACACCCAGCTTGGCAAAATGAACGGCTTTACGGATGAGCAGATCCTCGAATTGCGGGACGGCAGGGCGTCCTTCGATGTAAAACTGGATGCCCTTGCACGGCTGGCCGGTGAAATTGCCGAAAAGCGTGGAAATGTATCTGAAGACGTGCTGGCTGATTTCTTCGGTGCCGGTTATGACAGGGAGAACCTGATCGATGTGATCGTGAATGTGGGCGAAAAAGCCACGACCAATTTCCTGCACAATGTCACGCAGATCCCGATTGACTTCCCTGCCGCACCTGAACTTGCAGAAAAATAACACAAGTCGGGTTCCTCCTCCAGGACTCACCGGCTGTAAAAACGGCCCGAAGTACCTGTTCAGGAGGACGGCCCGGTCCAACATCAAAATACAGAGGTATAATTATGCATAGAATCAACTGGATAAACGCGATAGCAGCCGGTGTGGCCGGCACCATACTTTTCGACATTGTCGGGCTCATTACCGGCGAGGGCTGGTGGGAGCTGGTGTGGCCGGATTGAATGTCGGGATTGACATGGCCATCGGCTCCCTCGTGCGCCACTGGATCTATGTGATCCCGTTCATCTTCCTGATCAACAAGGATATTTTCCCAAAAGAAGCGAAATGAACCTGCGTGCATCGCAGGGACATCACAGCACGCAGCAGGGGTACACCGGGCAAACCGGTGTGCCTTTGTTGTATTTATTCCACAATCCCTGGTTGCACCTTTTTCATCAACAGATTTCAATACCAGAGAAACCGGTGTCACCCTGCTCGTTATGCAATACGATATCAGGGAGAGGCCACTCTCTGTTGAGGGATGAAAGAGTCTCTGTCAAGTGATGAAAGAGTCTCTGTTAAGGGGTGAAAAAGTACACCAGGTTCGCTCCGGGCAATCACAAATGGGTGTGGATTCGCTTTTTGCATGCTTCGCGGCACAACCCCTCATAGAGTGCGGGTGGCTCTGGGGCACGTAAAGCCAACTGCCGGGCCCGAAGATCGATTTGTTTTCCGCCGGCCGATGTCACGTCCGGTATGGTGGCGCCGTAAAAAACCTCTGATATGCCGGCCCAGATGGCTGCGCTCATGCACATGGGGCAGGGCTCGACCGTGCTGAACAGGCGGCAGCCGGAAAGGGATGCGCTGTTCCGTTTCTTGCCCGCCTTGCGAATGGACCGGATCTCGGCATGTGCCGTGGCATCGTTTTCAGCTCCCACACGGTTTCCGGCCTTGCTCACAACCTGGTTATCCGGACCGACGATGACGGCGCCGTAGGGTGTTCCGGACTCATCAGCTTCGGCCAGTGCCACATCCATCCATTGCCGCTCATCGGCATGCGACGGTCGGAACCCGGCAATATCGCTCACCAGAAGATGGAACGGGCCTTCCTGCCGGTCCTTGATCATCAGGGCAATCTCCCCGATATTGGACGGGTCCAGTGGCGGGGCATCCGGCACATTACGTCCCCGGAACACGGGCCGGAAGCGATCGAAAGCCACATCCACCCACTCCCCGGGTGAGTCGGAGAGCTGCCGGTGCGACGGAGAATCCGGTTCACCAAAGCGGTCTGTTTCAGAATTTGTGCGGTGATCGCCGGTTGATGCAAGCAGGGGAGTGGTATCAAAGCACGCCTCGTACGAAAACGGGTGAAGCTCCTCGCCGCTCATGGTTTTGATCCGGAGGCAGTAGCGCTTGCCATCCCCGGCAACCCGGAGCCGGAATCCATGAAAACCCGCGAAATGGAGGCGGTGGCGCGTCCGGACGGAAGCGAATCCCCCGTTGTTTTCCAGCGAGAGATTGCCGTGCACGCAGAGACTGCCGGATTCGGTGAAGCCGGCACGGGAATGTGAGCGTCCGCCCATAACCGTGTCATTGAGCGGCTCCCAGTTAATGTGGGGATGGATCAGTCGGGTGTATAGCGACAGAAAACCGGTTTGGAGTGCCGGTGAATTACCAGGTTTTTGTGCTTCGTTTTCAGGCGTATTTGGGGACATGGCTTCAAAGGATATTTTCGTGGATGTCTGCTACGTTTTCCGCCTGGCCAGTAAGGATTTATTGCTGCTTTGAACGCACGGGCGGTCGGGAAAGACAAGGTGCGTTGTATGACTACGTAAAAGTATCCTTGACCGAAAAATGTTCCATTACTGTTTCACCCCTAATAAAAAAAGCCATAAAGCGCTTATAATTAGCACCTTATGGCTTTTTCAATGTGCCGAAGGCGGGACTCGAACCCGCACGGGATTGCTCCCACACGCCCCTGAAACGTGCGCGTCTACCAATTCCGCCACTTCGGCAGTGTTGCGGGCCACCGGTTTCTTCAACCGATGGCACCACCGGAATCCTGAAAACAGGATTTTAACGTAGAATTCAAAGATACGGACTCTTTTTGAATTTTCAATAGGAAGCACAAAAAGTTTTTGCGGCAAACGTTATGCGTCCGCTCTCATCAATCTCCGTTCCGCCGGTCAAAAATGTGTTTCATCATCAGCAGGTAGCTGCGGCTGAGCGGGATGCCCCGCCGCTGCATCATGATCTCCGCCGTCTCCATCGCCTTTTCGAACTGATAGGGCTCGGTGTCATGCGGACTCACCCAGCTGAACGAGGGGACATGTTTCGGGGGGAATCCATAGGTGAAAATATTGCAGAACACCCCGCACAACGTGCCGGCGGAAAGCGTGGTGTTGATGGCCGTCTTCCCGTGATCCCCCATCACGGTCCCGAAGAATTGGAGTGAGGTTTTGTGCACCCGCCCAGTCGACCATTCCGGTATCCTGATGGGCTTGTAGTTGTTCTTCAGGTTGGATGTGGTGGTGTTGGCACCCAGGTTGCACCATTCCCCGATCAGGCTGTTGCCCAGATATCCGTCGTGGGCTTTGTTCGAATGGCCGTACATTATCACATTCTGGATCTCGCCGCTCACCTTGCACACCGGTCCGATGGTGGTCCCGGCATAGATCCGCGTACCCATCCGGACAACAGACTGCCCGCCGATGGCAACCGGACCCTGGATAATGGCCCCGCACATCACATGGCAACCGGCGGCCAGGTAGACCGGCCCGGAAGAGGCATCGATAATCGCTCCGGGATCCACCCGCACACCCTCTTCCGCGTGGATGTGCTCCCTGCTGTTNAGCACGGCTCCCGGAAAATCAGGCAGGCTGTTACCATTGGCGACAGGTCTGCCCACAGATNCGCCCGAAGACCCGGCAACAGATCCATCCTGAGATTCGCCCGAAGACCCGGCAACAGATCCATCCTGAGATCCGCCTGAAGACCCGGCAACAGATCCGTCCACAGATCCGTTCGCAGAAACAAGCAAAGCCACATCCTTCCGGATTTCCATCTCGTTCTTCATGAACAGATCCCAGAGGTAATCGAGCATTTCTCCGCAGGTGGTTTCGGTTACGGGCAGCGCTTCCGTCTCGGCCGCGTGACTGAATGCCCGCGTGCCCAGCTCCCGGTATTTCCGGCTTTCCTCCGGTCCAAGGCGTGCCGCGACGATCGTGCCGTTGCGACGGACCAGGACATCGGATTCCAGTTCCGAGAGCAGCTCCGCCGCCCCGGCATCCGGCAGCCAGCGGGCATTGATCCATAGCACCTCATCACCGTCTCCGGGCGCCTCGCACCGATACAGCCAGGTAAGCGGCGCACGTCCGACCCTCGTGAACTTATCCGGGTCCTGGATCCCCAGATAACGCTGCCATTTCTCCCGGATGGTCAGTATGCCGATACGCAGATCGTCCACCGGCCGCGTCAGTGTCAATGGTGCAAAAAGGCGGTCTCCCTCATCCTCAAAAAAACAGATGGTCATGATCTCTTGGTATGTTTCTCGTTATCGCTCAATGCTGAAAATGTACCGCATGATGGCACGGTACAGGTCACGGGTTCGCATGTTTGGCCCGGATTGATGACTTCTGCTCATTGACATCACAGTCAACAAGTTTCTACAGCCCTTGCACCCGGCCGGATACCAACATTTACCAGCCCAACAAGGCGGAAATATAACACAATAATTTTTAAAACAAATGTGAATATTAATTTTTTCCTGACGTTATTTTCAATATTTTCAATATCTGAATCTTCGGGGTGCCTTCAAGGAGTCTCCAGAGAATTTCGGGTAATCTTCAAAGAGTCTTCGGGGAGTGTTCGACGAGTGTCCGGGAGAGGCAGTGGGAGCGCCCGTAGTATTTCAGCGGCCTGACCGGCGGGCACTGCACCTAGTGCCGTCATCCGCTGTCATCCGAATGTCAAAAAGAGAATTCATAAACATCAATAAGAGCTTATGTGCGGGATTGTAGGATATGCGGGAGGCCGGCAGGCTTCGGAAGTGATACTGAAAGGATTGCAGCGGCTGGAGTACCGGGGATACGACTCGGCCGGCATGGCGCTGCTTAACGACGACATGGA
>SL_8KL_010_SEDDRAFT_10005070_pt1 | contig 10420 bp, 12 predicted proteins | sample SodLakKL_010_SED_4_FD_11160 | JGI IMG/M metagenome (IMG submission 11160) | reverse complement strand
TCCGCCGGAAGAGAACTTTTAGAAGCTGGTTTGATATCTGGTAAAGACATGCTTCCTGAGACCGCGATGGTCAAACTCATGTGGGCTCTCAGCCTTGAAGAGGACACTGAAGAGGTCATGAAGAGGAACATAGCCGGAGAGATAACAGACAGGAGGACAAGGTGATAATATGGGAAGAGATTACGACAAACTCGGTCTGAAAGTAGGTCTAGAGATACATCAACAGCTTGACACCAAAAAACTATTCTGCGATTGTAACTCAGAATTAGTCGAAGATGAAGGTATAGAAGTAGTTAGAGACTTAAGACCTACTGAGAGTGAGTTGGGTGAAGTGGATGAAGCGGCTCTTATGGAAGCGCAAAAAGGACTCAAATTCAGATATCAGGCTCCAGAAAAGTCCAGTTGTCTCGTTGAGTTAGATGAAGAACCGCCGGAAGGTCCTGATGAAGAAGCTTTAGATCTAGCGTTGACAATGGCCCTATATACTGACGCGAACATTGCCGATGAGATCGCCTTCATGAGAAAGATCGTCATCGATGGCTCTAATACTACAGGATTTCAGAGGACCGCTCTTATAGCTACTGATGGTACCTTGAATGTCAATGGAAAAGGAATAGGTATACCGACCATGTGTCTCGAAGAAGACGCCGCTAGAAATATAGAGGAAAAAGAAGAAGAGAAGGTTTACCGTTTGGACAGGTTGGGAATACCTCTTGTTGAAATAGCTACAGACCCCGATATGAACTCTCCTGAAGAAGCGAAAGAAGTTGCTCAGAAGATCGGAGGTCTTTTCAGAGGCACCAAAAAAGTGAAGCGTGGAATTGGAAGTATAAGAGAAGACTTGAACGTCTCGATAGAGGAAGGAGCTAGGGTGGAAATGAAGGGAGTTCAAGAATTAGATATGATACCTGAATATGTTGAACATGAGGTCGAAAGACAGATCAGGCTGTTAGATATAAAGGATACGCTGAAATCTAGAAATGCCGCGGTAAAAAAAGAGGTATACGACGTTACTGAAGCTTTTGAGGACTGCGAGAGCGGGATAATCAAGAGTAATATTGATTCTGGTAAAGGAGTGTATGCGGTAAAATTAGAAGGTTTTGATGGTCAATTGAGAGGTGAAGATGGTGAGGCTTTACTTGGGCCTGAACTGGCTGAATACGCCAAAAAGACAGGTGTCGCAGGAATCTTCCACAGCGATGAACTCCCTAAGTACGGAATAGGGGAAAAAGAGGTTGAATCTGTTGAAGAGCAACTAAATCTTGATGAAAAAGATGCCTTCGCTCTTGTGACAGCTAATGAAAAACAGGCTGAAGAAGCTCTCGAAAAAGTAATCGAAAGAGCGAATATGGCTCTTGAAGGTGTTCCTGAAGAGACCAGGCAGGCTCGCCCTGACGGTACGACGGTTTTCATGAGACCTTTAGCTGGAGAGGCGAGGATGTATCCCGAGACGGATATACCGCCGAAGAGAGTGGATGAAAACAGATTAGAGAAATTGAGAAATCAACTGCCGGAAAGACCAGAAGAGAAGATCGAAAGATTCCAGGAAGAATACGGTTTAAATGAACAGCAAAGTGAACAGTTATTCAAAAAGGGCTACGATGTTCTCTTCGAAGAGTCCTTGGAAAAATGCGATAATCCTTCTGTAGTCGCTAATACGTTCTTACATACATTTCCGGATATTGAGAAGGAAGGCTACGATACTGAAGAAATTGAGAAGGATGAACTTTTCGAGATTTTTAGTAGATACGATTCAGGTGAGTTTGCTAAAGAAGGCATCCCTGACCTGTTGGAAGAGATCGCCGGTGGAAAGAGCGTCGATGAGGCGGTGAAAAGTGCCGGACTTGAAGCAGTTGATGAGGAAGATATCAGGCAGGTTATTATCGAAGTTATAGAAGATAGGATCGACTTTGTAGAGGAGAGAGAGATGGGCGCCGTAGGCCCACTAATGGGTATTGTTATGGAGGATCTTAAAGGAAAAGCCGATGGTGAAAAGGTAAGTAAGATATTGAGAGAGGAGATCCAAAAGAAAATTGGATAGATATGATAGATGAGATAGAGAAACTGAAAGAGGAGAAGGAAATAGAAAAACTTGTCGACCTTCTCCAGGAAAGTGAAGTTCAAGTTAGAGAAGAAGTCGTAAAGGCTCTAGGTATGATGGGATCGGAGGAGGTCCTCCCTCATCTTATAGAACGGTTAAAAGAGGACCCAGCCGCGACCGTAAGAGCTAATGCGGCTTTGGCTCTAAGCAATTTTGAGAGTAAAGAGTGCAAAAGTGCTTTGAAGGAAGCCGCTGAAGACGAAGACTGGGAGGTCAGGCACGACTCAGCTATCGCTATGGGAGAATTTCAAGATTTAGAATTAAAAGACAAACTCTGTTCTCTTGTCAAGGATAAAGAGACCGAAGTGAGAAAAAAAGCCATAAATTCTCTTGGAGAAATCGGCGATGAGGAAAAGATAAAGGAGATAAAAAAATATTTGGATGATGATGCTTTGAAAAAAAACGCTGCTAGAGCGATAAGCAAGATAGGAACTGAAAAGGCCCTAGAACCTCTCGAAAAGATATATCATGATGGTGATCAAGAGATGAGAGAGATCGCGGTCAAAGGCATAGGTAACATAGAGAGCGAGGAGGTCTCTTCAGTGATATTAGATTCACTAAAAGACGATAGTTGGAGGATAAGAGAGGAGGCCGCTAAGATATTAGGAGAGAAAGGAGAAAGAGAGTATGTAAAGCATCTAGTTGAAAGGCTGAAAGATGAAAATAAATATGTGGTTGAAGCCTCCCTAAGAAGTTTGGGCATTCTCGATGGAGAAGAAGCCCTTGAAGCGATAAAAGGAAAGATGGGTGACGATGAACCCAGTGTAAGGATCGCCGTGGCAGACGCGTTGAAGACCATAGATACAGTGAACTCGGCTGAATTCCTTTTGAATCAACTTCAAGAGGAAGAAAACCCAAGAGTCTTATGGTCAATCTCTGAATCTTTATCTAAAATCTCAAAAGACAACTTACAAGAGATAGAAAACGAGATAGATTCTATCAGTGAAGGTAAAAAGATTTTCGTCTCAGTTTCTATGGCTAAAGCTGGTTTTTCATCTTATGCTGAGGATCTTATACCTGCTCTCGAATCCGAGAGATGGAAGATCAGACAGAAAGCTACCGAGGCCTTCAGTAATGTTAAAATGGCTGAACTGAACAAACGAAATAGAAAGAAAGTTATCAGGAGATTGCTGGACAGATTGAGAGATAACGACAAGTGGGTCAGAGCTCGAGCTGTTAGAACATTGGGGAAGATCCTCGTGGAGACAGATGAAGAAATTGATGAAGAAAATATCAGAGGAGATATCTTGGAGATGGAGGATATAGAAGCCGATGAAGACGTTTTAGAGGCCGTTAGAGACGTGAAAAACCTTTTGGAATAGTGCTTACAATCTTAGGATGTGAGAAAGATATGGACCGGGATTATGTAATGGTTTTAACTACCACCGGAAGTGAGGAAGAAGCGGAAAAGATCTCAGAAGAACTGATCGAACAAAATATAGGTGCATGTGTCCAGGTCTACGGCCCTATAAAGAGTACGTATACTTGGGAGGGAAAAATGGAAAGGAGTGAAGAATGGATGTGTTTCGTAAAAACAAGTTTTGACAAGTTCAGTGAGGTAGAAAAAAAGATCAAAGAAGTGCACAGTTACGAAAATCCTGAGATCATAGCTCTCCCGATAATTGATGGGAGTCAAGAATATTTGAAATGGATATATGAGAATCTGAGTGGATGAAGATATAAGAAAATTTATTTATCCAATCCCCCTTTTATCTTGTCAGAATGAACCAGGAGCTACTTATCACGGTTTCGATCCTCGTGGGATCAGCTTTTATCCCCTCTATCATATATCTAGTCTGGATAAGAAATGCAGAGTCGTATGTAAAGAAAAGCTGGTCCGATCTAGCGAGGACCTTTTTATGGGGAGCGGGACTTTCAGTATTATTTGCTATAATATTATCACTGGTATTCATAGGCGTAATATCTGCTCCGCAAATGCAACGTGAATACGAATTTTTAGCGGATGAAACCGTTCAAACGCTTGTAATAGTCGTTATCATAGCGCCCTTCGTAGAAGAGTTCACTAAGGTTTTAGGCGTATTTTCAGTTGAAAATTCGCTTACCGACATGGAATCTGGATTGATCTTTGGAGCTGCCTGTGGTCTCGGATTTGCAGCAACCGAAAATCTTCTCTACGAAAGTTCGGTTTATTTTGCAGAGGGTTTCGGTGCTGCTTTTATAAGTATAGTGGTCCTGAGAAGTATCGCGAGTACGCTTTTGCATGGAAGTGCTAGCGCAATGGCGGGCTATGGTGTTACTAGAGCTAAATTCCAAGGATGGTATTTGTTTATACCGTATTATCTCCTCGCTGTGTTTATGCATGGAGCCTTCAACTTCCTAGCATCGTTAGAATTGTTAGTCGCAGGAGATATTTCTCTTATAGCTGTGTTTTTAGCTGTATTGTTCTCTTTAGTCTCTATCACGTACGTACGCAAAAAGATAAAGAAACTTGATAAGAAATGAATAATAGAGGTGTTAAATTGAATTACGGTTTTACAAATAACGGAAAAAATATCGAAGAGGTTAACGAAAGGCTGAAGAATTTCAAGGAGAAGAATTTCGATTTCTCTTCAGGTAGAGTCTTTGCTTCCATGTGTACAGAACCCCTTGAAATAGCAAAAGAGGCTTATTTGGAATTTATCGAGTCAAATTTGGGAAATCCTGGTCTTTATCCGGGTACTAAAGAGATGGAAAAGGAAGTTCATGAAGCTGTAAGTTGGTTGATCAATGGAGACAGGATGAAGGGTGTATCTGTAGGAGGAGGTACTGAAGGGAATATAATCGCTCTTTGGAGGGCAAGAGAAAGTACGGATAATCGTAAGGTCATTTTGCCTGAAACCGCTCACTTTTCATTCAAGAAAGCGTGTTCTCTGCTCGATATGAAACTAGAATATGTATCTCTAACTAAGGATTATACCGTTGATACGGATGAGTTAGAAGGGAAGGTAGATGATGATACAGCTGCAGTGGTGGGTATAGCAGGGACCACAGAACACGGTACCATAGATCCAATCAAAGAGATAGCTGATATTTCAGGCGAAATCCCTTTTCACGTAGATGCTGCATTTGGAGGCTTCGTTATTCCATTCCTTGATATGTTAGGATACGATGTTCCCTCATTAGATTTGTCTACGGAAAAGATCGACTCTATCTCATTAGACCCACATAAGATGGGATTGTCCCCTGTCCCTCTTGGCCTTTTTTATTCTACTGGAAAAAACGAGATATCTATCGATTCACCATATTTAACTGGAAAGGGCCAGAAAAGCATAAGAGGGACAAGAGCTAGTGCTTCGATCCCGGCTTTTTGGGCAACGATAAACGTCTTAGGGATCGAGGGATACAAAAAAATTATTTCGGATTGTATGGACAAGACCGAGTACCTCGTAGAATTGATGGAAGATATAGGTTTTGAAACTATAACACAACCGACGATGAATATTGCGTCCTTTGGAACTGAAAAGCCTGAATCTTTGGTAGATAAATGTGCTGACAAAGACTGGTACATATCGAGAACTGTACATCCACCGGGATTAAGATTTGTTGTAATGCCCCACGTTACCAAAGAATCTATCGAAGGGATCGTGAAATTACTGGGTGAGTTGAGATGAGCGACTTGAAGATCGGAAGTTTCAAGTTTGATATAGAAAGGGCGAAATCGGAGCTGGAGAAGATCGGAGCTAAAAAGATCATGATTCAATTGCCAGACGGATTGAGACCGAAGGTCGACCGGTTTTTAGAGGTTTTCGATCAAGATACTGTTGTGTGGGGTGGCTCGTGTTATGGTGCGTGTGACCTTCCAGAGGATATAGGAGATAACGATGTCCTAGTCCACATAGGTCACGCTGAGATACCTAACCTCCAGGTAGATTATCCTATAATATATATTCCTGGTAAGAGCACAAAATTTCATGAAATACCGGATGAACTTTTTGAAAAACTCAAGGGGAAAGTCGCTCTTTATGCACCTATTCAACATGTCCATCAACTTGAAAAGATTGAGAACATATTATCCAACAAAGGCTATGAGACAGCGGTAGGAGAAGGAGATGCTAGAATCAAACATCCTGGACAGGTATTGGGATGTAATTATTCAGTAAAAGTAGAAGAGGCGGATAGTCATCTTTACATAGGTACAGGCAGATTTCACCCTATAGGTCTTTCTTTCTCTTTGATGAGAGATGTTGTGATATTCAATCCTTCCACTGGCCAAATAGATATAGTAGATGAAGACGAAAGAGATGACTTTCTGAGGAAACGATATGCGGCTATTGTAAAAGCAGAAGAGTGTTCAAAGATAGGCTTGATAGTTTCTAGGAAAAAGGGTCAGAGAAGGAAAGAGGAGGCAAAGATTGTTCAAGAGATCGGGGGGAAAGAGGGAAAAGAAATTATTCCCATTGAGATAGATGAAATAAAAAAGAGTTCCATCGATGATCTTGGTTTAGAATGCGCTGTAAATACTGCTTGTCCTAGGATAGCCCTAGATGACTCAGGCAATTATGATACCGTATTATTGACTCCAGATGAACTAAAAATAGTTTTAAAAGAAAAAGATTGGAAAGATTGGATGATGGATGAGATCGATTAAGATTCTTCGTCCATTATCTCTTCAGCCTCGATGAATTCTCCTCTCTCTTTGTATGAAGTTACTATCATCAAAGAGGTGACGTCTTCAACACCTTCTAGATTTGAAACTTTTTTGGTTAAGAATTCTTTCATATGATCATAGTTCTTAAACCTCGCTTTTATCACGAAATCGACATCTCCCGTGACCAGAAGAACATCCTCCACGTTTTTGAGTTTAGATATTTCACTCGCGATCTTATCTGATTTTTTAGTGTCGATATCTATAGTGATTAGGGAACTTACACCTCTGTCCTCGTAATAATTAGACAATACCTCTTCGTACTCCTCTTTTTTTTCGACTTCTGCCATATAGACCACATCTCCCCTGATTATCTACGAGTCTTAATTATAACTTCCGGTTATCTCTATATGGTTGATCCCAACTCTTCTTGGATGTCTTCATAGACTTGTTGGAGTAGGTTTTCAAAGTCCTCATTTTCGTACTCTACATATCTTCCTAACCCACTCTGAATCTTTGCTTTGTAGGAATCATTATCTTTTATTATTTCTATTGAAGCGAGAGTTTCTTCCATCCAGGCACCTCTTATCACGGGGTAGAGAGCTATCTTATTTAAATCTTTTTGAGATGTAGTATTTTTGATAAGTCAGCAACAAAAACTCCAATGGCCATCAAAGTTTTATACTAGAAGAATCTAATAGGGGAAGAGAAACTTCGGAGTGTTAATAATATGGCAGAGTTTGAAGTAATCATATCAAATCCAAAAGATGGAAATAGTTATCAGAAAAAAGTGGACGGTCAACACGCTAACAGGCTGATCGGCAAGCAGTTAGGCGGCGAAGTCGATGGCATATTTGTCGGACTACCAGGTTACAAACTTCAGATAACGGGAGGTAGCGACATAGACGGTTTTCCCATGAAGAAAAACATACCTGGTACCGGTAGGAAAAAAATTCTCGGTAAAGATGGGGTAGGTTTCAAAAGCCAAGCTAAGGGTGTCAAAAAGAAGAAATCCATGAGAGGAAACACAGTTTCAGACCAGATTAATCAATTGAATATGAAAGTCATAGAATCTGGTCCTAAGGATATTCCAGAACTGTTGGAAGAGGAAGAAGGAGAGTAATCGATGAGTGCACCTGAACAACCAGAAGTCAATATAGGGATGGTAGGTCATGTCGACCATGGTAAAACGACGTTGACCGAAGCACTGAGCGGGGAATGGACAGATAGACACTCTGAAGAGACCAAAAGAGGTATAAGTATCCGGCTGGGATATGCCGATGTTTCTTTTTACAAATGTCTAGATTGTGAAGGTGAAGAAGCTTACACTCCAGAAAAAGAATGTAGAAATTGTGGTGGAGAAGCCGAATTCCAAAGAGCCGTATCTTTCGTAGATTCTCCAGGTCACGAGACTCTGATGGCAACGATGTTGACTGGAGCTTCTATCATGGATGGTGCTGTCCTTGTGATTGCAGCCAACGAAGAATGTCCTCAACCACAGACACGAGAACACTTGATGGGATTGGACATTTCTGGTGTAGATGATATCATAATTGTTCAAAATAAGATAGATCTAGTAAGTACGGAAAGGGCAAAAGAGAGTTATCAAGAGATCAAAGAGTTCATTGAAGAAACTGTTGCGGAAGACGCCCCTATAATTCCTGTTTCAGCTCATCATGATGTGAACATCAATATACTGATAGAAGCTATCCAAGAGGAGATAAAAACCCCTGATCGGGATACGAACAAACCTCCCAAATTACCTATAGCTAGGTCCTTTGACATAAACAAACCTGGCACAGATATTTCTGAGTTGAAAGGAGGTGTGATTGGAGGTTCACTTATCCAAGGGACCTTTGAAACCGGCGATGAGATAGAAATTAGGCCCGGTATCGAAGTCGAAGAGGGCGGTGAAAAAGGATGGGAAAACCTGACCACTAACATCGAGTCATTGAACTCAGGAAGTTTGGAGCTTGATAAAGCGAGTCCCGGTGGTTTGATAGGAGTAGGGACCATGTTAGATCCAAGCATCACTAAATCTGATTCTCTCTCTGGAAGATTAGCAGGGTATCCTGGTGAATTACCACCCATCAAAGACGATTTCGTTATGGACGTGAATCTTTTTGATAATGTTGTAGGGATGGAGGAAGAGATAAATGTTGAGAATATCAAAACAAGAGAACCTTTGATGCTCACGGTTGGATCTTCGACTACAGTTGGAGTTGTTACCTCCGCTCGGGAAGACGAGGCCGAAGTAAGGTTAAAGAGGTCCGTATGTGCGGAAGAAGGAGAAAGGATCGCAATAAGCAGAAGGATCAAAGGAAAATGGCATCTTATAGGCCATGGTGTCATTAAAAGTTAAGGAAATTCTTTATTACTTTTTAAAAAGGAAATAAAAGTCAAACTCCTTATTGATCCAAAAATTTTATGACTGTTTCTTTAAGCCTATTTCCCACAGTGGTGACATTCTTCCAAGTTTATTATCAAAGGATTTCCACACTCTGGACACGACCATCTTTCGCGTTTTTCTTTTAACCAGTCTTCTACATCTCCTTCATTTATCCTCTTTAGATTTTTCTTAAGGTTTTCGCTATGATTTAGCATCTCTTCATACCAGTCTTCAAACTTCTTACATCGAGTTTCACAATCGTAACAGGTTTCCAGATTTTTGCTTTCAAGACAGTTCAAAATATCGCAGTTCTTTCCCCAGACTTTATCAGCATTCCATCCATCTTTCATTACGGTTTGACATCCTCCACAGTGAACTTCCTCAACCTCACAATCGTTTCTTTCCGCTATACTTTTTCTCAACTCTTCGGAATCTCTCTCTGCTCTATAAATAATGCAGGAGCCACAGTACAGACCGCATCTCCCCACTAAATCTGTGTCCTCCGTCATTAAAATCGATAAGTCTGTAAAATATTTAAAAATATCTATCTAGGTCAATGAGAAATATAGACCTTTCAATTAAGCGGCTATTCTCTTTTATTTCTTTTTAAGTTTTAGAAGATTTCTACTCTTGAATTTAAAATTAATCATTCTCTCTAGAGACATTTCAAAAAAAATTGACCAAAATAAAGAAATTGTATGCTTTTTTACCACTAAAAATCAAAGATTTATTAGTGGACTCAGCGGGACTAGGGAATTTTCAAAGAAAATTGCCTAGTAAGAGGAATCTTTGATTCCTTGCATTTTCAAATCCCGTGGTTTACTGAGTAGATGCGAAGTGGACCCAGCGGGATTTGAACCCGCGGCCTCAACCTTGCAAAGGTCGCGATCTGCCGGGCTGATCTATGGGCCCAAAATGAGGGTTTTATATAAGTTCAAATGCTATACTTCTAATTTCATCTTATAATTGAGGATTATTAAAAAATTTCTCCCACAAAATGTAGTGCTTAACTCTGCAAAACGATCTCTATATGCACTTCGTCAGGAACCTGTATCCGCATCAATTGCCTCAATGCCCTTTCATCTGCATCGATATCTATCAGCCTTTTGTGGACCCGCATCTCCCAGCGTTCCCAAGTCTCGTTTCCTTCTCCATCGGGCGACTTTCTGCAGGGCACCCTCAATTCTTTAGTGGGTAAGGGAATCGGGCCTTTCATCTCTACACCCGTTCTATCCGAGATCTTTCTTATCTGTCCACAGATCTCCTCGATACTATTTGGGTCGGTTCCGCTCAATGAGATTCTCGCTTTCTGTGCCATGTACTTTTACCTCACAAAGAAATGATA
>SL_8KL_010_SEDDRAFT_10005064_pt1 | contig 10423 bp, 9 predicted proteins | sample SodLakKL_010_SED_4_FD_11160 | JGI IMG/M metagenome (IMG submission 11160) | reverse complement strand
TGCCGCCCCAATGGATTGAATATCAACCGACCACCGGTAGCGGGTAGTCCCCTGAGGAGGTTTTTGGGGATTACCCCGGGTATTATAAACAAGGATCAAAACAGGGGCTTCCCCCATTGCCCGGGCCGTTCCCAGACAACTCCCCGTATTCAGTCCCTCCTCTTTTAGCTTGTTTGCAGTTTTAACCAGCACTTGAACCAGGGCGTTTTTTTTCTTCCCGGTAAGGACGGTAAAATGCCAGGGCTGGAGATTTTTACCAGAAGGAGCTGCAATTCCAGCATCAATTATTTCTTCAATTTCCTGTGGGGAAATGGGGGTTCCCTTAAATTTCCTTACGCTTCTTCTTTTTTTTATGGCTTCCCTTAAATCCATACTGACCCTCCTAACTACAGACAGCAGTTAAAACCAGGAAAAAGTGAAAAATCCCCCCCAGGAGAATAAAAATATGAAAAATTTCGTGAAAACCAAAACGGGGAGAGAAAACGGGTTTTTTCAACATGTAAAACACTGCTCCAGTTGTAAAAGAAAGACCTCCTAAAATCAGAAAAGAAATTGCTGCAGGAGACATCGCAGGAAAGAGAGTTCCAACGGAAACTATTCCCACCCAGCCCATTACAAGGTAAATAAGGGTATACAAAAACCTGGGGGTGCTCAGGGCAAAAAACTTGAAAAAGAAGCCTGCTATTACCAGGGTCCACTGGGTAATTATAATCGACCAACTCCAAATCCCTTCCAGATAGATATAGCTAATGGGGGTGTAGGTCCCTGCAATCATAACGAAGATAGCGAAGTGGTCAAGCCGCCGCCAGATTGACACTTCACCTTCCCGTTTTTTAAAGGCGTGGTAAAGGGAACTGGATAGAAAAAGAAAGCTTATGGAAAGTCCATATATTAAGGAAACCAGAAACCTGTCCAATGATCCCCAGGTTACAAAAACTAAAATAATCGTTCCAATAACAGCAAGAACAAAGCCTCCGAAATGAGTGTAAAATGAAACCTTTTCATTTTTTCGCACAGAAACTTCCCCCTCATTTAAAAAAGAAGATTACCTTAAGAAAAAAATAGGACAAGCAAATTTTTTATATGTTACTCTTTTAATTCTGCAGCGGCAAGCTTAACCCTGCCGGGTTAGAAATTATTCTTAAAAATTTTTCCCCATCTTCCAGCCCTGGTTTTGAAAAATAAAAATCCTGCCCCAATACTCCTCGGGGCAGGATTTGCAAAAAAAATCAGTAACCAAACTTAACGTCCCTGATCACCCGCCAGAACTTTTAATTCAAAGACCGGCCAGAAAACAAAATCGGCCCGGCCCGAGATCTGTTCTATGGAAATAAATCCGAGAGAAGGAGAACGGCTATCCAGGCTGTTATTTCGATTATCTCCCATGACGAAAACGTTGTTTGTTGGAACAGTATAAGGCCCATACTCCCCGACCATTCGTTCCTTAAGGTAGGGCTCATTAAGAATTTCTCCATTGATATAGGTAAGGCCTTTCCTTATTTCAATTTCTTCACCGGGAAGCCCGACTATCCTTTTCAGGTATTCGGGATTATTGTTTCCAGTTTTTAAAACTACAATATCACCTCTTTGCGGAGGGGTGAAACGGTAAATCAGTTTATTAACAAGAAGCCGTTCCCCGCTGGAAACAACAGGCTCCATGGAATTACCCTCAACTATTGTGGGTTGTACCACAAATTGAACAGTTAAAAGGGCTATTAAAGCTGCTAGAGCTATAGTTTTTACCAAAACCCAGATTTCTCTAAGCATCTTTTCACCCCGGTAAATTGTGATATAATTTACTATTCGCCTCAGCCCTTTAAACTCCTGCTTATTTGAGGGCTGTACAGTAAAAAACGCCCGGAGTGGCGGAAAGATCTAGAACTGATGGCGGTCGAACACAGGGCAGCCAGGACCACTAAACCGGGCTACCATGATCCTCACCCCCTTTCAGCCTCTTTTTTTTCACTTATTATTATATTTAATTGTTTTTGTTTTCAATAATTTGCCAGGGGAAAACCATATTCTTTCTGGTTAAATTGGAAAAAAGGATTTTAACAACCCAAAAGAAGACAGGCAAAAAAGTTATCCAGGAAAAATTCAATTAATTTTCCTGTGATTTTCCGAAATCTTCTATTAGTTTTAGAATTTCTGGTATTTTTTCTTCTGTGGCTTTCCGGCCCTGTTCAATTATTAAATCATAAGACCCCATTTGCGCTCCTCCAAAACCTGTCACATTGGGAGTTATTACAACATCTGCGTTTACTTCCATAATCCGCCCCCTTTGGAGAAGGTTATAGGTTCTCACCGCGACATCGATATAACTGTCAGGGGCCCCGTGAAAACTGAAATTCTCATTTAGACTAACTGCAATAACAATATCAGCTCCCAGTTCCCAGGCCAGGTTGTCAGGCAGATTCATTAAAACTCCTCCATCCACCAAGAGCATCCCTTCATACCGGACCGGGTTAAAAATAATGGGCTGGGCGGAACTCGCGGCTACTGCTGTACTGACCGATCCCTCCTTGAAAATAAAGAGTTCTCCTTTAATTAAATCAACGGTAACAACTCCAAAGGTTTTTTCGAGTTGAGAAAAATCATCGTGGGGAATATGCTTTTTTACCTGGTTCATTATTCCTCGGGGACTGAAAAAGCCCAGATCAGGAATTGCGGGAATAAGGAAATCCCATAATTTTAGATTATCCGCAATTTCTCTGATTTCTTTTGCATTCATCCCATTGGCGTACAGGGAACCTACAATACTTCCGGCACTGGTTCCGGTAACAATATCAGCTACAATCCCGTGTTTTTCCAGGACTTCAATAACCCCTATATGGGAAAACCCCCAGGAAGCACCACCGCTTAAGGCCAGCCCTATAACAGGTTTTTTTTGTTCTTCCTGGGCCATAAGGGGCCCTGCCCAGTAAAAAAGCAGAAAAGTTAATAAAAAAAACACCAGGTATTTTTTTGGGGTGGGCATTTTTTTCCTCCTATTCTGCTTATTAATAGTTATTTTTTCTTTTAAAACCCTGTAGTTGTTGTAAAAAAACCATTGTAACTTCGCGGACCAGCAAAACGGGCGCGGTTATTTGCCCCTGAAAACTGACCCGGAAAGAAACGTCATAGCCAAAACAGTCAGCAAGAATTAAATCGCACTTTTTCAGTAAGTTCAACTGGTCCGGAAGAAGCTCCTCCCGGCTGTAAGGGAGATGCGAAGTAAAAATAATTTTTCTTCCTTCAGTTTCCCAGTTGGCCCTCATCATGTTTTCCTGGCGGGGATCGGGTGCCAGCAAACCCATGGTACCCCAGGGCAACATCCGGTCGATTAAGCTACGAATAAGATTATGGGGCAAAAGCAGGGGAACTTTACTTTTAAAACGGGGAAGCGGTGCAGAACAGAGAACAACTAGAATTTGCGCTCCCCGGGCAATGAGACTGGCGCCTGCCTGTTCAAGGCAGGGTTCTATTTTTTTTGCCGAAATTTTAATTTCTTGATCCCGGGCTTTGGTGTATAAAAGATCGTCCCCCTGGTCGGGATAAAAATCGCACCATCTATTTTGGGGTATTTCATTGAGGACACCATTTTCCAGTACAGTAAATTCGTCTGGAACCCAGTTAACAAGTTCGGGTCGGGGAGCCATGCCAATAGTTAAAAAACCAATTTTTGTTTTCAAGTCTTCTCCCCTTTCTGCAAGCTTATTTTCTTACCCAGTTCGTGAGTTAAGATATGTTGTAAAACTTCGATAAGATCGGGATCTTTGCTCCCTGCCCCCAAAAGCAGGTTTTTTGCAGGGACGGTGATAACAACAACTTCCTGTCCTTTTTCAATTTCTCCAGCAGCCACTGGCCAGCCGGTTTTTTTGTCAAACATGGTTATTAGATCCGGGAAAACTGCTCTTAAATTATCCTCCTGGCTCAGAGTTATAAATTCATTGCAAAAGATTGCTTCAGCTTCTAGGCCAGAAATCCGGACATAACCAAGGTCAAGTCCCCCTTTTGGATTCCTTTCCAGTTCTTCTATTCTCCCGGGGCCAATAAAATTCCCTCTCAAAAAGCGAACGGCAACTTTTGCTGCCTCCATCCCCCCCAGGGGAACTCCCTCCGTTACTTCATAGCCCAATTTATAGGCCATTTCCAGAGCCCCCGGGGCTCCATGGGCCCGGGCATAACTTAACTCAACCGGATTGCGGGCTACTGCAATCATTGCATTCTGGGTTTCGGCCATTTCCACCACCATTTTGCTGCCTCTTTCTATATTTCCGCGGAAAGAAAGCTCTTTATCGTTGGGTCCAACGGCTGCCTGCCAGGACAAGTAATCCTCCTCCAGATGAAGGCCCATGCCACCCATTAAACCCAAAGGATGAGCGCGCCCATTACAGGGACAATCCACCAGGTGAAGTCCGTAGGCCATGGCCTGGCAGAAGCCATTAATACTGGCATATCCACCATTCTCATTGGTTATAACCCCGGAAATTTCTTCCGGATAATTGGCCTGGAGCTTCTGAAAAGCTCTCGTGAAAACTTCAGGTCTGGGGTAACTCTCCGTGGTAGAAGGGGGCCCAACAAGGGCCACGGTAGCAACAATTGTATCCCCGGGAAGTTTGTGGGGGGGAATGATTGGAACCGAGCCTACTTCCAGAGCCCAGTCCAAGGCTTTCCTGCCTTCTTCAACTGAACCGCCTCCCCCTCCTCCCAGGATTGAACCACCAAGGAGCAGGTATTCTCCCTGTCTCTTGTTATTTATTTTGAGCATCCTTAAACCTCCTGTTTTGAAGAAAGTTTTACGAAAAAGAAAATTCCATCCCCTGTTTTTTATTATATCACCGGTTTAATTGGTTGTCTTTAATTAATTGAAAAAGAAGTTGTCAAATAATTGTGGGCAGGGTTTTTAAAACTCAAAACACCCTTTGGTTTATTTTTCTCTTCATCCATTCTTTTTTTCCTTTTTTACCCCCTCAAATTTTATTAAAACAAAGACGAAAGCCTTTCTGCATGATTAATTATTCAAGGCAAATCTAATTAATAGATTCTCCTTTTTGTAGCACAAGATAAAGGTTTCCCTGGGTTCCATCGATTGTTTTTTCTTTTTCGACTTCCTGGAATTTTTCATTGTATATGGCTGCTAGTTTCCAAGTTCTGGTTTGCAAAAGGATTTTTTTAAAGGACGGATAGGTCCAGGAAGCCATTGTATGGCTTTCTTCCAGTTTACCTTCTACCCCTCTCTCTTTGATCTTCATAATACAGTAATGGTGGGAAAGGTTTTTCTCCTGATCTTCTTTTAGGACCTGCCAGGTGGTTTCGATACTCACCCCTTCTTTTTGTTCAAACCAGGTTTGTTGTTTTGGTAATTCTTCCTGGGGAATGCGGAAAGAAAGCTGGATAACATATAGTCCTCCATCCTTAAGACAGGTTGCAGTTGTTTTAAGGTGGTTCTTTACCAGTTCAGGGTCTAAAAGATACCCCAAACTGTTTATCAAATTCACGGCAACATCAAATTTTTCTCCCCAGGTAAAATTAACCATGTCTCCCTCTGCAACTTTGGCTTTCTTTTCAACACCTTCTTTTAACAATTTTTCCCGGGCAAATTCAACCATATTGGGGTTAATATCATATCCGAGAGCAAAATAGCCCTGTCGGGCCAGGGCAACTAAAACCCTACCGGTTCCGCAGGCAGGTTCAAGAACCGATTTAACTTCTAAGGGGTAATGCTTTTCCCAGATTTTTCCCAGGCCTTTAATTTCTTCTGTTTGATCCCAGCCAAAAGCCAGGTCGTAATAAAATGGATGGTTGTAGAGGTCTGAAGTCATCTTTTTTCCTCCTTCAAATTTTTTCTTATATATTTATTTTTCCAGGGAATAAAAAACCCCTCTATAGTAATTTGGTTCCCTTGACGACCCCGGGAAAGCCTGGAGGTTTAATTTTTAATCTCCCTAGCTAAAATAATTTCATTCAAAAAAAATTTTTAAATTTCCCCCAAAAAAAATAACCCGCGGTGCTAAACCGCGGAAAGTATTAGGGATATCTTTGTTTCAAAAGCCTCCCTAAGTTCAGCATTAAAAAGCTTATTCTAAAGATAAGGATAAACATTATTTTTTCCTCAGGTGATAAAACCCTTATACATAGGGCAAATAAGCTTTTTACTAATCATCGTAACCACCGAGAACATTAACTGCAGCAAAAATTATTATAGCTGCCAGTTGGGCTGTGGACTGGTCCAGGTCAAACCGTGGGGATACTTCGGCAATATCAAAACCAACAACTTTTCCCGATCGTAAAATGTGTTTGAAAAGCCTTAAGAATATTTCCGGTTCCAAACCCAGGGGATGCGATGAGCTTACTCCAGGAGCGAAGGCGGAAGAAAAGACATCCGCACAAATAGTAAGATAAATATTGGATTTTCTTTTTATAAAGGTATCAATTTTTTCCAGGTTATCAATTATATAATAGTCCTTAATGTCTCGGGCGAGAACATACTCTGCCCCAATTTCGTGAGCTTTATCAAACAAGCTTTTCGTATTCCCGTATTTTTGGATTCCCAGAGCAAGATAAGAAAATTGACTGCCTTCTTTCTGGCATTGATCGGCAATCTGTAAAAACATCGTTCCCGAATTACCCCCGTCGGGGTAGGGTCGAAGATCAAAATGAGCATCAAAATTAATTATTCCAGGATTTTCCTGGTATACATATTTCTTGATGCCATTGTAGTTACCCAGAGCGATTTCATGGCCCCCTCCCAGGACAATTGGAAAAAATCCCATTTTTAAAATTTTTTCAACTGCTTCTTCCAGGGCTTTTTGCCCTTCTTCCAGGCTGGCTTCTCCAGAACAGTTAATGTTCCCGGCGTCAAATAATTTTACTTCTTCTGCAAAATTACAGGGAAGATTACCCATTTCCTGTCGAATGCTTAACGGTCCTTTAGCGGCACCTGCCCTGCCCTTGTTTTTTCGCACCCCTTTATCACAAAAAAAACCTAAAAAACAAAAGTTTTTCTCTTTGCCTCCGGGAGCTGCTTTAATATCATCTTCTAGTAAATGAAATTTTTTAACCCATTGGTGCCAGCGGAAAGATCTGAAGTTTGTTTCATCATCTATTCTCCCTTGCCAGTCTTTTTCTGCAGTTGGTTGATAATACTTTTTTAAAAACAAAACCACACCTCCACTATTTTCTCGAGTTTAAAGGCAAAAACTTTTTAATTATATTAATTGCTTCCTGGGCAGTGTCAAAACCAATAATTATATCATCGCGAGCGAAGTCATTTCCCCTTCCTCTAGCATCAATAAGTTTATCAGCTAGTTCTCCACTCCAGCCACTGCCCCTCCAACCCAGTAATAGTTTTCCTTTTTTCCAGGCAAGGGCGATCTCTGAAAGAGTCCCAGAGCCTCCTCCAATTGCAATAACAGCGTCTGCGGCTGCGACAATGGCGTTTCGCGCTTCCCCTATGCCGGTAGGAATAGGAATATTAACAAATTGATTTGCTTCTTCGGGATTTTCTCCAGGAAGGATCCCTACAGTTTTAGCATCTTTCCCTTTTTCTTCAAAAGCACCCTGGCAGACCGCTTTCATAACTCCGCCAAGGCCACCGCAGGTTATAATGGCCCGTTCCCGCGCGATTAATCTCCCTATCTCCATGGCAATTTGATATTCCTTGGATTCAGGAGTTACATCTCCGCTTCCTATTACCGCAATATTAATCCTGTGCACAGGACTTCCTCCCTTTTTCAAATTAAAATTAAACCTTAATTTTGAATTTACCCTTTAGGAGGGAATTAGCCATCGCATGGAAAATTCCTGTAAAAAATAGTATCATATAAATTGAGGTTAATGCCAACACCGGCTTAATAGTAATTCCCCAATCGAGCAAAGAAGGTTGGTTATTTTTTATTAATTCTATCAAAGGTAGCTAATCCCTAATTTCTCTTGCCACCATTTTGTCTTCTTTTCCTTTGGAGGCTGCACATTTGTGGCTGCCGTGGACAAGACTATCAAGAGCTTTTTCAAAAGACAACCAAATTAATGTATGATCTTCTTCCCTGCCCTTGTTTATTTTCTTTTTTATTTCTCCAATGAAAAAATAACCACGTTTTCTGTAATGGTTTTTTCTTTTTCAGAATTAACTAGTTTATCGGCAACACCTAATAAGGATCCCACCCGAACAATAAGACCACTTTCTTCGAAGGTTTCCCGGGAAACGGTTTTTTAAATTGTTTCCCTTTTATGCCTGCCTTCCCCCGGGAGATGCGCCCCTCTGGGAGTTTCAATAACAGCTACTTTATCCTTGTTGTTAAAGATAACGGCATATCCACCCGGCCTAAGGACAAATTCTAATCCGTTTTTTGAATTCCATGTTCTTTAATTTCCTTTCCCGGCAAAACCAAAAATATCCCTCCTTGCCAAAACTACTGTTTTTCTGGGGAATTAAATTACTTTTCTTTTTTGGCTTTTAATTTCTTTTTTCCGCTTTTTTAAGTAATTCCCTTCTATCTTCTTAAGTTCACTGCAAACTTTAAAGAATACCCAAAAGCCACTTATTATTTAAGTTATTCTGCTCGGTTAAAAAATTTCTTGGTATTAACTTCGATCACGAAACAAAAAGAAAAAGGGAGGGAAAATCCCCCCCCATTAAATTAAATTTGCCTTTTGCGAAGAAGAGGTTTTTTAAAACTCTGGCCAGGTAGAAAAAATAATACTGTCAATAATTACATCCGTGGGTTCAAAGTAAACCCATTCTCTTATATTAGTAACTTCAATTGATATTTCAGTTCCTGCTGAAATGGTTTCCCCATCTTTAACAGTTAAGAAAAGGGAGTGGTCCTCGTAACTAGAATTGAATATTTCTGGGTTGAAATTAACAGGCTCCGGTTCTAATAAATTAACTATTGTAATTTCAAATCCTGCAGAGATATCCTGATTTAATTTAAAGGAAATAACGTTTGTATTTGGATTGGATTCAAACTCTGTTACAAGAATTCTATTGGTAATTTGCGGACCAGCAACAATCCTGGATTGATTATTGCCAAACCAAATATTTAAATTATCAGCTATTGTTGAGCCCTCTCCTGAAAATGTCAGGGTTCTCCCGTCCCAAATCCCTAAATAACCATCCACTGCTCCTATAGTAACCCCATCGAAAAACGCATCATCATCAACAAATACGTTTTTTAGAGTTGGAGCAAACTCTACATCCTTAATTAACATGTTCGGAGAATTAAAAGAAATTCCACCTACTCCGCAACCGACCTCATTCCCATTACCCTGCAATTCTGCATTATTTCCAGAAAAACTAATATAACTTTCAAAAGATATATACATACTATCAAGTAAAGTAAGCTTGCCCCGGATGGTAGCCCTACTTGGATTAAACCTGACATCATTAAAAATGGCATCGTCATGGAAAATCCAGTATCCACCAAATCCAGAAAACTCAATATCTTCAAGAACTACCAATCCTTTGAAATCCGAACCTGCGTAACCATCAGCTTTTACCAAGTATCCGTTTTTTAATGTTCCTTGAAAGTTTCCAGAGAAATTAAAACCATGGTCAGAGTCTTCGTTGATAAGACTATACCCTCCAAGGTCAAAGTTTACTGGCCGTTCAACCAAAAGAGGCCCTTCGAGTGTAATATCACTACCAAGAATTATTAACTTGAAATGAGGATCATCCAGAGTATCTGATAATTGGTTCCAGTTAGCTACAGTTTTACTAAGTATGACTTCAAAAATCCCGGCTTGGACTTTTCTAGAAAAGTTTAAAGTTTCAAGTTCAGTAAGGTATTCACCTTCAAATAAATCATTATTAACTACAAGGGTTGCACTGGGTTTTCCGGAAAGAGTTAGCGTCCCCGTTAGAGTATTGTTATCAAAATCTTCCTGGGTAAATTCAAGAATTCCAAAATCCTTGGTTGTAACCTTAAAAGCTTCTGCGTGTTCTTCTTTTTCAACTCCAGAAATAATTATTGTAGCGGTGTACTCTACGGTTCCTCCACAACCAGCTTGGAAAATAAGAAAAGTAAAAAGAAAAGACAGAAACAAAAGCTTTACTTTTGATTTTTCCATTTGGTCCCTCCTATTTTGTTTTCTTGACTTTAATATAGCATAGAAAATTAAAATTAGTATAAAGTTTCTTTAAAGGTTTTGAAAATTTCGAATTCATTGACCTTGCTCAAAAACAAAAATAAAACCCCCAAAAATGGGGGTTTAGTAAATCTTGATTCAGGAAACATAGGTTTAATCATCCTCACCAGGCAAAGAATAGTATATGGTATTATTTGCCCCATCTCCTAGTTCAATATTTTCAATGTCTCCAATTACAACGTCAAGATGACCGTAATTGTTTAATAATATATCGTTAGAAAATAAATACTCATTCTTATCCCCTTCAATTCTTATATTCAGAACATTTTTACCATTGTTTACATTACTTAAAATA
>SL_8KL_010_SEDDRAFT_10005063_pt1 | contig 10427 bp, 10 predicted proteins | sample SodLakKL_010_SED_4_FD_11160 | JGI IMG/M metagenome (IMG submission 11160) | reverse complement strand
ACCTGCTGTCTTTTGGCGTGCAGCTTACGGTAAACGGGGAAACGGCTTCCTCGTTCACACTCGAATTTTCTCTTTCGCAGAAGGACCGGCCTGATGCATAAGCCTTACTTTCCCAGCGTTGACGGCCATCCCCCTCCTCTCAGGGCGGTATGCTCCCGCTGGGTCAGATTTGAAGAAGTGGATCCCCTAGGTATTGTCTGGCATGGCCGCTACCCCAGTTACTTTGAGGATGCCCGCATGGCTCTGGGAGAAAAATACGGCATCGGCTATATGACATTTTATGAGCATAACGTGTCTATCCCCATAAAACGGATGCACTTGGATTACCACGGTCCTCTGGGTTTTTCAGAGGAATTCACAGTGGAAGGGATTCAGCACTATTGCGAAGCCGCTCGTATAAACACTGAATATATCATACGCAATAAGGCCGGAGCAGTGACCACCAGGGGATATACCGTGCAGATGATGCTGGACGCAGACAGAAACATCCTGATGGCTTTTCCGGACTTTTACAGTGAATTCTGCAGGAGATGGAAGCGAGGCGAGCTTTGAACAGAGTGTTCGTGCAGGATATCCGGATTGCAACCGCGCTGGGGAATCTGGAGCAGACTTTCGCCGGCCTGCTGCGCGGAAGTACAGGCATAGGCCCGATCAACCGCGGATTTTCCGGCAATGCAGCCACTATTGCTCTGCTGGAGCAGCCAGACAACACATCGTGCATACATACCCTGTTGGAACTAGTGCTGCAGGATTTTCCCGGCCTGTCCAGAGATACTGTGCCCTTCGCCGCCACCACCAAGGCAGGAGTGGACTCTCTGGAAAAGGTCATGCGCGGGATTCCGGCCGACATTCAAAACGCCTTCCCCCAATGGCTCTTAAGCCGGGTCCGCAGGCGAATGTCCCTGGACAGAGCCGGCTTGGCTGTTAGCGCGGCCTGCGCCTCATCCACCATTGCCCTGGCCCGGGCAGCCAGAGAGGTTGCTTTTGGCCGGGCCGAGTCAGTGCTGGTGGTTTGTGCGGATGTTGTTTCCCAGTTCGTATACCAGGGTTTTTCCTCGCTTCAAGCCCTGGATAAAACAGCTTGCCGCCCTTTTGACAGCAACCGTTCCGGTTTGAGCCTGGGGGAGGGGGCTGCTGCCATACATCTGGTCAGTGAAGACAGAGTCCGGGAAAATACTGTATCAGTCATCGCTGAAATATCAGGCTGGGGCGTGGCCTGCGATGCAGTGCACATAACAGCCCCGGCCCGGGATGGATGCGGTCTTATTGCGGCCTTGAACCAGGCACTGAGCCGGGGAGGACTGTCTGCAGGAGATGTAGGGGCTGTGCATGCCCACGGCACGGGAACAGTTTACAACGATGCCATGGAGATCACAGCTTTCAAGTCAGTTTTTGGAGATCGCGCCCGGCCCGTCTACTCGGTAAAGGGAGCCCTGGGACATACCCTGGGAGCGGCCGGCGGGGTGGAGGCGGCTCTTAGCATCAAGTCCCTGCATGCCGGAGTCGTTCCGCCTACAGTGGGACTGGAAGATCCGGAGGATGCTGCCGCCGGATATGTTTCCTCCCGGTCCAGCAGTCTTGACCGCCGGGTTATTGTAACCACTAACTCCGGGTTTGGCGGAATCAACGCGGCCCTTGTCCTGAAACTGCCGGAGTGTTGAGAATGCAGGCTTTTTTAACCGGAATGGGGTGGCTAACCTCAACAGGTCCCGGCCGGGGCATGCAGGAGTTTGCATCGCCCGGCGAATCGCTGCGGGCGCCCTCCAGGGAACAAGTACTGGAATCACCGGATGAGCGTTTCGGCAGAATGGACGCCTTCTCCAAAATCGGTCTCGCTGCAGCAGCCAAGTCACTTGAGGATGCCGGCCTGGCCGGAAAGGTTGATAAACACCCCGCAGGCATCGCAGCCGCTACCCGTTTTGGATGCATATCCACGGATGTGGATTTTCTGGGTACAGTGTTTGACACTCAAGGGCGATGGCCAAGTCCACATCTGTTTACCTATACTCTGCCAAACTGCTTCCTGGGAGAGACGGCGCTGCGTTTCGGACTCACCGGACCTTCATATGTGTTGCACCGTTCGAGTCCTTTTTCCCTGGGAGGGGTAAAGGCGGCACTGTATGATTTAAACGACGGAGAAGCAGAGATGATGCTTGCAGGTTCATGCGACCTCCAGCCTCCCGGGGGAATCGATCCCTGGCTTGATTCCTGTCGGCATGATGCTGCCGGGGCGGTTTTTGTGGTGCTGGAGGCAGAACTGCGCTCTCAAAGCCGACCCTATGCCCTGGTGCGCCTGGAGTCTGATTCAATACGGCTGGGCAGCAAACAGGTCCACACCATGGACGACCTGGTTCTCCAGTGTCAGGTGCTTGAAAACAGCTTGTCCACAACCAAAACCTGAATACGGGAAGCTTTTTTATGAAAATGCATCTCATCTATCCCAGATGGCCTAAGCTGGAAAGGCAGACCGAGTTTCATCTCCCCCCGCACGGACCGGTGGTTTTTGCGGCTGAAGTTCCGGACGGTGTTGAAATAGACTTTACCGACGACAATCTTGAGGATCTTTATTTTGATCCTGCGGCAGACCTGGCCGCCTTATCAGTCATGCTGACCTGCCAGCTGCCCAGGGCCTTCGCGATCGCGGACAGGTACCGGGAGATGGGCATCCCCGTGATTATGGGCGGCATTGCAGTCTCTTTGCACGCTGAAGAGGCTGCAGGACACGCTGATTCCCTGTTTCTTGGTGAAGTGGAAGGCCGTTTCGGACAGGTCATCCAGGATCTAAGAGCCGGGGCGCTGCGCAGGAGGTATGACTATCTGAATTCCCCCCCGGAGATCTCCATGGTGGGAACGGCGCGCAGAAGTCTACTGCAGAGGGAATTGTACAATTATCGCGGAGTGCAGATGGTGGACCTGGTGCATGCTTCAAGGGGGTGCAGATTCAATTGCATGCCTTGCTGCGTGGGATATCTGGGGGGCAACTCCTTCAGGCCCCGACCACTGGACAGGGTTATCCGGGAAGTTGAATCCATTCCCAATAACCGTTTGTTTTTCGTGGACAACTCCCTTGCCCAGGATCGGGAGTGGCTCAAGGAGTTTTTTACAGCCATGATCCCGCTGAAACGCAAATGGATCTCGCACCCGGTGCTTTATGACCCGGAGATCCTTGATCTGGCTGCCCGGGCTGGATGCTGGTACGTGTATCAGGCCGTTATAGACGATTCCAAGACTATCCGGGAAAGAATAAGGATGCTCAAGGATCATGATATCGGTATTGAAGGGACGATTCTGCTGGGCATGGATGATCACAACGAGAGCTATATAAAGCGAATGGTGGACTTCCTCATAAAAGAGGATCTTGATATGGCAGAGTTCACTATCCTGACTCCTTTTCCGCACACTCCCATCCGCAGAAAACTGGAGAAGCAGAATCGTATCCTGAGCAATGACTGGAACAAATATACCTGTGACAGGGTGGTATTTCAGCCCAAGCAAATGAGCCCGGACAAACTTCAGGAGCTCTACTACTACGCCTGGGATGCTTTTTTTGGCCAGGGAGGGCATCAGTTGCGCATGGCCAATCTGTTCAAAAAAGTAATCGGCAAGGAAATGGATGACGGGACGTATCGGCGTTATGATCCCAAGCGCAAAAGAGCATTTCCAGGCAAAACAGCCTGAGGAATAAGCAGGTTGAACAAGACAAAACAGGCGGTGCTGCATTGAAAGTGTTTTTGCTTTCCACGAACACAAGCCTTGAGCCCTACCCGGTTTATCCCCAGGGCATGGCCATGATTGCCTCGGCCTTGAGCAATGCCGGCCACGAGGTCAAGCAGTTCGACTATCTGGTCAGCAATGAGTCTGAAGAACTGCTTGGCAAAGAGGTGCTGGAATTTGCCCCCGGGGTTGTCGGTGTGTCCCTGCGCAATATTGATAATGTAGATTCTTTCAGCGATCAAAGCAGATGGTTTCTGGAACAGACAAGAAGAATAATTGACAGCCTCCGCGAAATTACAAGAGCCCCGATAGTAGTAGGGGGGCCGGCCTTTTCCATAATGCCTGAAGCCATCCTGGAATATCTTGGCGCGGATTTCGGCGTGGAGGGGGAAGGAGAGGCGGCTGTTGTGAAGCTGCTGGAAAGAATCCAGAACAACGGCCACGGTCCGCGCATCGTAAGAAGCAAGGAAGTTCTGCATAAGTCGCAGCTGTGCTCCCCTCTGGTGGATAAAGATATCCTGGAGTATTACAATAAAGAAAGCGGGCTGCCCGGTCTACAAACCAAGCGGGGGTGTCCGCACAGCTGCGTCTACTGCAGCTATCCCTCCCTGGAAGGTCCCTTTTTGCGTGCCCGTCACCCCGAAGAAGTGGTCGAGGATGTAGCTAAATTGTCCAGAGATCATGGAGTGGAGCATATATTTTTTACCGATTCCGTGTTCAATGATTGCCGGGGACATTATCTGGAGCTGGCCCTGGCCTTGGCCAGACGCAATCTGCCGGTGCGCTGGAGTGCGTTTTTCCGCCCTGATCCGATCAGGGACGATGATCTGGATCTGCTGCTGCATTCCGGGCTTCTGGGGATGGAAGTGGGGTCCGACTCTTGCGCTGAGCCCACCCTGGAAGGTCTGGGCAAGGGGTTTTGCTCCTCTGATGTGCTGAGATTCAATGCTGCCTGTGTAAGACGTGGTATCCCGGTAGCACATTATTTCATTATAGGCGGACCCAATGAAACCGAGGCTACTATCAGGGAAACTCTGAGCAATATAGGCAAGCTGGAGGACTGTGTTGCGTTTGTATATTCAGGGCTGCGCATTCTGCCGGGTACAAAGCTGCATGCTCACGCAATAAAAGAAGGGATTGTGGATGAATCAACCTCCCTGCTAAGGCCTGTCTATTACCACAGTCCAGGAATCGAGCGGGACAGAATGCATGAAATTGCGGCCAAAGCCCTAGATGGCTGCAGGAATTGCTTTTTCCCCCCGCAGGAGGCTCAGGACCGTATGAACGTGATGCGCAGATTCGGGTATCGCGGCCTTATCTGGGATAAGCTGATAGAAGCCGAGAAAAAGAGAACGCGCCGTGTGCAGCGGTGAACTCAGGAGATCTCTTCATGCATCCTGTGGATCATAGCAAGATCGTACTGGTCCATCCTTTGGGATACAGTTCCGGCAAATCTGGACGGGATATATCCAGGATGGCCAACATCATGCCGCCGCTGGGTCTGTGCGGGCTGGCTTCTTATCTTGAGCATCGCGGACTTGAAGCGGATATAGTGGATTTTAATGCCCGGCCTGATTCAGTTCAAAGACTGAAGGACATTCTCATACATAAGCGTCCGGCTTATATTGGATTCTCCTGCACCACCTCGTCATTTCTGGACGGTATCAGGCTGGCCCGTGAGTCCAAGACACTGCTGCCGGATATCCGCGTGGTTTTCGGAGGAGTGCATGTTTCCTCCCTGGGGGAAGAGATGATGCACCAGCATGCGGTAATCGACTATGCAGTAGTTGGAGAAGGGGAGGAAACCCTTGCGCAGCTTATGCAAAACTGCGGCCATGCCCCGGGGATACCGGGCTTGATCTACAGGGAGCCGGGAAACAGGGAGGTTGTCTTCACTGGTCGACGCCCCCTGCTGGATGATCTGGATGAGCTGCCTTACCCTGCCTATGAAAAACTGGAAGGTTTTCCCAAGAGCTACCCGCTGCCCATTTTCAATTATCCCAAGTCCCCCAACACCAGCGCCATTACCAGCCGGGGCTGCCCGTATTCCTGCAGTTATTGCGACCGTTCCGTTTTTCAAAAAAGTTACCGTTTCAATTCTGCGGAGTACATATATGAGCATATGCGCTATCTTAATCAACACTTCAAAGTCCGGCATATCAATTTTTACGATGACCAGTTTTCCTTCAAGCTGAAGCGTCTGGAGAGACTCACGGACATGCTTGTCAACAGGCCCTTGAACATGAGTTTCAACTGCGCTGTCCGCTCGGAGCATTTGACGGAATCCCTGCTGAAAAGGTTAAAAGATGCAGGCTGCTGGATGATCAGCCTGGGAATTGAAAGCGGGGACCAGGACATGCTGCATGCCTTGAACCGGAAAGTGAATCTGGAGAAGCTGGCCGAGCGCGTACGGCTGATCAAGAAATACGGTATCCGGGTCAAAGGGCTGCTGATGATTGGAATGCCGGGAGAAACAGAGGCCAGCGTGGAAAAAACCAGGCAGTTCTTGTTCTCTCTGCCTGTGGATGATTTTAATCTGACCAAGTTCACCCCGTTTCCAGGGGCGCCGGTCTATCGAACGATCCGTGAATACGGCGACTTCCAGGAGGACTGGAGCCGCATGGATTGCATGCATTTCCTGTTCGTGCCCCAGGGTTTTACCCTGCAGCGCCTGGAGGAACTGCACCGTTCTTTCTACCGCGATCATTTCAAGCGCCCCCGGGTGCTTGTGGATTATGCGGCCATGCTGTGGAATTCTCCAGACAGCTGGCGAAGGTTTGTGCTCAACCTGGGAAGCTTTATCCGTTTTGCCCGTAGCGGGGAGAGGTTCTCCAGAGAAAAGCAGGCTTAAGCGAGTCTGACTTGAAGACAGGTTGTTTTTTTTCGGGCTGGCAGAAGCCGCAAAGGATGTCAGGCGGTATGGGAAAAAAAGTTTGACTCCAGGGATAAGGGACAAGATAATTATTAATGAAGGCCAGATGCCGGGCATACCCTTATTTCTGCAAATATAAATAAGCCAAGTGGTTGGAAACAGTGACGTCTGAACAGATAAAGATCCTGGTTGTTGTACCCGTTTATAATCACGGCGACACCCTCAGAAAGGTGGTCACGGATATCCTGGCCATTCATCCAGATGTCCTTGTTGTGGATGACGGCAGCATTGACGGAGGAGTGGAAACCATCTCGGATTTGCAGGTACATGTCCGCACCCATGAAAAAAATCGGGGCAAAGGGGTGGCCATACGGACTGCAGCTGAATCTGCCCGGTCACTGGGGGCTACGCATATTATTACCATTGATGCGGACGGCCAGCATGACCCCCGGGATCTGCCCGTTTTTTTTGCTGCAATCACTAGCTCTCCCCTGGCTGTTATCGTGGGAAGCCGCAATTTTGAGACACTAAATGTTCCGGCATCGTCCCGCTTTGGTCGCAGGTTCTCTAATTTCTGGCTGCGGGTTCAGACCGGGCAGAAACTCCAGGATGCCCAGAGCGGTTTCAGGGCTTACCCAACAGCCCTTTTTTCACATTTAAGATTCACCGAAGACAGGTACTCCTTCGAAATCGAGGTGCTGGTCAGATCGGCATGGGCCGGTATAGAGCTTCTGGATGTGCCGATAGATGTTTACTATCCTCCTCCAGCACAGCGCATCTCACATTTCAGTTCTTTCAAGGACAACTTGAAAATATCCTGGTTGAATACGCGGCTGACAATACGTTCTATGTTCCCCTGGCCTCATCGCAGGATAGTTGAGCGGGGATCGGGGCTTGCTTCCATCAGCGTAATACGCCCCATACGCTCCCTGAAAATTTTACTGCGCGAGGAAGTCACTCCTGCCGGACTGGCCAAGGCCGGGTTCCTGGGCGTGTTTCTGGGTACACTGCCCCTCATAGGCATCCATACAGTAGCGGTACTATTTGTGGCCGGCTATCTGGCATGGAACAGGGTGACAGCGGTTGCAGCCAGTCAGCTGTGCATGCCCCCGTTTGTTCCGGCCCTGTGTATCGAGGTGGGACATTATATTAGACATGGTCGGTTTCTGACCGAGTTCAACCTGCAGACCCTGGGCTATCAAGGTCTGGAGAGAATATGGGAATGGATTCTGGGCTCACTGGTGCTGGCCCCGGTGCTGGCCAGCCTTGTAGCTGTGGTCATTTTTGGCATGTCCTGGATTATCAGCAAACAGATGCGTATTTTTTTAAACAGCCATGACTGAAAAGAAAGCTAGATCCTGGTCCAGCCGGAGCATAGCCTCGAGGTGGCAACATAGATTTTTCTATGCAGCCATCCGGCTGGGCGGCCGGAGACTGGCCTATTTTTTTACTTACCCAGTGGTTGGGTATTACATGCTTTTCAGGCCGGACCTTCGCAGGAGAACCAGGCATTACCTGGGCAGGAGGTTCCCGGAACGATTCGGCCTTGCGGCGTTTGCAGACAGTTTCCGTCTGAGCCTTTCCTTTGCCAGGGTGTTGGTGGACCGTGCTATAGTGGGCATTCTCGGCCCTGACAGCTTGGATGTGCAGTTTGATTCTTATGAACAAATTCAGAAACTGCTTGACCAAGGAAGCGGTTTGATACTTATGAATGCCCATGTAGGCTGCTGGCAGGCCTCCATGTCCAGTCTTCACATGCTCCAGCGCCCAGTGCACCTGCTGATAAAAAGAGAGCCCGGCGATGTAGACCGGCATTATCATGAGCATCAAAAAGAGGCTCCACCCTATAATATTATTGATCCGGACAATCTTCCGGCTAGTGCAGTAGAGATTGTTGGTGCCCTGCAGCGAGGTGAGATTGTGAGCGTAATGGGGGACCGAGTCTTTGGCAATGACCGCAATAGGCTAAGGGTTCCTTTTCTTGGGCAGGAGGCCATATTTCCGGTGGGGGCCTACAAAATTGCTGCAGCCACTGGGGCTCCCATTGCAGTTCTGTTTTCCCGCAAAACAGGGCCCAGGTCATACGCCCTGGAACTGGCCGGAGTTATCCATGTAAAGCCGGCAGAGGACAGGCATCTGGACAGCTTGCGGCCCTATGTGCTTCAGTTTGTGCAGTATCTTGAGGAGTATGTACGCAACAATCCTTATCAGTTCTACAATTTTCATGATATATGGCAGAAATGACGGACAGGTGTGTTCAACAAACACCAAACTTCTCAACCAGTTCAGGACAACAGTATGGAGTTTAAGCAGAAATTGAAGCAGACTTTGATACGGGAGCTGAATCTGGAGGATATTCACCCTGAGGATATCCAGGATGATGCTCCTATGTTCGGTGACGGTCTGGGGTTGGATTCCCTGGATGCGGTGGAATTGGTAGTGATTGTTCAAAAACATTTCGGGGTGGAGATTAAGGATATGGAGGAGGGACAAACAGCTTTCCAATCCATCAACGCCTTGAGCGCTTTTATTCAGGAGCGTAAACAACAGTGACAAGACAAGGTAGTTCTGTGCGAGTCACAGGGATGGGCTGTCTGTGTGCGGCAGGTCGGGACCTTCCCAGTTGTCTGGCCGGAATTTTTTCTCGGGACATAGCTCCTGCAAAACCTGGCAGGTTTCATACTGACCATTTAAACATTTATCCTGTGTTTGAAGTTCCCCGTGAGCTTTTTGGTCAAGGCAATTCCAGCAGTGAAAACAGGCATACGCTGACTGTTCTTTATGCCCTGAGTGCGGTAGATGAGGCGTTGACCCATGCCGGGTGGGAGGCAAGAGACCTTGGCAGGCTGAAGGTAGGAGTGTGCATTGGTACCACTGTTGGAAGCACGTTGAACAACGAGGATTATTACCGTGAATACCTAGCCGGCAATCAGCCTGATCCAAAACCGGTGTGCAGGTATCTGAAAAACAATCCGGCCTCGGTTATTGCCGAAAAATTCGGCCTGGATGGTCCGTGTCAGACCGTGGTCAACGCATGTTCATCGGGGACCGATGCAATTGGCGTTGCCGCCGGTTGGATCCAGGGAGGGGTCTGTGATCTGGTAATAACCGGAGGAACTGACGAGCTCTGCCGGGTTACCTACAACGGCTTCGCTTCTTTGAAGATTATGGACGTTTCGCCCTGCCGTCCCTTTGACATTTCCCGCAACGGCCTGAACCTGGGGGAAGGGGCAGGGATCATGATCCTGGAATCGCCCTTACTGAGAAAACTGGATACAAAAAATGTCTCCGGGCATATTCTGGGTTATGGTTCAGCCTGTGATGCGCACCACTTGACCGCACCTCACCCGGAAGGAGCAGGATTGTTCAGGGCTCTGACTCAGGCTCTGCGGCTGAGTGAGGCGGATTTATCTCAGATCGCCTTTGTCAATGCCCACGGAACCGGTACGAAAGACAACGACAGGGTGGAAGACATGGTTCTTGCTCGGGTTCTGCCGAATATCCCTTTTTTATCCACCAAAGGGTACACCGGGCATACTTTAGGGGCCGCCGGGGGGATAGAGGCTGTACTCACCCTGGGGTGCCTGAATCTTGGACGTGTTCCGGGCAGTGCCGGTTTTAGCTCAGCCGACCCGGAGTCTGCATCTTCTCCAGTGAGCGAGCGGATCACTGTTGAAGGTAACCTGGCCATATCGCAGTCTCTGGCTTTCGGAGGCAGCAACGCTGTACTGGTGCTCGGGAAGGGCCAATCCTGGAATTAATGGTGCGCCCGGCAGGATTCGAACCTGCGGCACCTGGATTCGAAGTCCAGTGCTCTATCCGGCTGAGCTACAGGCGCACA
>SL_8KL_010_SEDDRAFT_10005062_pt1 | contig 10428 bp, 5 predicted proteins | sample SodLakKL_010_SED_4_FD_11160 | JGI IMG/M metagenome (IMG submission 11160) | reverse complement strand
ACACCTTTCAGATTGAAGGACTGGGAACGATATGATGTTTCTCAGTATGTAGGAGTTGGGGCAATATCTCCTGAAAATGGAACAAGAACCGTAGAGATATCTGAGTATGATAAGCAATACAAGACCATCGAAGACGATCTTAGAAAGTTATCAAAAAAATCCCCTCCCGAAAAAACCATCTATTTGTTTCACTCTCCTCCTTATGAAACCAATCTTGATAGAGCTGATCTAGACGGAAAGATGGTGAAACATGCACCTGTTGATGTCCACATAGGTAGTATAGCAATAAAAAGATTCATAGAAGATAAGAAGCCTTACATAACTCTTCATGGACATGCTCATAAAACTGTTGATTTGACCGGTAGCTGGAAGGAGAAGATAGAAGATTCATATTCATTTACAGGAGTACATAATGGATCCGAATTAGCCCTTATTGAGTTTGATACCAAAGAGCCGGAAAAAGCTACTAGAACCTTAATCGATGTTAAAAATGGTTAAAGAACTTTTATTCATCCGTATTTTGCTCGATCGTAATCTTTTTAGCCGATTTATATCGGGAAGTTATATGAGATGCCCAAGATGTCTCTTTTTTAATATCTTCATCCGTTACATAATGAATATCTAAAATTTTATCTGTTCTTTTTCCGATCCTTTTTTCATTTTCCTGGATTAGTCTCTGATCCCACCTCTCGAACCAATTTTCCAATTTATCCTTCTGTTCTTCCGTACCATTAAAATGAACGATAAGATCTATATCACTTTCTGGTCCCGCTGTAGCCTCTTTAGTGCTACCAACAACATAAAGGTCTTCAACCCCATATATTTCTGGATCTAGCTGTCTCGCCATTTGTTTTACCTTTTTCATCCTCCATTCCCAATGATCCGAAGGTTCCAGATAGGCCAAAGCTTCGTTTGCCTCACCATCCATGGTTACAGTTAGAGTTCCGCCTTTACTTATATCGCCGACATCAATAACTCTTATTACATCTTTAAAGTATTCATATTCAGGTAAAAATTCGGTCAGTTTGTTTTCCGATCTGAAGAACATTTCTTCTCTCCATATATTCTCATCTTCTTCAGGATATAGAGGTAAGTATTTTATGTCTGATTCTACAAGATCTTGGAAGAAATGAGTGCCGAAAGAGAGTTCTGGTTCATATCCACGTCTTTCTTTTGCAACTTCAGCTAAAAGTGCAGTATTATGAATCTCTCTATATTTAACGGGAACTCCAAGTTTTATATCGCCTCTACTCCCCCATCTACCTGGACCCATAAGGATGAATTTTCTTTTAGGTAGTTTTTTGTTGAGTTCGCCCACAATCCGTGCGACTTTCTGCATCTTTTCTCTGCTTTCTAAAGAGGCGTATTCTTCTGGAACCACGTACACAATATATTCAAGATTCTCCAAATTCCCTGTAGTCACATACTTCTTAGCGGAGAACAATTTTCTTTTGTCTTTTAAATCTCGTGGGATTTTCACTCTTTCCCTGTCTAAAGTCTGACTCTGGGGCCTACACTGGACAATATATATTTTATCTCCATCAGAGGCGAATTCCACATCAACTGGAAATCCTATTTTTTCTTCAAGCTTCCTCAATATTTTGTTCATCTTTGTAAGAAAATCCGTTTTATCAAATAGTTTTTCAAATGTGACTACCATATCTTCCTTTTCAGGATAAAGTATCAATCCTGAAGGAGTTTTGAGATTTCCATCCTTGTATATTGAGACCAACTTTTCTAAATCAGGGAATTCATCGGCATTGTTCTGAAGGAAATCTATAACATCAACCGTTTCTAGCTGTTCCATTTCCAAATTTATTACGTCCATATATCTGGGAGAATATTTGACCCTTTCATCAACTGTAGAATTAACCCTTAAATTTGGTCGATTAGGTGAAGCCAAAATAGGATAATCGTCTCCGATCCTATCAACGGCTCTAGTAGCTAGACCAGGAACCAGTCTGATAACTCCATCATCTCTACCTATCCTCGGAGACCATCTGAACTCGTTCTTGCTGAAAGCTACTCCTCCATAAATAGGAAGATAATAATCCCCGATTTCAGTTCCTACCACTTCTTGAACCAATATCCCCATCTCCTCGCTAAAGTCTAATAGACCTCTCTCCTTTCGATACTCTATAGGGTCTGCACAAAAGGTAGAGGCATAAACTTCAGCGATAGCATTCATTAGATCCTCTAACCTTTCCTCTTCCGTCCCCTTGTTTGGTAGAAACAAACTTTTGTATTTTCCTGAGAAAGCTGCTCCAAAATTGTCTTCTAGGAGGCTAGAGGATCTGACTATTATCGGGTTTTCATCTAAATCTCTGAGAATCTTTCTGAGCCCTTCAACTATCTCAGAAGGGAACATAGCATTTTTCATCAATTGCTCCAAAAAGGGTTCCTCATGCCTTATTTCATCTGTATCTAAATATTTCACATGAATAAGTTCGTCGAGGTCGTTATAATGGATTACATCCATAATGGTATCCGATGTGATATACCAACTTCTAGGAAATTCTATGTCTTTTGTGAATTCATCATCAAATTCCTCTTGGATGATTTTATGAGCTAAATATGCTCCAGAAGACTTCCCACCAAGTTTTCCAGCTCCACGTGCAGGTCCTACAATCTTCTGTATAAGTGGTTCATAATCTTCGACTTGAATATACTTTTTAGCTACGTTAACAAAATCTAATCTGTCGGTGAAAAATCGCTGTATTAGTTCAGTTCTGATACTCATCTTGTCTTCCTCTGCTAAGGCCTTTTCTGACTCTGGTTTTCTGAAGAAACGATTCAATTCTTCAGTAATTTCAACCAAAGGTATGCCTCTTTTTTGAGAAGCTAGTAACAAAGGACGTGCTTTATCTTCTTTAAGCCATCTGTGAAATAAGTCAGATATCTCCTCGGGTTCTAGCTCTTCCTTTGCTAGTTCAAATACCTTACTTTGTACATTTCTCAATGAATCTAAATCCTGTTTTGGGTTAGGCATATTTATACCGCACCATTTTGGTGCGGTTTCACTTCCATCAGCTGGACATACATCATCAAGAAGGGTCCTAACCTTCTCGTTCTCATTTCTATATAAATAATAGACCATCTTTCTAGTCATCCGGAGCAAGGTCCTGGGATCAGTTCTCATCAAAAGATCTATGATCACTTCCCAATCGTGCCTCTTTTCTGAAGTGCTTTCTAATATTTGTTCCTCTTCTATCATTTCCTCTTCGCTTTTCTCTTGAAGGAAACTACCGATGAGATCCGCCAAGGTGTCGATCAATCGTCTTTCTTCTTCTAAAAAGGGCCCTTCATCCTTATCTGGTCTTTCCTCGTGATATACGACGTTTATCTCACCAAGCTTTTTTCCTTTCACCGTTATGTCACTCGTTTGTATCCACTCAGTTTTTTCATAATTTTCTGTAGAATATTCCTTTCCTCTTATTTTTACCTGNGCGGAAGTTATATCAGGATATTGCCAAGATGGAGGTAATGTCTCGACTATTTTCTGGAGAGCTTGGTCAAGTGACAGAGAATCGTCATTTACGATCTCAGATATCTTATAAAAACAATTCAACTCCTTAATTCGCTCTTCAAGTTCGTCGATCTCTTCAATCTCTGAAGATATAAGTCTATCTTTATCCCCCTCTTTTGAGAGAACGTCTTCAATTTTTTCGTCATCCATGATTCATTTACCTCGATCTGACAAAGTTTGTTTTATAATATCGAAAGCCTCTATTAAACCTTATTTGTTTCAGTCCTTTTTTGTAATCTTTTCTTTATTAAACCCCTTCCTTCTCTTCCATCTACCTGAACCTCTACAGGTTCGTCTAGTCTAACGTGTCTGATATACTGCATCTCTTCTTCTACATCCCTCTCTTTCAACCATTTCCAATCCACGTGACTTTCATCATCCACTACCATATAGCATGTCTCAGAAGATAGCATATCATGGAAAAAATGGGAGCCCTGAGAAGGTTCGATAGTTCGACCTTCCGTAGGTGTCTCTACGATGACTTTAGACCCCGCGATGTCACCCCATTTCACCGGTATACCCAACCAAGGATCAGTTGTGCCCCATCTCCCGGGACCTATGAGCAGATATTCCTTCCCTGCTTCTCTCATTTTTTCATTGATTTTTCGGATTTCTTCTGCGACCTTTTCGCTTTGGCTCATCTTAAAATTTTCAGGCATTACGTAAACTACGTCTCTTATCTCTTTGATCATACCATGACCTAATACTCTGTCGCTTCGACAGACTACCTCTTCTTCATCACAACTTTCTATCTCTATATTTTCATACAGCTGTTTAGCTACCATATTGCGTATTTGAAGGACCACCAGTTCTGGAGGCTTTTTACCTTTTTTACCAAGATCAACTGCGAACTCAATCTCCACTGGATAACCTAAAGCTATCTCAGACACTTCTAGAAGGACTTTTATCGCCGAAGCTAATGGAATAGACTCATAATTTATTATAGGTGAAAAATCAATAACTCTTGAACCTTCTCTATGAATACCAGGGTATAGTCTATCGTCTTGTGGCGAATATGTTGATGCTATTTTATCTAAAACTCCGTGTTCTTCTGCCTTAGAGATACCCAATTTTACCAAAGATGTCTCTTCATCTTTTTCAACCACTCTATATATGGACTCAAGGTTGAGTGCATAGAATTCTGTCTGAGAATGAGGTATGAAATCTTTAGGAGTGCCGAACATGGGAGACTTAGGACACTCTGGACAGAAGAAGTATGAAGAACCTCCTTCCACGATCTCTTTTCCTAGCCCAAGAGCTAGATAAACTATACCATCCTCTGGTTCACACCCTTTAGAAGAATAATAATTATAGGATTTAGCTACACCCGAGATCGTCGGATAAAAATATTTACCGTGTTTTTTTCCAACTACTTCTTGAATGATTACCGACATCTTTTCATCGCCTATGTTTTTAGGCGTAGATTTTAGATAATTTCTAGCTTCTTCGAAAAAGGTAGATGCATAAACATGTTTGATCGCATCACATACCTCTTTAAACCTCAAACTAGTTTCCCAGGATTCATTGGGAAGAAACATAGAAGAATAAACACCAGCAAAAGGCCTAGTGAGGGAATCTTCAAGTAGACCTGATGATCGAATGATCAACGGATTTCTCGTATCTCTTACAAAAGAACGAAGATCGCCTATTATAGTCGGTGGTAGACTCCCATTAAGGAACTTTGATGATATCCTCTCATCCGAAAGTTCAAAAAGTCTAGGCTCCATTATCTCATTTTCTTCGAGAAATTTATCGAAAACATCAGAGGTCAAAACAATGGTTCTAGGAACAGTTATCCTCAGATCCTCGAATAGGTCTTCAGGAAGATACTTCGAAAATAATTTTGATATGAACGCTAGACCTCTTGCCTTACCACCTAAGGCGCCATCACCAATACGGTTTATCTTATTTCTTGGGTCTGTCCTTTCTCTCCTAAAATTAGTAACAGCTGTGCTATAATTGGCATACCTATACTCTTCTAAAATATCTAATAATTTTTCTCTGAGCGAACTAACCGAGAAATCTTTGTTTCTCAGTTCTGTGATGGTATCTGCTAGCTCATACTCTGTATGTGCCCTTAACCATTTGACTAACTCTGACTCATATACTAAATCTTTAAGAGCATCGTCACCCAATTCGTTTATGGACTCTTCGAGTTCTTCTACATTTTTAACCTCTATCTTCTCGAAACCATCACCAATCTCAACTAAAAGGCTAACTGGAGACAACTGTGAATCAATAAAGTCTAGTATCTTTTGGTTTAAGGCAGGATCGTTTTTATTTACAACTTCTATTTTTTCATCTATCTCCTTTCTCTCAATAGAGGCCGAAGATTGTAAAAGTACTGGGAGATCAGGATTATTTCGTTTGATCTGTTCTGCAAATTTGAGGCCAGCATTTTTTTGAATTTCGTGTTCCCTTTCTAACCTATTATCTGTTATGACACACAAAAGATTCTCTTCAAACTTATTGTAAACTTCTTTACCTTCATCGATATCTTCAGCAAGAATCACATAAGATCTCTTCAGATAACGTTCGATTTTCTTCTCTTTGCTTAAGCCATCGTGCAAAATGGCATCGAGATGAGACCAAATCCTTTCATAAATATTAGTAATATATGTAGAATAAAACTGTTTAGAGTCTTCAATGAGCAGGATAGGTCGGTTCTTACTATCAAAACCATCTTTCATAAATCGTAATTTGTCTTCGATATACTGGATTATGGTAAGGATTATCTTTCCATCCCCGTTCCAAGTAAAAACTTCTTCGAACTCAACTTCCTCATCTAAAAGAGTTGAGGAATTAAAATCGTTATTGGTAATCCAAACTACCGGTAATTCCTCATCCTTTCTTTTTACCCATCGCATAAATTTTTTGAAACCATTTTCTATTGGTCTACCAAAAATTACTAACAGATCTATGTTTTGGTTCTGGATAATTTCTCTACAATCATCCCTAGTTTCAATATGTTGGATATTCGGCGGTTGTCTAATTCCTCCATAAGAGAATTTTTCTTCGACTAAAGAATCGAGTCGACCTTCTTCCTGTATTAGAAAATAATCATAAGATGTAGAAAAAAGGAGGACATCACTGACTAAGGATGCCTCCAATTCTTTAGAACGTGTTTTTATAGACCTCGAACTAGGTGATTTGCCCGTGATTTCTTCGATCGCTCTATTGATCTTTTCGAGCTTTTTCTCCATGCAAACGGTCTATTGGACACCTGTTATTTATACCCAGCCTCTAGCTTCGCAGGCCTCCGCAACTCTTTGTATAGCGATCATGTAAGCTGCATCTCTCATCCTGACGTCCTTTTTCTGGGAAAGTTCCCAAACATCATAGAAGGCATCAGTCATGCTATTATCTAATTTTCCTAGGACTTCCTCCTTAGGCCAATAATAGTTTTGATTACTCTGTACCTGCTCGAAGTAACTGCACGTCACACCACCGGCATTCGCAAGGAAATCAGGAACGACAATAATATCTCTATCCTCAAGCACATCATCTGCTTCTGGAGTTATAGGTCCATTTGCCCCTGAGACAATCATGTCAACAGCACTCGGTATTTCATCAACATTGTCTTCTGTTATAGCGTTCTCAAGAGCTGCGGGTATCAAAACATCGACTTCATGTGTCAACCAATCTACTCCAGGAAGTTGTTGATAACCTTTTTCTTCGGCCTTCTTTTTATCTATTGAGCCAAAACGATCTGTTATCCCCCTGAGTTCATCAAGATCGATACCTTCTTCTTTGTAGTAACTGTAAGGTTTTTCATCTTCCTGATCCCAACATGAAACCGAAACAACGGTTCCTCCATATTCTATGAACAGTTCCGCTGCATACTGTGCAACATTTCCGAAACCTTGTATAGAAGCCGTAGTGTCCTCAATATTTCTATCTAGTTCTTTGAGAAGTTCTCTTAAAACATAGATTACGCCATAACCCGTTGCTTCTGTTCTGCCTTTAGAACCGCCCATATCTTTTGGCTTGCCTGTTATAACGCCCGGATACTTTCCTCCTTGGATGTTTTCATACTCATCCATCATCCAAAGCATATGTTGAGCACTGGTCATAACATCTGGAGCAGGGACGTCTTGTAGGGGGCCTATGTTCTTATTTATCTGTTTGATATATTCTCTACATATATTTTCTTGTTCTCTATCTGAAAGGTCATGGGGATCACATATAACCCCTCCCTTGCCACCTCCTAGAGGAAGGTCTGCTACAGCGGTCTTCCAGGTCATCCACATCGCTAGAGCTCTTACTGTATCAGCAGTTTCTTCTGGATGAAATCTAATCCCTCCCTTACATGGGCCCAATGCATCATTATGCTGAACCCTGAAGGCTCTGAAAACTTCAGTACTACCATCATCCATTTTTACTGGCAAATTGAAATGAAATTCCCTGATAGGTTCTCTCAATAAATCTCTTATAGATTGATCAAGTTCTAACTCTTCGGCTATTCTATCGAACTGCCTCTGGGCCATCTTATACGGATTATATCCTTCTTCTGCCATTTTTTTCACCTTAGGGTGTTTTCGGGAAAAACAGGGTACTATAAAAAACCTTTTTACAAAAATAGGAATCAAGCGTGTTCAACTTGGCAAGGATATCTCTCAATCAACTCACAACTTTACAAGATTATAAAAAGAGAATATTTTCTTTTTCGTTAAGATGTCAGTTTTATTAAAATCTAAAATTCATTTTTAATTAACTTTTTAGTTCCCATAATTTTCTTTCTATGAAGCCCAAAGAAACTTTTTGTGGTTCTATTAGATGTACCATTCTAGAAGATAGGATGGTTTTAGATATCGCGCCGATTTTTTCCGGATATCTAGAGTTTAGTTTTTCTCCCCAATCGAAAAATTCTTCGATACTTTCGAAGGCAGAGAAAACTAGAAAGTTATATCTCTCAGTGCTGGTCTCTAATGCCCTAGGGATATTATCGTCCTTACAGAGAAATTCTTTTATCTCGTTTATATCCGAGATGGCTTCTATCATCGTTATTATGAGATTATATCCAGGGGGGACGAAAAGATTTGGGAAAAAGCATTTTGGGTTTTCTATTATGTCTTTTTCCAATAATCTTTCGATTCTCCTTTTCACCGTTTTTCTGTTAACACCAAGTTCTCGACCTATGTAAGAGTAATTAGTTGTTATGCTTTCTCCTTTCATAACCTTCTTCAAAATTCGGAATGTTTCTCCTTCAAGTTTATGATCTTTCAATTCAACAAAACCTTTCTCTTCAAATTTATCGACCATCTTATGGATAAAACATGTCGGATCGTATTTGAATGTCAATCTATTACTGAAAAATTCAGCGTGAGCAGGAGTTCTTTCCCCTCTATTCGGAATCTTTTCTTGTTTTACTATTTCGTTTCGCCAAGAATGGTACTCCTCTAATCCTTCAAAAAATTCTATCAAAAACGTATTGTAAAACCCTTCCATACATGAGAAGGCTGCAAAAATATGGGAGTCGTCCTTATAAAAGTTTTTTACACCTTGGGTCCTTGGCATATCAGCTTTCACTAGAACTAGTAACGGATACTCTTCGAACAATTGAAGAAACGGATAAAATGGAGGGTTCAAAATGTTTTTATCGTAAAGAAATTGGAGTTTTTTCTTTGCAGTAGCCCAGTGCATATCCAACTTTCTAGACAGCTCACTGATATTTACGTGAACCCCCTCACCAGAAAGAAGATATCGCAAAAGACGTAGGTCAAGTTCATCATTATGATAGCTCATAACGTTCATATATTGAGAGCTATACATTTAGATTTTGTCATTTTTCTCATCACAAATGAATCTAAAAGTTTAAAAGGGGATTGATCTTATTAAAGATAGATTTAATGATTTGAATTAGAATAGGAGTAAAATCATGAATAGAAAATTAGATGAAGGATTGGTACAAGTCTATACTGGAGATGGGAAGGGAAAAACCACCGCTGCTATAGGCCTTGCTATCAGGGCCCTTGGAAGAGATTTTAAAATTTATATCGGACAATTCCTGAAAACTTCAGACTTTGGAGAACATAAAGCTCTTGCCAGGTTTGATGATAAAATCAAGATAGAGCAGTTCGGTAGTGGAAAGTTTCATGTTAAAGAACAAACGAGTAAGGAGGAAATAGAAAGAGCTAAAAAAGGTCTTCAAAAGATCAAAGAAGCGATGCTATCTGGCGATTATGATATCGTGATAGCGGATGAAATATGTGTTGCTCACTATTTCGATCTTTTGAACTTAGATCATTTGATGGACTTGATTGAAATTAAGCCCCAAAATGTAGAACTCGTTTTAACTGGAAGAAAAGCACCTGAAAAATTGCTCGAACGAGCCGACCTGGTTACGGAGATGAAGGAGATAAAACACCCATACCAAAAAGGTGTAGAAGCCCGGACAGGAATAGAAAAGTAGTGAACGGTAAGGCAAATTATAAATAATTAAAGGTATTTTTAGTTTTTTAAAGTAACATAGAGGAAATAATATGGTTGGGAAAAGCAAATTCTTAAAGGTTTTTATGAGTGTCCTAGTGATGCTTGTTTTGGCAAGTGGGAGTTCAGTGATGGGAGTACATTTGGAAGAAAACCAAGATTCTGAAGAGATAACAATCATAGATGCCCGAGGAGTTGAAGTCACTTTCGAAGAACCTCCGGAAAAAATCATATCTTTTATGCCCTCTAACACAGAAATCCTGTTTCATTTAGAAGTTGGTGATCGAGTTATTGCTACAGACGACCATAGTGACTATCCGCCTGAAGTAAATGATCTCCCCAAGGTTGGAGACTCTTTCAACGTGGATTACGAAACAATAATAGATCTTGAGCCTGACGTCGTTATTACGCCTTTTTTCAACACCGATATGATAGAAACTTTAAAGGAACATGATGTTACAACGGTAGCCACT
>SL_8KL_010_SEDDRAFT_10005061_pt1 | contig 10429 bp, 8 predicted proteins | sample SodLakKL_010_SED_4_FD_11160 | JGI IMG/M metagenome (IMG submission 11160) | reverse complement strand
GTCATTCTGTTTTAAACCTGGCAGTTCGCTATGTTCCAACCACTCTGGTATCGGTGGCTATCATTGGAGAACCTATCCTGACCACCATTCTGGCCTGGATTCTGCTGGGAGACAGGATAACCATCCTGACTTTTGTGGGCGGAGCAATGATCCTTTCCGGAGTTGTTTATACCATGCTGAAGCAGTCCAGGAGAGCCACTACCACTCCGCCCCAGGAACATTAAAAGCAAATACTGCCTGATAGCTCAAATCCGGTACTGAGATAGAATACTTGATAGACTATTTGTTTCCACCAGGAAAGGAAGAAAAAATGACTGAAGAAATAAAAGGAAAAAGAGGGAGACAGCAGGAGCAGAACAGCGATTATTTAATCCGGGCAATTACCGGAGATCGTCAGATTCGGGCCATAGCAGTTAAAACAACCGGTCTGGTTGAGGAAGCCCGGCTGATTCACCAGACCTCTCCTCTGGCAAGTGCTGCCCTGGGACGAACACTGACCGGAGCTCTGATGGTGGCCTCTCTATTGAAATCGGGAAAGGAAATTTCTCTGCAGTTTCAGGGAGATGGTCCACTGGAGAAAATCGTTGCTGAAGCCGATCTCAACGGCAGTGTTCGGGGTTATGTTAAAAATCCCCGGGCCAATTTGCCCATGGATCAGGAGGGTAAGCTGGCGGTATCCCGGGGAATCGGCAGAGGCACCCTGATTGTCAGAAAGGATCTGGGTTTGAAGGAACCCTATGAGGGCCAGGTCCCTCTCGTCAGCGGGGAGATCGGAGAAGACCTGACTTATTATTTTACCAAATCCGAACAGACACCCTCCTCGGTGGGAGTCGGTGTTCTGGTCAATACCGATCTTTCCATAGCAGCTGCCGGTGGTTTTTTAATCCAGCTTTTCCCCGAAGCAGAAGATGAATCTGTTTCCCGGCTGGAGAAAAATATTGAGGCAATCAAATCGATCAGCAGCCTGATAAAGCAGGGTATGAGCCCGGAAGATTTTCTCTCGGAAGTGCTGGAGGGTCTGGAGTTTCGTATTATGGAAAGCAAAAAGGTGCAGTACAGCTGCCGCTGCAGCCGGGAGAGGGTGGCAGCCCTGCTGGAAGGCCTGGATCCTGAAGAAATCAACCAGACTCTGGAAGAACAGGGAAAGGTTGAGGTCGGCTGTCATTTTTGTAATGAAAGTTATGAGTTTTCCGCAGAGGATATAGAAAAACTTGAAATGAACTCAGATAATTAGCAAAACAATGATTAAATACAATTAATGATTATTCGTGTTTAAATTCTTGATCAATTACAGAGTGTTCTTTATATAAGTATATCAGGGAGGGATTACTTTGCTAAATGAAGCAGCAAATATTGTTAAAGGTCTGGCAGCAGATGCAGTGGAAAAAGCCAGTTCGGGACATCCCGGGATGCCGATAGGCTGTGCTGAAATCGGGACTTTATTATACAGTGAGGTGCTCAAACATAATCCTGAGGCTTCTGAGTGGCCGGACCGGGATAGATTTGTACTTTCTGCCGGTCATGGTTCCATGCTGTTATATTCTCTCTTGCATCTCTCAGGTTATGAGCTGTCGCTGGAGGATCTGAAAAATTTCCGTCAGCTGGGTTATGCCACTCCCGGTCATCCGGAATATGGTGATACTCCGGGGGTGGAAACCACCACCGGCCCCCTGGGGCAGGGGTTTGCCAATGCGGCAGGTATGGCCATTGCCGAAAGGATGCTGGCTGAGAGGTATAACCGGCCCGGATATGAAATTTTTGATCATTACACCTATACAATTGCCGGAGACGGCTGTATGATGGAAGGGGTTACCAGCGAAGCGGCTTCCCTGGCCGGCCACCTGGGACTGGGGAAATTAATTGCTATCTATGATTCCAATGATATCTCAATCGAGGGCAGTACCGAACTGGCCTTTACCGAGGATGTGGCAGCCCGATTTAGGGCTTACAACTGGCAGGTTATAGATGATGTTGATGGACACAGTATAGAGGAAATGCGCTCTGCTCTGAATAAGGCCCGGTTAGAGCAGGATAGACCCGCTTTGATTGTGGCCCGAACCCGGATTGCCCGGGGTGCGCCTGGTAAGGAGGGCAGCGCCTCTGCCCACGGTGCTCCCCTGGGAGAGGATGAAGTCCGGGGTCTGAAGGAAAACATTGGTCTGCCGCTTGATGAGAAGTTCTATATTCCGGACAAAATCAGGGAATTCTGGCAGGAAAAAATGGTCGTAAAAAAGCAGGAGTATCAGGCCTGGCAGAAACTTTTTCAGGGCTGGCAGCAGGAGTTTCCCGATCTCTATCGGGACTTACAGCAGTCTCAGGAACTAAAGCTTCCCGGGAATCTGGAAGAAAAGATAACCGCCCTGGAATTCCCCGAAAAAATCGCCACCCGCAAGGCCAGCGGTAAGGTTTTGAAGCTTCTAGCCGAAGAATTGCCCTATCTCTGCGGGGGCTCGGCCGATCTGGCTCCCTCCACTAAGACCTATCTGGATGGCAAAGGTGAGATCCAGAAAGATCAGTTTGCCGGTCAGAATTTCCGTTTTGGTGTCAGGGAACATGCCATGGGGGCAGTGGTTAACGGCCTGGCTCTGCATGGAGGCCTGAGACCCTTTGCCGCTACCTTTCTGATCTTCTCTGATTATATGCGTCCGGCGGTCAGGCTGGCGGCTTTAATGCATCAGCCTGTTATCTATGTTTACACCCACGATTCCATCTTTATTGGAGAGGATGGTCCCACTCATCAGCCGGTTGAGCAGCTGGAGTCTCTGCGCCTGATACCCGGCCTTAAAGTTCTTCGCCCGGCAGACGGTGAAGAAACTGCCCGGGCCTGGTTGACTGCCCTGGAAAACAAAGATGGTCCAACAGCCTTAATTCTGACCAGACAGGGACTGCCAGCTCTGAAGAAGGATAATCCGGTGGATATGAACCGGGGTGGCTATGTTATCAGGAAAGCAGAGAAGCCGGCGGTTATAATGCTGGCCAGTGGCAGTGAGGTTTCTCTGGCAGTGGCAGCGGCAGAAGAGCTTGAACAGGAAGATATCAGCTGCCGGGTAATTTCTGTTCCTGATCGGGAAAACTTTACCGCTAATCTGGCTGACAATAATGCCGGACCGAATAATGCCGGACCGCTTAAACCTCAGTCAGCCCTCAGGGTGGTTCTGGAAGCCGGAGTTGACCGGGGCTGGTATCAGTTTCTGGGCTCCCAGGATCTCAGTTTTTCAGTGGAAGGATTTGGAGCCAGCGGACCGGGAGAAGAAGTTGGTCGACACTTTGGTTTAGCTGCTGGAAATATTGCCGAAGAGATAAAAAATTATCTGGCATAGGTAGTAAGCTGGCTGATCGGGTCTGGCGGTTCATAAATTTATGTTTTTCAGGAGGTAATTGGTTATGTCCAGGGGTAAAACAAGACAGAGGGCAGGGATAGCAGCCCTGCTGACAGCAGCGCTGATAATTGTTCTGCTGACTCCTGCCAGTATTCAAGCTGAAGTCACTCCGGTTTTTCCTTCCGGGGTGCGGGAAAGTGAAATGTTTGATTATCCTGAGTTTTCTCTTCCGGAGGCAGAACTAAATGAGGAAGAGGCAGAAAAAATGCAGCTGGTGCTGGATGGGATTTTCTCTCAGCAGCTGGAAGAACATGAGATACCTGGTCTGGCAGCAGTGGTTGTTAAGGACGGTGAAACTGTTTACAGCCAGGGTCTGGGCTATGCCAGTCTTAAGGAAAAAGAGGCCTTTGATCCAGCTGAGCATTTAATCCGTCCCGGCTCGGTGGGCAAGATCTTCACCTGGATTGCTGTCCTTCAGCAGGTGGAGGCTGGAGAACTTGATCTCTACCGGGATGTTAACCAATATCTTCCCGAACCCTACCGTCTGAATCCTCCTGGAAATAATTATGTTACTCTGCGGGATTTGATGACTCATAGTGCCGGTTTTGAAGATCGCATGGTGGGAATATTGAGTGACCCCGATGCTGAACTTAAAAGTCTGGAAGATTATATTGCCGGTGATGGTCCTGCTCTGGTTCGTCCTTCGGGAGAGGTTGCGGCCTACTCCAATTACGGCACCACTCTGGCCGGTTATCTGGTGGAAGTGGTGTCCGGGATGCCCTATACAAATTATCTGGAGGAAAATATTTTCCAGCCCCTTAATATGGGGAGCAGTACCGTCCGTCAGCCCCTGCCGGAAAAGCTAGAAGATAGAATGAGCCGGGGATATAATCTTGAGAACGGGAGATTTATCCCGGGTGATTTTGAGGTATTCCAGGAATATCCGGCCGGAGGCCATACAGTGTCTCCTGCTGATATGTCCAGACTGCTGACCTTTTTGCTGGCTGAAGAGGGAAGTGAAGAGCAAGAGATATTGAGTCTGGAGTATCGAAAAAAGCTGCTGGAAATTCTTTTTCAGCAGCATCCCGAAACCGCCGGGTTCAGCCATGGTCTGATGGAATACGATCTTTTTGGAGAAAAAATGTTCTGGCATGGCGGTGATACCAGGCTCTTTCACAGCGGACTTTTTATTCTGCCGGACCGCAGTACCGGGATTTTTGTTACCTATAACGGCCCTGGTGGTACTTTTGCCCGGCTGGAGCTGCTCAGAGCCCTGGGTCGGGCTCACTGGAATCTGGATTATCAGGTGCCTCTTCCGGCAGAGGATCCTGAGCTTGCAGAATATACCGGAAATTACTATTCCACCAGAAGAGCTCAGACTACTCCTGAAAAACTGCTGGCTGTTTTGAACCAGGTAAGGGTCAGGTCGGCAGATGATTATCTGCTGGTTTCCGGTTACAGGGACAGAGCCTATTATCCTCTAGAAAGGGATGTTTTTGTCAGCCAGACCGGCGGCGATTATCTTTACTTTACCCGGGACGGCGATGACAGGGTTGAGATGATGTTTGAGGGCAATAATCCGGTGGAAGCTTATGAAAGACAGCCCTGGCATCAGAATTACCTGCTCCATTCTGGTATTGTGCTGCTGGCTCTGCTGAGCTATATTCTTACCCTGCTGGTAAATATTCGCCGGTTATTTAAGGGAAGTAGAGTTTCGGGACTGTCAACCCGCTCCAGAATTCCCTCCTGGCCGGGAATTGCCCTGGCACTGCTGGGATTAATTTTTCTGGGTCTGCAGGTACTTATCATTTATCAGCTGCTTGAGGCTCCTTATGGCTGGCCTGCACTTATGGGCCTGGCCGGACTCCTTCCGATAGTTATGCTGCTTTTGATTATTAAAATTATTTATCAGCTGATCAGGAAGGGTCCACTGGCCCGGGGTTTTATTAACCAGCTGCTGCTGGTTATAATTTCCCTGAGCTTTATTCTCCTTCTCTATAATTATAACTTCATAGGCTTCGGGGTGTTTTTCTAGTTAACCCGATAAATTATTATTCAGGCAGGATAGCGGTAATAATTATAGAATAATTATTTAAAGATTAAGTGGCCATTATTATCTTGGCGGGTTTCAGGAGGTATTAAAAAATGAATTTTTCCGGAAGTATAATATTTTTTGGCTGCCAGGATCTTGACAGCATAAGGGATTTTTACGGTGAATTTCTTGATTTTGATTTATATAAAGACCAGGGCAGCTGCCTGATATATAAGCTGCCCGGGGGTAACTATCTGGGTTACTGTCAGCATTTGGAAAAGAAAGCTGCTGATAGGAGTCCGATAATAACCCTCCTCTGTGAAACTCAGAAGGAGGTTGATGAGTTTTATCATTATTTTAAGAACACTGATAGACCGACAGATCAGCCTCCTAAAGTTAATGAAAAGTTCAATCTCTATCATTTTTTTGCCCGGGATCCCGAAGGATACACTCTGGAAATTCAGTGCTTTCTTTAACAGTCAAATTATATCGGAAGCTCAAATAATATATCCTGACAGAAGTCCGATAGCCAGGCCCAGCAATATGCCGGCCAGAATTTCAAAGGGAGTATGACCGATAAGCTCTTTGAGTTCCTCCTTGATCAGTTCTTTGTTCTCTTCCAGGCGTGATAAATCCAGCTCTCTGATCAATCTGTTTAAAACATTGGCCTGCTTGCCCACTGCTCTTCTTACCCCACCGGCATCATAAATGGTTATCAGGGCAAAAACTGCTGTTATGGCAAAAATATCTGAGTCTAAACCGTGCCTGAGGGCGATTACCGTTGTCAGGCAGGTCACAAAGGCTGAATGAGAACTGGGCATTCCCCCGGAACCAATAATCCGAGAAAACCGGGGAGGAAAGGAATTAAAAACCTTTAGTATTTGGGCAAAAACCAGGGCCAGAAGTGCTGCGGGCAGGGGAGACATATTTGTGATCACCTCGAAATAATATATTTTTTATCTGTGAAACAAGAGATATATCTGGTTTTCTTTAATATCCACTATATAAGAGCAGGTCACCGGTACAGAAGTTTTAAGCAGTGTAAGGTTTTTTGTTTTTCTAATATGTTTTTCGCTTCCGAAACTAAAGAACTTTTATTTTTGAATTTATACTTTCAGAATTTATACTTTCAGTGAGTTTATCACTTTTTTAACTCTATTCATAGGATTTTATAGTGTTATTTATTTTATAGTTATAGTATTATATCACTTTTTGCTTTTTATTTTTTTACCTTTTAGACTATATTAGTATTATATCAGATTTTTTCTACAGTTAAACTAGATTTGCTATTACCGGCTGTGACAGTTCCGGTTCAGCAGCAGAGAAATCAAACAAAGCAGGTGAAAATATGGCCGATCCGGTACAGTATTTAAATTCTCTGCCAATGTTTGGCAGCGGAGAAGGATTTAAACCGGGACTGGAAAGAGTAGCAAGGCTCCTTGATTCAACCAATTATAAGGAAGACAATTTGAAATTCATTCATGTAGCAGGCAGCAATGGCAAGGGTTCTGTTATTGCCATGCTGGATTCAATCTTTTCCCGGGCTGGTTTTTCAGTTGGCAGATATATTTCACCTCATATCATCGATTTTAGCGAAAGAATAAAATGGGCTGGAAAATTTATCAGCCGGGAGGAACTCAAATCTCTGGTAGCTGAGATCAGACCCCTGGTGGAGCAGCAGGCGCTCTGGCGGGATATCGGCAGTCCCACCTTTTTTGAGGTGGTAACGGCCGCTGCTCTTCTTTATTTTTCCCGAAAAGAACCTGATCTGGTTCTGCTGGAAACAGGCCTGGGAGGCAGGCTGGATGCCACTAATGTTATATCCAGTCCGGTGGCAGCAGTAATTACCACAATTGCTCTGGAACATACTCGATATCTGGGAAACACCCTGGCAAAGATAGCCCGGGAAAAAGCGGGAATAATAAAACCTGATTCTCTGGTTATTACGGGAGAAAAGAAGCAGGAACCCCTCCGGGTAATTGAAGAAGTTGCCCGGGATAATAGAGCCAGGATTTATTACAGCAGCCAATTTTTTCAGGTTAATCTCAGGGAGCAGAGCCTTGGGGGGCAGAGCTTTGAATTTGTCAGCGGGACAGCAGAATCTCACTTTGCCGAATTAGCCGACATCTACTGTTCCCGGAAACTTTTCCTGCCTTTAAATGGCAGATATCAGCTGGAGAATGCCAGGCTGGCCTGTGCCATCACCGCCCTGCTGCAGGAAAAATTTCCCGTCAGCGACCGGGCTGTAGCAGCCGGTCTGGCTGCTACCAGCTGGCCCGGGAGGCTGGAGGTGGTAAGAAGTTCACCACCGGTAATCATTGACGGCAGTCACACTCCGGCAGGCATAAAATATCTGGTGGAATTTTTACAGGATAACTTCTCCCGGGATAAAAGGATAACCATCATTCTGGCGGTGCTGCGGGATAAGGATTTAAATAAGATCATCGATGTTCTGGACTTTCGCCGGGAGAAGCTGAAAATTATCCTTACCAGCAGTAAAGCCAGCCGGGCCTTTCATCCCCGGGATAAGGCTCAGAACTGGAGTGAAAAAGTAACCCTTAAACCTGATGCTTATCTCTGGCAGCTAACAAAGGAAAGTCTGGAAAATCAGCAGGAGGATGAGGTGCTCTGTCTTACTGGTTCGCTGTATAACCTGCTGGAAATCAGAAATGATTTAATAAAACTAATTGCAGAGCAGTAAAATTTTTTTCCGGGAGGTGAAAGCATGGACAAAAGAACAGCAAGAAACAGGGAGAATAAAAGCAGATTCAGGTTCATAGTTTTTCTGATTGTGGCCTCCATGCTGGCTGTTTTTATAGGCTTTCAGCTGGGCAATGTTTTTTTTGCCAGACAGATGGGAAGAGATTCTGACAGTGAGGAGATTTATGAGGCGGTTCCTGAAGAAATAGAAGAGGAGGTTTCAGTTCCTGAGGAGGATGGTGTTCCCGAAGAAACTGTTCCGGAAGCTGATGAAATAACTCCTGATCCCATAGAAGAAGCCCCGGAACCGGAGGAAGAGGTTCCTCTGGCCGATCCCGCTCCGGAAGAAGAGTTGGAAGAATTTGAGGAGCCGGAAGATCCGGAAACTTTCACCTATTATGTTCAGGTTGGTTCTTTTAGTGACCGCAATAATGCTTTGAATTATGCCGAGACCATTGAAGCGGATGGTTTTGAGGTTGAAGTTGCTGAAACCGAGCCCTACCGGGTCCTTGTTATGGGAGGAAACAGCAGAGAGGAAGCCGAAGAAGTGGAAGATGAATTGAGGGATCTGGGTTATGAAACCTTTATTTTCAGCCGATAACTGTACCCGGTACACCTGGAGTATAAAAGAAAGCAATCTTGGACAGATGGAGTATAAGAGAAAGTAATCCTGCACAAGATTGTACCGGGTATTTATATAAGAAAGCAATCTGGTTTGGTACTATCGAACTGAGAGGGATTGAAAAAACTAACCCTGCTTGTTATTTAAATAATTATGTTTTATAATAGTTATTGAGTAATTTTTTTTGCAGTAAAATTCTTTTTGCTATCTAGGGGTGATATTATTGTCAGTTGCAACATTTAAAAAGGGAGTTCATCCACCCTATAACAAACAATACTCCAGCAATAAAGAAATTCAGCAGATCCCTCAGCCTGATGAGATTATAATTCCCCTGCAGCAGCATATTGGGGCTCCTCTGGAACCTGTTGTCAAGCGGAAGGATCAGGTTAAAAGAGGTCAGTTGCTGGCTGATACTGATAGTTTTGTTGCTGCTCCCGTCCATGCTTCCCTGGCCGGTGAGGTGACAGCTGTGGAAAAGGCCCCCTCATCTCAGGGAGGGCGGGTTTTGGCTGTCAGAATTAAACCGGGAGAGGATCAAGAGGAGGAACTGGCTGAGACCCCCGGGGGAGAGCTTGAGGAGGTTTCTCCGGATGAAATCAGGCAGGCAGTCCGTCAGGCCGGGATAGCCGGCATGGGAGGCGCCATGTTTCCCACCCACGTTAAGCTGGTAGTCCCCGAAGGTAAGAACATTGATCATTTGATCATTAATGGAGCTGAATGCGAACCCTACCTGACAGTTGATCATCGAATTATGCTGGAAAGAAGCGAGCAGATTGTTGATGGTCTGCGATATTTAATGAAGGCCACCGGGGCAGAGAAGGGTCTGATTGGAATTGAGGATAACAAGCCTGATGCTCTTAAAGCTATGAAATCTGCTGCAGCTGAGTTTGATAATATTGAAGTCCGTGCTACTGAGACCAAGTACCCCCAGGGCGGAGAAAAGATGTTGATTAAAGCATTGCTGGGCCGGGATGTTCCTGTGGGAGGTCTGCCCCTGGATATTGGGGTGGTTGTCAATAATGTGGCAACAGCAGCGGCAGTGACTGCTGCTGTCCGAAAAGGCCGCCCTCTGATTGATAGGCCACTGACAGTTACCGGAGAAGGAGTTAATAATCCTGGCAATTTTGAGGTGCCTCTTGGCACTCCAGTGGGAGATGTAATTAAAGCGGCTGGAGGTTTTGCTGGTGAACCGGGCAAGGTAATTCTGGGAGGACCGATGATGGGTCAGGCTCAAGCCAGCCTGGATGTTCCGGTAGTCAAAGGAACCTCAGGTATTCTGGTTCTTCCTCGCAGTCAGCTGGAAAAATACTCTCCTGCTCCCTGCATTAACTGTGCCCGCTGTGTTGATGTCTGTCCCATGTATCTGGTGCCTACCAGGCTGGAAAAACTGGCCCAGCAGGAAAAGCTTGATAAACTGGAAGAGTATCAGGTAATGAACTGCATAGAATGCGGCTCCTGCTCCTATATCTGTCCGGCCCAGAGACCGCTGGTTCATTACATTAGAGTGGGAAAAGCCGCTGTAACTGCCCGAAATAAGTCAGAGCAAGGAGGATCATAAATGCAGAGTCAGGAATTGGTTGTCACATCATCCCCCCACCTTAGAGAAAGGACTTCAGTAGCTGAAATAATGTGGACGGTTAATTTCTCACTGGTTCCGGTTATGCTAGCAGCCAGTTATATCTTTGGACTGCGGGCTCTGGCGATAATTGCCGTCGGCATTATCAGCTGCGCTCTAACCGAATACATATTTCTCCG
>SL_8KL_010_SEDDRAFT_10005060_pt1 | contig 10429 bp, 7 predicted proteins | sample SodLakKL_010_SED_4_FD_11160 | JGI IMG/M metagenome (IMG submission 11160) | reverse complement strand
ACCGATAACCACGGGCATTTTAAATGCGAAAAATGTGGGACCATCTCCAATTTTAAGGTGGAATTTGACTCAATAGCAGCTGAGGACTTAGCCAGTTTCAAAGTTAGTGATAAAAATGTATATTTCAAAGGCCTTTGTCCAAAATGCCTTATAAATATAAATCACATTAACCGAAAGGAGCAAAATTAATGAGTGAAGGAAACAAATGCCCGGTAACGGGAAAGCCGTCAACCCCTACGGCAATAGGTGGACCTTCTGTTGGAGATTGGTGGCCCAGGCAGTTAAACTTGAAAATTCTGCATCAAAACTCAGAGTTGATTAACCCCTTGGGCAAAGAATTTAACTATGCTGAAGAATTTAAAAAGCTCAATTTAGAAGACGTTAAAAAAGACTTATATGACTTGATGACTGACTCGCAAAATTGGTGGCCTGCCGATTACGGCCACTACGGAGGCCTTTTCATCCGGATGGCCTGGCACAGCGCAGGCACCTACCGCAAAGGCGACGGCCGCGGCGGTGGCGGGACGGGAGCCCAGCGCTTAGCGCCCCTCAACAGCTGGCCGGACAATGCCAACCTGGACAAGGCCCGCCGTTTATTATGGCCGATCAAACAAAAATACGGCAACAAGCTTTCCTGGGCAGACCTGATGATCTTGGCTGGCAACTGCGCTTTTGAGTCTATGGGATTTAAGACCTTCGGTTTTGGCGGCGGACGCGAAGACGTGTGGGAACCGGAAGAGGATACTTACTGGGGACCCGAGAGTGAATGGCTTGGCGACGAACGCTATTCCGGCGACCGGGATCTCGAAAACCCTCTCGCCGCCGTGCAGATGGGCCTTATTTATGTAAACCCTGAAGGCCCGAACGGTGAACCGAATGCCGTCGGTTCAGGCCATGATATCAGAGAAGTCTTTGATCGGATGGCCATGGACGACGAAGAGACAGTGGCACTGATTGCCGGGGGGCACACCTTCGGCAAATGCCACGGGGCCGCCGAAGATTCCCACCTGGGTCCGGAGCCCGAGGCTGCCAGCGTCGAGGAGCAGGGGCTCGGTTGGAAGAATAGTTACGGCAGCGGCAAAGGCCGCGATACGATCACCAGCGGCATTGAAGGCGCCTGGACACCGACCCCAACAAAATGGGACAACAGCTATTTTGACACCCTGTTTAAATATGATTGGAACCTAGAAAAGAGCCCGGCAGGCGCCTGGCAATGGCACCCTTCAGATCCGGAGGCAGCAAGTACCGTGCCGGATGCAGAAGACCCCAACATCAAGCATGCGCCGATGATGACCACAGCGGACCTCTCGTTAAAGATGGATCCAACCTATAAAAAGATTGCAAAGCGGTTCCACGAGAACCCGAAAGAATTTGAGGATGCCTTCGCCCGGGCCTGGTTCAAACTGACTCACCGTGACATGGGCCCGCGCTCACGCTATCTCGGTCCGGAAGTTCCCGAAGAGGAACTGATCTGGCAGGATCCGGTGCCCGCAGCAGATCATGAATTGATTGATGAAAAAGATATCGCAGAACTGAAAAAAAAGATCATGGATTCCGGGCTGTCAATTTCTGAGCTGGTCTACACAGCCTGGGCTTCAGCGTCTACCTTCCGGGGCTCCGATAAGCGCGGCGGGGCAAACGGGGGGCGCATCCGCCTTGAACCGCAAAAAGATTGGGAAATTAACCAGCCTGCTCACCTGAGTAAAGTGCTTGGAACCCTGGAAAAGATCCAGGATGAGTTCAACAGCGCCCATTCAGGCCAGAAGAAGGTTTCACTGGCCGACTTAATCGTCTTAGGTGGCAGTGCTGCTGTAGAGCAGGCTGCAAAGAACGCCGGCCACGATGTAAACGTTCCTTTTTATCCGGGACGCACGGATGCAGGACAGGAACAGACCGACGTATATGCCTTCGAGGTACTTGAGCCAGTTGCAGATGGCTTCCGCAACTACCTTAAAAAGAAATACTCAGTACCGGCAGAGCAATTGTTGATTGACCGGGCCCAACTGCTAACCCTGACCGCTCCTGAAATGACGGTTCTGATCGGCGGTATGCGCGTGTTGAATGCCAATTACGGGCAGTCTCAGCACGGCGTCTTCACCAAGCACCCAGAGACACTCACAAACGACTTCTTCGTGAACCTCCTTGATATGAACACGACCTGGGAGGCGATTGATAAAGACAAAGAGGAATTCGAGGGCCGTGATTCCGCATCAGGCGAAATCAAGTGGACCGGCACACGGGTTGATCTTATTTTCGGTTCAAACTCCCAGCTCCGGGCCATTTCGGAAGTTTATGCTTGTGACGAGTGCCATAATAAGTTCGTAAACGACTTTATCTCGGCCTGGAACAAGGTCATGAATGCAGATCGTTTTGACCTTTCGTAGGGTTAAGCATTATACTTGAACAGCTATTGATTAGTGAAGGAACGACTCGGGATAGGGCTGCCGGCCTACCTTAACCAACAACTATTCCAATTAGCAGGGCGGCGGTAAGAGAACGCTTGGAAGTGCTGCTGGATTAGGGTGTGATGCTACCGCTGGCGGTATGCCAGGTAACCGGGTTTTCCAAGAAGTTGACCTATCAATATATTGAGCTTTACAAGCTTTATGCTACCGAGGACTACATTATTGGCCCTGGGAAAGATCCGCCGCCTTGCCCAGGGCCAAATTGAAAAAAAACCAACCAGATAGCAAGATGATGGAAAACATGAACACCGGTAAGGGACTTCACAAATTCAACACCCTTACCTCCCGCGATATGGGAACAGTGCAACAAGCCCACTTGAAAGAACAGTTCGAACTGGCCGAGCAATCGGTCCTGACTGAAGACTACGACTGCAAAAAAGAGCAGGCCGAAGCGATGGTCACAAGAAACTTGTCATCGAAATGGCTTTAGGCGAGATGACCACAAAAGAAATCGCCGACCGCATCTATCATTCAACTTTAGAGGTAGACACATACCTGAAAACATTCGACAAACTCTGTCTTCAATGATCCCGCCCTGGCGGATAATAATAACCTTTGTCGATGCTTACAAACAAGCTGATTTTAAACCGCTATTACAAAGCCTCCGGCCTTCCGTTACCCGACCTGTATGCCTTTTACCACCTAGCTACCGGTTTACTGCAGACAATGCTTTATTACGTAGCGAAAATGTCCTCCGGGGCTGGCTTGCTCGGACAGGCTTAAACTGTTTCTTAATCAAACCATGTTCGGTTAATACTTGCAGAATTCTTACTCTGATTCTCCCGGACCATACAATCACCATCCCCTTTGCGGTGATGCGCTTCGGAAGAAAAGGAAGCACAGTAGACAGCTGGTCCAAGGGAGGAATAGCCTTTGCTATAGATTTGGAAACAGGAAAGGTGGGCAAAGGACTGTTTCACCCTGACTATGGTTCAACAAAGGAAGTAACACATCACCCCGATAGCGGTGTGCAGTTATCCGGCCTGACAATCCCTTACTGGAAAGAAATAAAGGAAATGGTCCTAAAGGCAGCCATGGTAACCCCGGGGATCAAAAGTGTCGGCTGGGATGTGGCTGTCACGCAAAGGGGACCACTCTTAATTGAGGGTAACAGCCTCTGGAACCCCTTGATCTTTCAGGCTATATATGGCGGCTTTTTATCTTCAAAAAACAGGGCAGTACTTGCCCGGGCAGGGGTGACTATACGTTAATATTTGTCTGCTCTACAACGATTGTGTCCTCGCTGTAGTTGCCGGCAGTTGAGATTGATTTAATTAGCATTTATAGGGATGCTAATTAATCTACTCTTTCAATCATTCCAAATAGAATATCAAAAACCTGCTCCACAACATCTGGCGGGACTTTTTCTAAATATTGGACATCCCTGGCTACCAAATCGAGAGGCTTTACCTGTTCGCACATAACATAACCGGTGGTTTTACCAAAATGATCCGCAGCTTGATGCACAGTGTTAATAGGTTAATAGCCCAATGCAGCTTGTTTTGAACCGTGGCGAAAAACTCTTTTGTCAGTGGAGCTTCACTATCATAGTCAACAGAAAGTGCATAAATATCTGTAATTTTCTGATAAAACCGCCGCTCACTGGCACGGATTTCACGGATTCTTTCAAGTAACTCATCAAAGTAGTCTTTGCCGAAATTTTTACCCTGCTTCAACCGCTCGTCATCTAACACAAACCCTTTAATGATAAATTCTTTTAGAGTTTTGGTCGCCCAGATGCGAAATTGAGTCGCTTCATAACTGTTAACTCGATAACCTACAGCAATAGTTGCATCTAGATTGTAAAATTTAGTCTTGTACTTCTTATTATCAGCAGCAGTTGTTTCCAAAATGGAAACAACTGAATCACGATCCAGTTCACCAGATGAAAAAATATTATTTAGATGTTTACTCACAGCTGGCACTTTAACATTAAATAGTTGAGCAATGCCTTTTTGGGTCAACCAGAAGTTTTCATCTTGATACATAATTTCTACTTTTTTATTACCTTCTGGCGTACTGTAGAAAATGACTTCATTATTCACTGGATGACCCCTCCCTTTTTTCTAAACCATTGCAAATCATCTTTAAAACATATAATTAAGTATTCATTCTCGACTCATTTGCTTTTCTATAAACCTTGTTTTCTTTTTTGCCGTGCAATGCACCAACAAATTTCTGTATCTCAGCCGGTGCAACATTGTTTTCCCACCGCTTAGGAGTTTCAAGTAAGCCAGCTTTTACTAAATAGGTTCTTGCCCACCCAACGCAGTTATCAAAAAGTGCCTGGGTTCCGCTTGGTATGATTACTTTGCATTCCTCGTCCGACAATTCAAACTGATCGGCAAATCGATCAGTAACCTCCCTCATCTTATGCTCTTGCTTATCGCCAGTTAACTTTAACAAAGGCAGCATAATGACTGATAATCTGGAATAGCCAAAAAATCACTCCTATCTTTCTTCACATCTAGCTAAACACACTGACTTGAGTAATTCAATAACTGGACACCTTTATTTAAACCGATGGAGACAAAAAATGACACTACTATTTTACACAATTATATGAATTTAACTTCAGAATTAAAAACAATCGCTAATTCTGCTAATTACTCTTTAGCAACTTAATCGATTCATCACCACTAATATTATCATACTCCCATACAGCCTCTCTTTTGTAACCAGAATCACTGTAGTAATTGATGTATACTTGCATGATCTCAGGCAATAACACATCTTTTTTTTCACTGTCATATTTCCCAATTACCTTATCATCACTTGCAATTATAGTATCAATCAGGACAGAAGGACCTTCCAAATGCACTTTAATGGACTCCCCTGATTTTGTAATGGCACTGGCATGAACATTTACATTTACAGCAATTCCCTTACCTATGTTGACTAGTGCTACTGTTGGGCTTAGATCTTGTTCCGTGTTTGCGTTCAAGCCAGCCATTTCAAGAGTTTTTCCCCATTAACCGAGACAGGAATATAAGAACCAATATGAACATATTCAAGCTTAATGAAAGGTTTTGAAGAGGAATGTATTCGAATTAGTCGTAGATTTATAATTGACAGTACTATTGCTATTATGGCTGTTATTCCAATAATTGAATCCAGAATAACACCCCCACTATCATAATCGGTTTTAATATTTACGCCACCTCGCTATAAACACTCTTCCCTGCGCCGAAGTAGTTATCATAGATATGCTGGTAGATGGCGGTAGTTTTCTTTTCATATAGTTCTGCATCATATTTTTCCGGCAGGCCGGAATCAAGCAGGGTTTCGATAGTGACCCTAACCTGGGCGCGGTCGCGCTGGCGCTTGCGCCAGTCGAGAACCAGCTTTTCTTTTTTCAGGGTCTCTAAAAGCTCCCGGGCTGTTTTCTTGACCTGATCCCGTTCTTTCTTGGCAAGCTCCGGTTCCGGCTTGGTAAGTAAGTCGAATAAAGCCAGTTCTTCTTCAGTAAGGTTCTCTCCAACTGAGCGCTGTTCTTCTTCCGTAAGATTCTGAGCGAACTCCATCAGGCGACTGAAGAATTCTTCTACATTTAAGCTACCAGTGTTATACTCATCAATCATCTTCTGAAACTTTTCAAGGTAGTCAACCCGCTGGCGGTTTAAGCGAACCATGTTATTTAGTTTCTTGGCAACCGCACCTTTTAATTTTTCAGCTTCGATATGTTTTTTACCCTGTTCAAACTTTTTGCGTAAAGCTTCAAAATCTATGTTGCTTAAATCAATTAAATGCACATTGCCATGTTCATCAGTTTGTTCCCTGATAATATATCCTTCTGCTGCAATAGAACTATCCAGCAGTTCTTCAACCTGAACCAATACCTCAGTGATATCAGCCTGCGGAGTTAATGAACGTATCATGTTGGCTAGTACCCGGACCAGTTCGCAATCAGCCTGGACTTCCAATGCTGCCTGGTCCGGCAAAACTGCCTTGTGCAACCTGGCCACGGTGGCAGCCTGCTCCAGGTAGCGCTTTTTATGTAAATCTGAAGCAACCAGGGCATCAACTGCATCACCAAGCAGTTCCACCCTTTCCAGCTGCTCTGCATTTTTAATCTGATCGGGTTCAATTCCTTTTTCCCGGCAGAGCATCCAGGTATCTTCAATGGATTGCTTGAGTGCTTCAACCAGAGCTTTTTTATCTTCAACCGGCTTTTCTCCTGCACCTGCTCCACCCGGACCATATATGGCCAGGGCTTTTTCAAGATTGCGGAACACCCCGGCATAATCAACAATTAAACCGCTCTGTTTATCTCCATAAACCCGGTTAGCCCGGGCAATAGTCTGCATTAAGGTATGGTTTCGCATCGGTTTATCCAGGTAAAGGGTTGAGCAGGAAGGAACATCAAACCCGGTCATCCACATGGCGCAAATAAAAACCAGGCGGAAAGGATCCTCGGGATCTTTGAATTTCTTCTCAAGATCCTCTTCCAACATCCTTTTACGGTGAGGGCCTATATCCAGCCCCTTTTGTTCCATGTCGTGAATTTCATTCTGGGCTTGTGATACCACCACAGCCATATCCGCAGTTTCCATCAACTTGATCCTGTCCTGCAGTTCAGTGCGCTCCGGATCAACAGCCCCTTTAACCTGCTGGCGCAGCTCAACCAGCTTCTTTTGCCAGTGCTGCTGAACTTTGTTGTACATCCGTACAGCAGTAGCTTTATCAATACAAATAACCATGGCTTTACCCTGGTAACCGCGGGTAGTAAAATGTCCCACAATGTCTTCTGCAACTGCTTCAAGGCGATCATCACGGGTAATAAGATGATACTCACGGGAAAATTCCCGCTCCAGCTTTTTCTCCTGCTCTTCATTCAGTTCAGCTTCTTCAAGCAGGGCTTCCATATCTACATTAAGGTTCTCGTTGGTCAGCTGCAGTTCGGGAATACGGTTCTCGTAGTATAAGGGCACGGTTGCTTTATCATCCACGGACTGACGGAAATCATATACGCTGATGTAGTCACCGAATACCTGCCTGGTTTTCTCTTCCCCAACTATTAATGGTGTGCCGGTAAAGGCCAGAAAAGATGCCTTCGGCAGGGCCGTTCTCATGTTCAGGGCCAGGGTATCGTACTGGCTGCGGTGGGCCTCGTCGGTGATGACTATGATATCCTCCCGTTCTGAAAGAACAGGGTGAGTTTTCCCCGGTTCTTCCCGGAACTTATGGATCAAGGTAAAAATGTAGCGGTGATCTTCACTTAACAGCTGACGCAAATGGTGGCTGCTTTCAGCCTGGGCTTTGCCCTTGGTGACCACCCCGGAGGAACTGAAATTCTTATAGATTTGATCATCTAACTCTCTACGATCGGTAACTATAACGAAAGACCAGTTGCCTGGTACTTTTCGCAGTACCTTCTGTGAAAAGAAAATCATCGACACACTTTTACCGCTGCCCTGGGTATGCCAGAACACCCCCAGGCGGCCCTGGCGTTCCTTGATATTGTGCAGCGCTTCGATAGAGTTATTAACTCCGAGGTACTGATGGTTTTTCGCTACCAGCTTGACCTGACCGCCGGGAACAGTCATAAAGAGGGTAAAGTTTTCGACCAGGTCGAGCAGGCGGAACGGCTCACAGGTTCCCTTGAGCATAGTGGTCAGGGAAACCCGGCCTTCTTCTGCTTCGCTGCCGACCTTTTTCCAATCGGAGAAGTGCTCCCAGCCGGCGGTAACTGAACCAATTTTGCTGGCGTTGCCATTGGAAACAATAATGAAAGCGCTATACCAGAACAGGTGAGGGATAGTATCTTTATAGTCCTGCAGATTGCCAGTGTAGGCTGTCTCCAGGTTCTGGTCAACTGCCTTGAATTCCATCAGTATCAGAGGCAGGCCGTTGACAAAACCAACTACATCCGGGCGACGGGTATACATTTCACCGGTTATCCAGAACTGTGAGCAGATCAGAAAGTCATTGTTAGTCGGTTCTTCCCAATCGATAATGCGGACATATTCTGTACGCTCACCCTGGTCGGGATCGGGAATTTGGACCCGTACTCCGTTTTTTAGCAGTTCATAGATTTCACGGTTGGCAGCAACCATGCTCATCCGGGAGCGTTCGCGGGTCAGTTCTTCTACCGCCTGGCTGATAGCTTCTGGTGGCACATCGGGGTTTAGCCTTTCCAGCACAGGTCGCAGCCGGGCAGTTAAAACCACTTCCGCCTTATTCTCCCGGCCCAGGGGGCTATGGCCATGCTCGAACTCACCGTAGGCGTTGCAGGTTTCCCAGCCCATACTTTCCAGCAGCTCTATGGCAGGCTGTTCGATAAGGGTGTCTTCGCTATAGCCGGTAGGGGTCATCACTTATTCTCCTCTTCTGCTTGCTTTAAGTAAGCCACGCCTTCCTTAGTGGTTTTGTAACGCTGTTTAGGGCTATTAGGCTTATCTGGCATAGTCATAAGCAACAAACCACTAGATACCAAGGGTTCTATATAATTTACTCTAAAATGTTTTCTATCTTTGATCTGCGCTACTTCTTGCAGCTCTTCTCTTTTTCTACCTTCATTTAATGCAGCTTTTAGCACAGCTACAACTTGGGGGGTGCTTGAGGGATGCTTGGGGGGTGCTTGGGGGGTGCTTGAGGGGTCTTCAGCTTTTAGTGGATAAAAAACAGCATCAAAGAAATTACTCACTTTAAACTCAGGTTCCGGGTAACCACTTGATACAGCGCCCTCCCGCATCCTTCTAATTCCAGTACCGGCTTTTTCTATAAAGTCTATCCGATGTAAAAGATCAGCTATTAAAGGATTCCTCCTAATGCTCTTACGACCTAGGTCGCCATAGCTCATACCTGCAGGCAGTCCACCAGGACTGGTTACCTCAATACGATCAGAATAAATTTCAACGAATACATTGCCCCCTTCGATGAACCAGTCCCTGTGCATCACTGCATTTGTTATCGCTTCACGTAAAGCTCCCATTGGGTATTCAGGGATATTTTCACGCTGCAGCTTTTCTATCTTATAAGCTGTACGGGTATTACGTTCGACAAAGCGAAGGCTGCTTTCTATATCTTCAACAACCCCTTCGGCAAAATCTTTCCGATCTAATACATCTGCTTTATTATCACCTTTCAAAAGCAGGCATGTTATATAAGCCTGATTTAAAAACCTGCGTGGCTCTTTGGCAAAGAATAGCACCCCTGCATTGCGAAACAGCAGCTTGCCTTCATTGTGTTCAGCAGCCTCAATATTAACCAAAATATCCTCTATATTGCTTTCAAGAGTAATGGTGCTTTTCTTTAACCAGTATTTGAACTTAGCATGGTCAAAATCATTGGGATAACTAAACTTAGGGCAAACAGATAGGTCGAAACGAATAGTTCCTGCCTGTTTGAAGAGATTATGAATCTCCTCGCGAGTTAGTTTTTGAGTAACTGCACCTTGACGTATAAAAAAACCATCACTACATTGTACAGGCTTGTTATCACTTTCTTTTATTATAACCACAACGACTGCATCGATTCGCTGTAATGTCACCTGTACAGGTGGATCACAATTCCTTGCAAGGTTTTGGATATTCCCTCGCAACTCATTTGTATCTTCTATGCCTACTACCTGACCTTTATCATTCACCCCAAGCAATATTTTGCCACCAGCAGTATTGGCAAAAGCAGTTAACACACTGGCGATATCTTTATTTGGCTTTGCCTTGTATTCTAGCATAGTACCTTCGCCTTCCTGGAGAAGGATTTTTAAATCAGCATTTTTCAAGAAGCCGCCTCCCCTGGCACTTTGATATCAAGTTCTGAAACAGCTACCTCGCCGGAGATTAGTTTAGGGAGAAGGAGATCGCGGGTTTGGCGGAGGGTTACATTTTTCTTTTCAAGACTTTCAATTAGTTTTTCCATCGGTGCAACTATAAATTCAAACCTCTCAATAATCTCCTTTTCAGGATTTAAGATCTTTATACTTTCCATATCTTTTTTTGTTGCTGATTTAAAAATTGTTC
>SL_8KL_010_SEDDRAFT_10005057_pt1 | contig 10430 bp, 14 predicted proteins | sample SodLakKL_010_SED_4_FD_11160 | JGI IMG/M metagenome (IMG submission 11160) | reverse complement strand
GCTAGCTGTCTGGAGATATCTCGAACCGGCAAAATTTCCTCTTGACATTATCAAACCGGAGATGCTATAATACTCTAGCATGAACATAGCACTAAACGCCGCCGATTTCGGCGGAGCCCGGCAGCCAAGATATACACTTTATAAAGGAGAAAGCACAATGGGTACTGACGAACAATTGGAATTCCGTTTTGAAGTTGAGGAAGAGTTTCTCGAAGAGATAGAGAACGAAGTTAGTGAGTTGTACGGTTTCCTCAAAAAGGACATTGAGAAGAAACTCGTACAAATTATAAATACTCCGGCATTTTGGGTTGCTCTCGGGGAAGTTAGCGAAAAATATAAGAAGGATTACGTGCAGGGACGTCCGGAACATCCGGCAAGCAACATGACGCTGGACGAATATATCCTTGAGATACGTTCGGCTATGTTAGACATTTTGGCGGCAAAGACTCATGGGGCCGTTGAGGAACTCTTTAACGATTCTGATACTATCGATAACGAAGTTGATAAGTTGCTTTTCAAGCATCGTGAATTGAACGCTTGGATTGCGGCGCGTCACTATGGGAAAGAATAAACAGAAAGGATATCACAATGAGTAACGAAACGAAACGAAATAGAGAACGCCGTGAAGAAGATCTAGAAGAATTCCGTATCGACTTGGAGCGTGAGTTTGATATCGTCTTGGGCGATATAGGAATTGGCAATTTCGTTCGGCAATATACTCGGGAGATAATTCGGATGTCAATAGGACATTCCGAAATTTGGCGCGCTTTGCCCGGTATATTCGAACGGTTTTACTATCGTGCTCCGGGAGTATATCAAGAGGAGAGCATCGCGGATATGAGCGAGGATGAATTCAACAAAGAAGTTAAGGCGGCTATCATTGAAGCCGTTCGGAATGAGATAATTAACTCCGTCAAAAGCGTTTTCAACAATGAGAACGTTGCGATTGACGAAGCTGATACTCTTTTCAAAGAGTATTACGAACCGAATTACTAGAATGGTGAGAACGTAACGCCGGAAGAGGCGTTCTCCCCCGGTGTTTTCAAGTTTCGTAATTTGATAAAAGGAGAGCTACAATGTCTACTTCAATGCAGAAAGCCAACATCGTGGAAGGTCTTGAGAAGATATACTTCTGCATGTATTGTGAGAAGGAATTCAGCAAAGTTGATAGTGTACAGTTCGCTGTCAACAGGGCGGGCAATGAATTCAAGGTTTTATATCACAGGACATGTTCCCACGAATGTTTACACAAAGCACAATCGCTTCTTGATAGGATGCAGGAAATGGAGTTTTTCCGTAGGGCTGCATCGACATACAAGGTTGGTAAGGAATTGATAGAGCCGGGGCCGATTATTACAGACACCTTGCGTATTTGTGATATCGTTCCCCGATTGCATGACTTGCTAACACGGATGCACTACCACAACAAATACTTTTTTGATAGTGTGGACCGGGAATTGGGCGCGCCGCCACACTTTACCGAAGAATACTTTCGGTCATTCCACCGTGCTTTAGGGGATGAGATAGACGCCGCCAACATTACTATGACGGCGTACAACTACANCCAGTACGGGTTTACAGAAGAAGATAAAGCACGGGCGGAAGAGTTTTTGAGATCAAACCCGAAAACTACTCCGTGGGAAGCGGATGACCATCCGTTTTGGGATTCGGAAGTTCCTCAACACATGATAGGGGATATTGAAAACGCTTTATATTACTTCCTTCCAGACTACTGTTACTTAGGGGGCGCGCAAGGGGACCCGGCGTGCTACGGCTGTTGGGTCGATTACGACAATTTGTTTGAGGATATATCAAACGGAGCAGTTATTCTGGCGTTCGGCCCCGGTTACGCCGAAACCGAAGACGTATATCAAATGCGTCTCCGGCATTTGCTTTGTTCCCCGCTTCCACACAGGCGGAAGCCTTTAGTCTATGAGATAGACTGTGAAGGGGCTGACTTATTCCCGAATGATACGGAGAACAAAGTAACCCCCGGTGTGCATTTAATGCACGTATATCACAAGCTTATGTACTTCGGGCCGAAAGGCCAACCTTCCCTTGTATGGGAGTCGAGTTGATATGCTGGGCGGAAACGCTAACGGAATGGTTTACGCAACCCCGACGGATATGGCGTGTATATCACAAATCGAAATGCGCGCCATGTGTGGTTGGTCAGTGAAAAGCATTCGGAAGGTTGGGGAGAATGAAGTGTATATCACATTTATTCTCCCCAGCCAACGGTGGTCCCGCGTCCGGTACGCGGGGCCACTCCCGATTGATAAAATAAGGGGGTTTGTTAAAGAAAATATACCAGACAATCAAAAAGAGACAGTTCGTGTTGCGTACCCTTTGCCGGGGGATTCCGGCGCTATCGTGAAATGGAAAGACATACAAACCGTTTCTCCGTTGTATACGGTGAGGATATCAACAATGCCAATGCCGTTGGCTCAACAAGGTCCGGTGGTCCAGTTTCAAGAGGAGATAATCGTATGAGTAAGCAAATGCTAGTCCGTGCGTGGAAAAACAAACTTGGATTCCTTTGCTTCCGCCCGGATGCAGTCGGCTGGTCGGAAAAGATAGAGGACTATCAAAGAAAACAAGGCGAGTTGTCGCCTAACGCAACGGCCATGTTTAGTCATCCGGTATATAAGAAGAAGATACTGAACATGGTGGTTCCGAAGAAACACCACAAGAAAATAGAGGACGGCCAATTCGTTATATTCAAAATGAATATCAACGAGGCGGCTGAAGTTTTCGATTGTCCGGGGCTTAAATAAGGAGATATAACAATGGCGGCTCAAATCCCGAAATTGACGCGCCAGCATTTTTATTGGCTGGCTGAAATACTGCACAGCATGCGCCCAGTATCGCCTCAAGGACGTATATCACCAATGTGGCATACTTTGTTCGAGGATATGCTACGTTCCGGGCAATTCCCGATTGTTCCGGGCAAAGTTGATAACGATATCAATGAGCCCGGTTCGGTTGACTTCGAGAAAGGCGAAGGATATCTCCCTTTGACTGAGGAACAGGATAAAATTGTCCGGGGGTATATTTTCGAGGAAAAGCTTGACTCTTGGAAATACATAGTTGATAGGATGGCTGCTGAGTTGTCGTACACCAACTCAAATTTTGATGCCTACCGATTCAAATACAAGTGTGGGTACTATGAAGACCCCGACATAAACGGCGAAGAATAAAAAGGAGATAGAACATGTCAAGGACTTTTCACAGCGAGGAATACTACACCCTTTACAAGGAATATAAGAAGAATTGGCAGCATGGGAGTGTCTTATATGACCTTGATGTCACGTTGCCTATAAGGTCGGCTATCACTATGTTAATGACGTTGTGCCACGGCACCGCTGTTGACAAGGGATGGTGGGAACCGCAACCCGAAGGGAAAAGGACATTTGGAGAATGTATATCTCTAATGCACTCCGAATTGTCGGAAGCATTGGAAGAATACCGGGCGATTGAGGATGGTTTATATCAAGACAGCCCCGAAGTTCTCCGTTATGAGAAACCCGGCAGCTTATCGGAAGGTGATGTGTCGAAACCCGAAGGGATTGCGGCGGAGTTAGCGGATGTGATAATCCGCATTCTCGACACGTGCGCTTATTGGGGGATTCCCATTGGAACAGCCCTCATTGATAAAATGAAGTACAACGAAACGCGGGCACACCGTCACGGCGGAAAGCGTATATAGGAAGTTGATAGCCCAGGGCTGGGCGGCATGTCCTACAGCGTGCCGCCCGCCCTTAACTAGCAAGGAGAATTTTGATGTCAGCATGGAATAACAAGAAATTCACCGAAGACTTAAAGGACCGGCTTAGTGGGATATCTCCCCAGTATGTCCAAGACTACCTTTGGCAAATAACGGGGAACCTTCCCGCTAAAAGCACAGTGTTTGGATATAAAAATGGTACAGTGACGCCTAGTGTATCAACTTTCTTGGCGTTGTGCCAAATGGCCGGGCTTCAACCGATGGATTATATATCATCCGAAGAAAAGTCCGACACGATTGACCTCAAACTGGATGAGATAAGAGTTGGTAAATCGTCGTCGGCAATCGTGCTATTAGACGGCGATATATCGTCTCACGTGTTGCTTCGATTGATAAAGCAACAAGGATTCCGGCGTGTACATACGATATATCTTCGTCATAGCACACACCGTCAAAAGTTCCGTGAGTATGCGCGGGTTCAATCCGAAGAAGAAGGGGCCGACTATCACCACGAAATGAACTTGTTGTCCGTGGGCGGAAAGTTCGATAGGCCCGCGAGAATACGAAAAGAAATTTCAAAAGAGATAAGGAAGTCTTTGAAACCGCCGAAGCGCGGGTACAAGCCAAACAAGAATCTACTCATGATATCGGCGGCCATGCTTTACGGACAAGTTTTGGAAACGCCGAGAATATATCATGGTGGATTCAGGAAGACGGGGGTTATGGAATGGGATAAAACGCAATTGTTTTATGATAGGCTCAATGACTTTGTTCGAATGACTTCGAACACGCCGATGAAAGTAGAGACCCCGTTCGTGAACTATAATCTCAGGGAGATAATCCGGGTCGGCATTGAGCTTGGGGTTAAGTTCACGTTATCAAGGTCATGTACAAGCGGTTATGAAGTCCCGTGCGGCAAGTGCGCCGCATGTAGGAACAGGCTGCACGCATTTCTTGATATCGAAGCGGAAGACCCGCTCGAATATCAACACAATACGAAGTCGGATTTTGTTCTCAAGTATCGGAATAAGATAGAGTCTCTCAACGAGGCTCAAGGACAGGGAGGATTAATATAATGGATATGACCGAAATTTACGCCAGCGAAAATGTGAACCCTCATGCTCCGAATTCGCGTGCAATGACTCTGCTCGGAAAAGATATATCGTATATCGTTTTGAGCTTAGCCGAAGTGCTAGCAACAGACTATGTGGTGTGTCATTGCATTCCGCCGCGCCCATCGGACGTTATGGAACGGGGTTGTCGTTCTCACAAACCCTATCAAAACATTGATACTCCACCATTCAGGATGAATGTGCCGTTTCCTTCCCAGATAACGGAAGAGGAAGCGCATAGCTTTTTCATAAATCTCGAAAGCTGGCTGTACGCCACAAAAAACATGACGATTGTGTCCGATGTCTTCGATGTTTTTGATGCAGCTTCGAGATATGCCTTTCGAAAAGTGGAACAGGCGGCTTTAGAAACAGGGAGCGCCAATGTGGCCGCGCTGGGGACGGCATGGTTCAATTTTGTAAGACATGAACACCTTCATCGATTTGGAGCATACAAAATTGATACCATCCGCAGTACGATGTTCCAGACGATAAATTGGTGGACGCCGGAAATCGTGCGTTTTATAGCAGAGATAGTGGCATTCGCTTACTCTGACTTTGTTTGCGGGGCTGTATATGACCCACAGAAACGGTGGAATGAAGAGAGGGGAGAAGAGAGGGATATCAATACTTATCCTGAATTTTTGATATACCCCGAGGACCATTGCGATTGGTTCACGGACTACATGCAACCAGTTCTTTACCGATGGGTGTCTCAACGCATTCTGGAAACGGGTTACAAAACAAGAGATAATTTGTTGAAAGCACGGCTTAACAACACGTTCGGCCCGCACCGGCACCAAGACGAGTTTATCAGGGATGTATTCCGGGTTGAATTCACATGCCTTCAAAAGTTGAAATGGCTTGCTGATAGACGGATACTCCCAACGGAAATTGTCCCATGCGCGCCGATAGCCAATAGCGCATGGCTTACGCTGGAATGGATTAAGAGAAATCAAAATGAGGATTTCGAATTGAAGAAACGGGTTGAGTACGATGAGGATGAACGGGGGAATATCAACTCTCCCGGTTATCCTAGAGGATATCTCAAACCCCCACAGTACAGTTCCCGCGACATTGAAAACTTGCCGTTTAGTCAATAGGCCATAGGCCATAGGATATTGAAGTCTGATAACTGAAAGGAGACTTTACCATGGGTTCGAACAAGAGATCAATTCGTGAAACCGGCTGTTGGCTTATGACGCTTAACCGTATGGCGTTTTGCCGTTGGATTGAAGCTGCACTACGCCCGGCGTGGCTTAGGAAACTTGATAACAGCACGGAGCCGTCCGGCACTTCCCGGCGTCTCGAAAACATCCGTATTTACTTCGAAGATAATACGCTGTTTGCCGTCGGTACTGACGGCGCGCACCTTGTTAAGGCCGCATATACAGACTATTTATATCTCCCCAGAAACGGGAAACTGGGGAGAAAGGTCGGGGAACGTTTCCGCTTAGGATGGGTGAAAGGCGAAGGGCCGCATCCTACAGTTCTTGAAATCAAGAATTTAGGCAGCACCGATTTGCCGCCACACGCCGTAAACGAACCCGCATTCCCGGAAGTAGGGATTGTCATTAACGGGGATGATATCCGGGCTCTAATCCGGTATTTGCGGAATGTGAATCAAATTACAGAGCCGGTCGGCGGGACGGTTACTCTCCGGTGGGGTCCAAAACTTTGTTTTCCTGATACTGGGGGGAGCGGATGGACAAGTTTGGTGACTCCTGGGGAGATATACGAAGACCGTGAGCTTGCGTACCGGATGAAACGTGAGCTTTCTATGGGTTTGAAAGTTTCCAAGTCCAAGGATGGTTCCTCTCAAAGGGAGATACCCGGAGAATACGCGGACTTGAACTTTATTTCCGTGATAAGCGGGGATAGGGAGCGCGCAATACGGGAAGCGCCTAACAAGTATTACCCGAGGCCGCACGCTATCAATGACTTATGCCCGCCAAAAACTAGTCTTGATAACATGAAGAAATTCTGGCGGCGAATGAGTTGCCGTACTGTGACGTATGAAAGAAAGACGCGGCAGCACTTACGAGATAGAGCCGTTGTCCGTATCAAATATGAATCTCTTTTGGCCGCGACACAAGAAGCGTGCAACAAGCTTGTGTCCAATGTGAACAGGAAATCTCAGAAGCTAATCCGGGACCCGTACAACACGAGTTATTCACATGCCGACTTCGGAACGGAATTGTGGATTCGCCGTGAAATCCCATACAAGAGACAGACTAAATACGGAGAAGATACGAAAGAAACGTATATCAGTTATGAGGATGAACGGTATCGTTTCTGGTTTGAGCATTGTGTATGGGAGTCGCACAAGTTTGGCAGGGTATCTCCTATGTATTATGGTTGTTGTGGCGAGAATTCTAGTGAGTTTGAAAAGAGATATAAGGGCCACGGCAAGGTTTACTCCGTATTTCTGACAAGCGGGGCTAGGTTCATTACCGGGGATTGGTACGATTACGAACCGTTATACTTTGCTGATGAGGCTGAAGAAAGAAAGCCTAACTCGAACTCACAGCTTATATATGGATATGATGGGTTCGATGAAATCGATGAACCGGGTAAGGATACCGCCGAGCTACATTTATGGGGCTTGAGCAGCCAATTGCTGTTATACAACCCCGATATCTGCTTAATATCCTGAAGTCATTCCGGGGCGCGGAGTATGTGTATATCTCCGCCGCCGTCTGCGGGAAAGACTGGAAGAAATCCCCGATTTTCATTTTCCCAGACGTGGTAAACGCACAGACTCTCGGAATGATAATGAACATCGGGTTCCCGTATTCGCTCACGGAGCTTGGAGCAATCAAGAAAGGAAAAATGACGAAAGAGGGCGTGTCTTTGTTGAAGTAACGGTTTACAAAAGGAGATAGTGCAATGTGTACAACGCGAATGCTCTTCAAGGTTCCTATCGATATGCGGGTTATCACTAATACTAAGTCCGAAGAATGGCGTGAGGAGTTGTTTGTCAGAAAGTATAAGACCGGCAAAGTCAATTTCTGTGGAGCAAACTTATCGGGACTTGATTTACGCGGGTATGACTTCTCTCATTACCAGCTTCGCCGTGTGAATTTCCGTGGGGCGAATTTAGCTGAAGTCGATTTATCGTATGCTGATTTACGCGGCGCGGATTTACACGGCGCAAACTTGGAAGGGGCCACATTGTGTGGCGCTTGGATTGACGGCGCTAAGGTTAGCGATGGAGATATCGGCGGGAAAGGATATATCTTATGTGCCCTCGACGATGAAGAATGGAATATGGTGAGAGAACACCGTGAGCATGAAGGGCGGTTTATGAGAGAAGGAGATATATAATGAATTCACGAGTAAGCAATAGCGATGCAAATTTTCGTCAGCGTAACTTTGATAAACTGTACTATCAAGGTGAGACCAACTTTGACGGGATGAACCTTTCAAACTTAGATTTGTCTCATAGGAATTTGTGCGGTTGTAGTTTCTATGGGGTGGACTTCACCGATACAAATTTGATAGCAGCAAACCTGAACAGAACGGATTTGCGGCGCGCAATCCTTTGCGGGGCGAACCTATCCAATGTGACGCTTTGTAACTCAAATTTTGATGGAGCAAGGCTCCACTATGGCGCTGTTGGAAGTAGAGGATATATCTTGTGCGCCCTCACGGGAAAGGAATGGTTAGTTGTACAGCATATGCGTGGAGAGCTGCCAGGGCAAAATAAAGAGGAGATATCGCAATGAAAATCCAGCCCGAATACAAATTCTATAAGAACGATGAAACGGCGGAAGAAATGTGCGAGCGTTGGAATAAGTTTGTTGATAAGTACCGTTCAAGGCAGACAGACTTCAGCGGGATGGACTTATCGGACTTTAATTTGATAGGGTATGACTTCTCCCATTGTTCATTTCGGGATTCGTCTTTATCATTCTCGGATTTGAGCGATGCGGATTTGTTCCGCGCCGATTTGACCAATGCAAACTTGATAGGAGCAGTGCTCGAAAGGGCAACGTTATGCGGAGCTACTCTCGATGGGGCCAAGGTATACCCTAATGATATCGGCGGAAGGAAAGGGGCGTATATCTTATGTGTCCTCGACGATGAGGAATGGGAATGGGTACAGCAGAAACGCAAGCGAGAGGAAGAGTCTTTCAAACTCTGTCACTATAGGATAGAGATAGACCCTCGTTTCGCACGTCAGGCACGTTAGGCACGTTAGGCACGTCAGGCACGTCAGGCACGTTAGGCACGTTAGGCACGTTGGTTTGGAACGAAACTGAAGCTTTAAGGAAAGGATATCACAATGAGTAAAATGACTAACTACAAATCGAGAGTGTATGCGCCGTTTACCATGACTCGGGAGCAATTGGTTTCAGAATATGATAGCGGCAGGACGAAGTTCTGGAATTACAACTTCCAAGAACTAGACCTTAGCAGACTTGATATAGAGTCCGTGACGTTCTTCAATTGCAATTTCGCATACGCGAACTTTCACAATGCGCGGTTGTGGAATTGCGACCTATCATACTCCGATTTCACAGGGGCTAACTTTTACGGGGCCGACTTGTCGGTTACGTTTTTGATAGGTTCCTGTTTAATTAACGCGGATTTGAGAAAAGCAAGCTTGGAGAAAACGAATGTAACGAGTGCGTATTTTCAGAACGCCAAACTTCAAGACGCGATTATCACAGGATGCAGCATTAAGCAATATCAACTTAATGAAAGTTGGGAGCAGCAACAATCCGCATTGGAACAAGCGGAGCACGCGGCGGATTACACGGAGCCTGTTTGTTCTGAGTTAGGCTCTACATACTTGATAAGCCGCCCGTTCGCCATGCTTCTTAAAGAAAAGATAGAGAAGCAAGTAAGGGGGGAATTCCAACGGGGGCTTGTGCAAGGTTGGAATATGTGGAGCTTGTCTGACCTATCAGGAAAAGCAAGGAAGTTCCAGGGGAAGTATAGCAACTCTCGGGACGCGCTGGTTACGAGAATTGATAGGGAGCTTCGGAAGTATTCCATGGCAGCGCGGTTGGGTTTGCGCTTGTGCGGCGAACAAGACAACAGGCGCTACAGGCTCCGGCTTATCGTATCGGTATATGAATATGATAGCAAAAATGAAGAGGACGGCGGCATGTTTATCCCCAGTTTCGTGGAAGTCGCGAAGTGGGATTGGAAAGATATACTGAGTTTCATCCGAGGGTCTGACACGCCAGAAACACAAAATGGGTTGCCCGTGTTGCCGTCATTATCGGCGGATGATACCAAGCCAGCGGACTCTCCAGACGTTTGACGGCGGTTTGCTTCCAGGTTCAGGGAGTTAGACTTCCCCAGAATCAAGGTTGTATTGCCGCTGACGGGGTTTTGTAGGTGTGGGATAGGGTGTTGTACCCCTAAATAGGCACAGGGCCGTACAGTAAGATATAAGGGCGGGAAACCGAAGGTGTTTTCCCGCCCTTATTTTTTGATAAATTTAATTTTGATAAATTTAATTTTGATAAATTTAATTTTGATATATGGGATATGGGTTGCCCGTGTTGCCGTCATTATCGGCGGATGATACCAAGCCAGCGGACTCTCCAGACGTTTGACGGCGGTTTGCTTCCAGGTTC
>SL_8KL_010_SEDDRAFT_10005055_pt1 | contig 10432 bp, 6 predicted proteins | sample SodLakKL_010_SED_4_FD_11160 | JGI IMG/M metagenome (IMG submission 11160) | reverse complement strand
CGCACCCTGAATGGCAACGGCGGTTCCGAACTGGCGGGTCCTGCTTTGGGTTCCGTAATGCTGAAAAAGCAGGCCTGCCGTTATGTAACTGACGTTTAGTCCTGCGTTCACGGCAACGATGCGCTGAAACTGGTACTCCCTTTCCAGAAAATCGGCCAGTCCGGGGTGATGCGGGTCCAATCGCTCCTGTCCCCTTATCGCAAACAGGGCAATTCCGGCATTAATGGCACCCCAGGATAGCGTCATGAGGCCGGCATCGCTCCAATCGGTGAACAGAAGAGCTGTGCCTGCAGCCGTATTGGCAGCTCCCCACCCGAGCAGTGTCTTCATGGCTCTTTTTTCGAAGCGTTCCCGCTCCTTGTTGATGACACTCAGCCCGGATTGAAACTCCTCAGTCCCGCCGCGTATCATCCCCTCCGGCTCCATTGCACCGAGCGCCTTTACCGTCCCGGGCGGCCAGGAAAGCACCGCCATGGTCAGCAGCATGGCCGTTGCCGCCACACGAATCTCCGGGAGTGATTTCTTTAGTAAACAGTGCCATATTTCCATAATAAGCACATTTTTTGAACAAATTGGCTCCTTGTAGTGTTATACCTTAGAGTTAAGGTATTTCGTTCCTGGCCGAATGATAACAGGAGGTTCAATTTTCAAATGGTTATATTCGGGAGGAATAAAACGCTGCATAAAACATAAACCAAACCCCGATTCGTTTTGAAGAATTCAGAGAAGGAGAAAAGTACCAAAAAGAGCACCGGTAAAAAGAAAAACGAGAAAAAGGACCAGCTTCACTTGCAGCTGTTCAGCATTCATGGACTGATTCGGGGAGACAATCTTGAACTGGGGCGGGACGCCGATACGGGCGGACAAACCAAATATGTCGTGGAACTTGCACGCGCCCTGGGAGAGCTTCCCCGCGTCAAGCAGGTGGACCTGGTCACCCGTCTGATCGACGACAAGCGCGTCAGCTCCGACTACAAGCAGATCATCGAACCTCTGGGCGAAAAATCGCGTATCGTACGCATCCGCTGCGGTGGAAAACGGTATATGCGCAAGGAGCTGCTCTGGCCGCATCTCCCTGAATTTGTGGATAATATTTTGCGCTTCAACAAGAAAGAGAACATTAAACCGGATCTGCTCCATGGCCACTACGCCGATGCCGGATATGTCGCCCGCAACCTTTCGAAACTGCTGGGCATCCCCTATGTGTTCACCGGCCACTCGCTGGGACGCTCCAAGAAACACTCGCTGTCCAGCAAGGGCATGACAGAAAAGCAGATGGTGGAGAAGTTCAACATCAACGAACGCATCCAGGCCGAGGAAGATGTACTGAGTACCGCAGCGCATGTCATCGTAAGCACCAGCCACGAGATCGAAAAACAGTACAGTCTTTACGATAACTGCAAAAAAGCCAAATTCACTGTCATTCCCCCGGGAATCGACGTCGAAAAATTCTATCCCTTCTACTACGACCACGACGAAAACTGGCAGAAGCCCGAACCTTACATCCAGGCCCGGGAGAAAATGAGCGGTGAATTCGAACGCTTTTTCTACAACAAGGACAAGCCGCTCATCCTCACCATCTGCCGTCCGGACCGCCGCAAAAACATCCAGGGGCTCATCACCGCCTACGGCGAGAACAAGGAGCTGCAGGCCATCGCCAACCTGGCCGTCTTCGCCGGCATCCGCAAGGATATCGACAACCTCGATGATAACGAGAAGGAAGTGCTCACCGAGATGCTGATGCTGATGGATAAGTACGATCTCTACGGCAAATTGGCCTTACCCAAAAAGCATAACCCGACCACCGAGGTACCCGAACTGTTCCGCATGGCCGCCGACAGCAAGGGCGTCTTCGTCAATTCCGCCTTTAACGAACCCTTCGGCATCACGCTGATCGAAGCCGCTTCGGCCGGGGTGCCCATTGTCGGGCCCGACGACGGCGGTCCGAGCGACATCGTCAAGAACTGTAAAAACGGGGTACTGGTGGATACGACCGATCCCCAGGCGCTGGCCGAGGGCATAAAATCCATCCTTATCGACGAGGAAAAATGGCGGGAGTATTCCAACAGCGGGGTCAACGGCGTCCGCAAGCATTACTCCTGGCCGGCACACGCCGAGTCGTTTCTTGATGAAGTCGATAATGTAATCGGCGATTTCAGCAAGTCCACGGCAATACACGGGGTTTCCGAAGCTCCCGGATGGCGATTCGTCGACCTCGAGAAGATACTTATCACCGACATCGACGACACGCTGGTGGGCGATGACAAAGCGCTGAAGGAATTCTTGAAAATCATTGGAAAACAACGGGACACTGTCGGATTCGGAGTGGCAACCGGAAGAAGCCTGGAACTTGTGAAAGAGATCCTCAAGGAGAAAAACATCCCGACTCCCGATGTGATCATCTCTTCGGTCGGGACCGAGATCTATTATGGTCCCGACATGAAAAACCTGAGCAAGGATTCGGGATGGGAGTCACACATTTCCTACCGCTGGAAGCCCGAACGGATCAAGGAGATCCTATCGGAATTCGACTTCCTCACTCCGCAGAAACGGGACGCCGAACGTGATTTCAAGATCAGCTACGACATGGATCCCAATGACGACAGCATTGCGCTGATTCACCAGCGGCTGACCGAAAACAAGCTTCGCTATCAGTTGATCTACTCTCACGGCGCCTACCTGGATATCCTGCCGCAGCGTGCTTCCAAGGGGCGTGCCATTACCTACCTGAGCAACAAGTGGGATATCACACCGGAAAACATTCTTGTGGCCGGTGACTCAGGCAATGATTACGAGATGCTTTACGGAAGCCGGCTTGCGGTGGTCGTTGGCAATCACAGCCCGGAAATCGAAAGCCTGCGTGGCAACAAACGCGTCTACTTTGCCGACGGCGACTATGCTGGTGGCATAATCGAAGGAATCAAGCACTACCGCTTCCTGAATTCCTGACACCGGTTCCCTGTTATTTCACGAACATCATGCGCCGTGTCAAGCTCTGTCCGCCGGCCTGCAAGCGGTACAGATAGATGCCGCTTGAGAGCTGTGCTGCGTCGAATGTCACCGTATGGCTGCCTGCGGGCACGGCCTGGTTCACGAGTGTCTGGATATGGCGTCCGGTGATATCGAATACCTCCAGGGTGACGTGCATCCGGTCCGGAAGATCGAAACTGATCCTCGTGGCCGGATTGAAGGGGTTTGGATAGTTCTGCGCCAGAGCAATGCGTCCGGGCAGGTCACCGTGTCCGTCCCCGGCCGAAGTTGAGGTAGATGTGGCATCCACGGTGAAGTGGTTGAAACGCTGGTTGCCGTCGATGTTGTCCGGTTCGGATCCCGGTCCGGCGGCACGGATGCGCAAAGTGAAATCAGGGTTGTCATCCACATCCTCCCACCCGGTGAAATCGTACTCGTATAGCACGTAATTCAATCCGACCTGAACGGAGTCAAAAACGAGTCCGTCTGAATGGAATGTGGTTCCGTCGGCGGACCAGGCGATGAGCTGGGCTTCCGATCCGCTGTCGGTGCGCTTGGCGGCATAGCGTACCACGACATTTTTGTGTCCCGTGGTAGGGATGCGCACCAGGAAATCTCCGGACGGGTTTCTGAGCCGGAGCCCACGGTCTTCTTCCTCATCATAGGGCACGGTTCGGGCATTGAACGGGGTCGGGGCGTTGACACGGTCCCAGCGGTCGCCGTCGTATCGCAGCCAGGCGCCGCCCACCACACTGCTGCCGCCCACGATACCGCCTGCACTGATCTCAAGGCCGGTCGGGAAATTCACGTCGTTGGGAATGTTGTCAAAGTTCCAGTGGTGGATCAGATACCGTTGGATATCAGGCTCCAGTTCGTATCCATCCAGGGTCACATGGTTGATGCGCTGATTACCGCTTTCGTTGTCCGGTTCGGAATTCTCGCCGGCAAGCGTAAGACGCACCTTGAAGTCCGGGTTATCATCCACCCCCTCAATTCCGGAAAAATCGAGCTCGACCATATCATAGTACAGACTCACGTAGAACTCCGTGGAATCGAGGCCTTCAGTGATGAAGTTTTCCCCGTCGATGGTATACGAGACCTGCTGGTTGTGCGCGCCGCTGGACGTTCGGAGTATGGCATACCGCAGGACGACATCCCGGTACCCTTTTGTCGGCAGGTGCAGGGTGAGCGCACCGGCCGGGTTGCGCAGCCGGAGCGCGCGGTCGTCTTCCTCCACATACGACACTTCACGGGCATTGATCGGGGTCGGTTCGTTGACACGGTCCCAGCGCGCACCGTCATAGGACAGCAGCGCCCCGTAGCGCCTGCTGGATGCGTTCAGGAGTTCCGGGCTGACGGTTGAAAAATCGACGTTGTTCGGGATTTCGTTGAAATTCCAGTGATGGATGAGGATCGGATCCGAAAGTCCGTTGTCCTGCGCTTTCGCATCACTGCTCCCGAATACGGCTGACAGGATCAGGATGGCGGAGAGCAGAAGCAGGCCGGTATCAGAAAGCGTACCTTTGCTTGAGTGGGTAGTTATTTCCGTAGCAGTCGGTGACATCATCTGTGCGTTATGAAAATCTGGATGGAGTAATAATGCGGTTTTTTTCCCTGCCGTTTGTACTGTAACTGTAACCGGATTGCCTGGCGACATATTGCACATCGGCGAATGAGCCTGACAGGGAGCCTTCAGACCGGCTAACACGCAAGGTAACTGCTTGCGGGAGGATTTTCAAGCGGACATGCGTCGTCAGACTTTCTTTTTACGATCGTGCGGATTCAGGAATTTCTTGCGGACCCGGAAGTTTTTCGGGGTCACTTCCAGCAGTTCGTCATCCTCGATGAATTCCATGAACTGCTCCAGACTGAGCTTTTTGGCGGTTGAGATCTTGACCGCATCGGCGCTCTGTGAAGCGCGGTGGTTGGTCAGGTTCTTCTTCTTGACCACGTTTACGATCATGTCGTCGCTGCGGTTGTTGAAGCCGACCACTTGACCCATGTAGACCGGATCGCCCGGCTCGGCGATGAACTGTCCGCGGTCCTGCAGCCCCTCGAGCGCATAATGGGTGACGTTGCCGTTCTCCAGGGCCACGAGTACGCCGTTGGTCCGCCCGGGAATTTCGCCCTTGTAGGGTTCGTAGCTGTCGAACTGCTGATGGATCATGGCCGTGCCGCGGGTTTCGGTGAGCACGTCGCTGCGGAAGCCGATGAGCCCGCGCGAAGGCACGCGGAAATCCACCCGGATCATGTCCATCTCTGTGGTCATGCCGGTCATGGTGCCCTTGCGTCCCATAAGGATTTCGATGACGCGGCTGCTGTACTGCTCGTCGACCGTGATCACCACCTCCTCAACCGGTTCGTGCAGCACGCCCTCGACTTCCTGCATGAGCACCTCCGGACGCGAGACCGAAAATTCGTAGCCTTCCCGACGCATGGTTTCGATGAGGATGGCCAGCTGAAGTTCGCCGCGGCCGGATACCTTGAAGACGTCCGGGTTGTCGGTCATGTCGACCCGCAACGAGACGTTGGTGCGCAATTCCTTGAGCAGCCGGTCCTTGATCATGTTGGAGGTCACGAACTTGCCCTCCAGTCCGGCAAACGGCGAGTCGTTCACTCGGAAGTACATTGCGATGGTGGGTTTGTCGATGTCGTAGTACGGCACCGGTGTCGGATCGCTTTCGGTCGTCAGCGAATCGCCGATGTCGGTTTGTTCGTATCCCGCCAGGGCAACGATGTCGCCGGCCTCGCCGCGGTCCACCGGAATCTTTTCGAGTCCGGCATAGGTAAACAGCTTGGTGATGCGCGACTTTTCCTTTACTTCGCCGTTGCGGTTTACCAGAAGGATGGGTTGATTGCGCTCTATGGCGCCCTGCTCCACCCGTCCGATGGCGATCCGTCCGAGGTAGTCGTTCCATTCTACGTTGGAGACCAGCATCTTGAAAGGTTTTCCGAGCGGACGCTCCGGCTCGGGCACGTGGTCAGTGATCAGATCGAACAGCGGTCCGAGATCCTCATTGGTGTCGCCGGAGTTCAGGCGCGCCCAGCCTTTGATTCCCACAGCGTAGAGCAGCGGAAAATCGAGCTGCTCGTCGGAGGCGTCAAGACTCACGAACAGGTCGAACACCTCGTTGATCACATCGTCGGGACGCGCATCCTTGCGGTCCATCTTGTTGATGACCACGATGGGACGGTAGCCCAGGGCCAGCGACTTGCGCAGTACGAAGCGGGTCTGCGGCAGCGGGCCTTCGGCCGCATCCACCAGAAGGATGACACCGTTGACCATCTTGAGGATGCGCTCGACCTCCCCGCCGAAGTCGGCGTGTCCGGGCGTGTCCACGATATTGATCTTGGTGCCGTTCCAGATGACGGCGGTGTTTTTGGCCATGATGGTGATGCCGCGCTCGCGTTCCAGGACGTTGGAGTCCATGACGCGCTCGGCCACTTCCTGGTTTTCGCGGAAAGTGCCGCTCTGGCGCAGCATTTCATCGACCAGAGTGGTTTTGCCGTGGTCGACGTGCGCAATGATGGCGATGTTTCGGATCGGTTGGTGCATGAAAGAAGGTTACGGGACCGGTTATGGATTGCCGGACCGGATGGAGTGTATTGGCAGAATATTCAAAAGCTTAGTAATATAAGGATTTTTCAGGAAAATTCCCCGATAAAAATCATAACTCACTCCGGCGGACATCTATGAATGCATCCGGGCTTGTACCTTATCTCATCAGCAGCATCTTCCGGGTGATCTGCCGGTCGCCTGCGTGCAGGCGATATATGTAGACGCCGGAGGCCAGTCCGCCTGCATCGAAGGTGACATCGTGCCTGCCGGCGCCGTAGACACCGTTGGCCAGTTCGCGGATGCGGCGGCCCTGGATGTCGTAGACCGTCAGCCGGACTTGCGCCTGCCGGGGCAGCTCAAATGTGATGCGTGTGGCGGGGTTGAAGGGGTTCGGATAGTTGCCGAGGTGGTAGTCGGCGGGCACGTCGGAACCATCGGCCAGATCGTGTGCCGAGGTGGGCAGTTGGTCCTGTTTGACCTGCATGATGCGGGCGTACGATTCCTCGATGGTCTGACGGTCGATGTTGCCCTGGTTGACCTGATCCTCAACGAAATCGATGATCCGCGGGACAACGGGTTTCTGTTCGTAGATGTTGCCGCTGTAGAGCAGGATGTCCATGCCGGCATTGATGGCCAGCTTGACCGACTCGAGGAAGCCGTAATGGTCCTGGATGGCACGCATGAGCATCCCGTCGGATATGATGATCCCCTCGAATCCCAGCTCGTCGCGGATCATATCCAGCAAGTACGCACCTGAAAGGGTTGCGGGATGGGCCGGGTCGATGTCCTCATGGTACAGATGCCCGGGCATGATCATGCCGTTGTAGCCCTGCGCAATCAGCTCCTGGTAGGGCACGAGTTCCCCTTCCTGCCAGGTATCCGAGATGTCGGTAAAATCAAAATGGGAATCTTCGGTGGCGCTGCCGTGGCCGGGGAAGTGCTTGAGGGCGTTGAGGATGCCCTGCTGCTCGAATTCGTCGATGAACCAGGATGCGTGATTCGTAACAATCTCCGGGTCATTCGAGAAACTGCGGTCGAGGCGTCCGATGGCCGGACTGTCCGGGTTGACGTTCACATCCACCACAGGGGCCAGGTTCAGGTTGATGCCGGCGTCGCGCAGCCAGCCGGCCATGAGCGCCGCCTGGTCGCGTGTGGCCTGTTCGGAATTCATGTCGCCCAGGGCTTCGGCGGAAAGGGTGCTGCTGTAGCCGGTATTCTGGTTGAGCCGGGCGACGCGTCCACCCTCCTGGTCGATGGCGATGAAGATCGGCGTGGCCGCATCCCGCCGGATGTCGCTTGTGAGCTGGCGCAGGCTGGCCGGGCCGTCCACGTTATAGGCGAACAGGATGACCCCGCCCAGGTTGTGCTCGGTGATGTCGGTGTAAAGCCGGTCTGTGACCTCGGTGCCGGGACCGAATCCCACCAGAAGCATCTGCCCGATCATGTCGCGCAGGCCGGGTTCGGGTGCATCGGAGACGGCCGGACGGGATTGTGCAAGATGTCCCGCGGCACCGGCAGGAAGAGATGGTAAAAGCAATTGGAAAAGAAGAAAAATTACGGTAATGAGAAAAGGCTGTCTTGTACCAGTCCAAGGTTTGAAACGATGCGGCATGGTGTCCCTGTAGTCTATGATTCAAAAAATTCGCAGTAAAGATACACATTACGCCGGATAATCCATCGCTCAGGTAACAATATGCACCAATACGGACCTGCTGAACCGGCGGCCGGGCCGCTTTTTGGCAGAGCACGAATTTTTAACAGGGAGCGGGTTGCGGGATGTCATCGTGATACCTCCCGGTTCGGTGAATAGCGGATTCCGATCGTGGGAGCTCCGGTGCACTGGTCCATATCCAGGAACGGATTCACACCCCGGTACTCCCGGAACCCGGTGTCGGGCGCGCGACCACCGTCGATCACATTATACAGATACGTGCCGGCCATCAGCCCGCCGAAAGCGTACCGAAGCACCGAGAGGGTGTTGGTGCGGCGCCGGTGTTTCCTGACATCGTCGTACAAGGCGTCAAAATCCACCCGGACCTCCTCGCTCCAGGAACTGCCGTCGGCATAATGCGCCGTGATGCCGTAGGTGCCGGGCCACATCCTCAGACAGCAGCGTATTCTCGTTCAAGTACTCCATCCGTTGTATGGTGGATGCGTTTCCGCCCCGCAACGGGGCCNCGTCCAGCTCGAAACGGGTGCCCGGCTCAGCCACCAGAAACAGGTTGGCATCCCAGTGGATCATCGGATAGCGGCTTTCTGCGATTTTCCCCGGGTCGATTTCCTGCAGTGAGAATGTTACGACTGCCTGCCGGTCCGGGCTGCGTGGAATCACCACCTCCTTGTCACGGAACCCGCGAGCAATAACCACGGCACGGGTATAGGGACGCTGGAGCGGCACCAACTCGCCACTGACAACAGGCCGGATATGGTGGTCCAGCATGCGATTATATCCGAAAATGACATGGAAGGAGTCGACACTGGAGGATACGAACTGCACCTGGCCATGACGGCTCTCATCGGCGGAGCGCGCCGGCTGCCCCCCTGACTCTGCCCGCGCGAAAACCTCCGTGCCCGCAAGCGTCACTATAAGAAGGGCAACGAAAAGTTGCATCGGAATACTGTTGACACGGCGAGTATAAATCAAATAATGATTAAGGCCCTGCAATCATTTGAAAAGGGTGTTGCCGGGCAGTTATCTGAAATTGGTATAACTTTTGAAATATGCGAAAAAACCGATTGAGGACAAATATAAACCGGTTTTTACAGCACAAAAAAAATCTTTTTTCATGCCTGATCGCTCACTTGCTGTCAGGAAATTTTACCCTGTTTCACCAGGGTCATCCGGATGGATTGCAACTGCCGTGATGTTCGAACCATTTTGAGACATCAGTCTTCCTCTTTCACAATGAAATCCACAACAACAGGCAGGTGGTCCGAGGTCTGCTTGTCCGGAACACTTATTTCGATCACCTCGATTTCCGGTGAATGAAGCACGTAGTCGATGCGGCGGTCAGGCGCTTCGGCCGGGAACGTGTAGCCGGGATCATCAGCCTCCGCCCTGGCATCCCACGCATCCCGTAGCATCACAAACAGGGGAGAAAGCTCCTGCGCATCGGGACGCGCATTCAGGTCGCCGGCCAGCACCACCGGCCCCTCCTTCTGCTCCATGATCCCGATCATCTCCTTCACCTGGGTCTGCCTCACAGCTGGATCGGGCCGGTAATCCAGGTGCGTGTTGAAAAAGTGCACGATTCCGCCGGGAAACGGAAGCGCAATCTCGGGAAACCCGGGCAGCACTTCTATGCCCGGCACCTCCGCCTGCGTCGAGTGGCGCGAGATCTGATGATTTTCAGCGTACCGGATCGGCTCCTTGCTCAGGAACGCGAGCCCGTACTCCCGCTGCGGCACGTCCTCGCCCTGACGGCTCGGCGGCAACGTGTAGATCGGTGCGTAAAAGTAGTGCATGTCCAGAGCCTCAGCCAGATACTCGATCTGGTTCTCATATGCGCTCCGGTTGCTCCAGTGAACGTCCACCTCCTGCAGGGCCACCACGTCGGGATCGAACTCCCGGATGACCTCGGCAATAGCGTGTATGTCCCCGAACCCGGCAGCGATATTGTAGTTCATCAGACGGATGACCGCCGGCTCCCGATCCCGCGTCTCCGTTTTGCAGCCCGCGGCAGTGAAGGCCAGCGACAGCACACCGGCCAGAATAAGCAGAGCAATTGTTCTTTGCATGTTTTTACAGATGATATTGTTGATTTCCGTTACCTTGTGGATGCCGTGATCGGGCAACTAATCTGACATTCGATCGGCAACTGATCGGGCAATCACAGGCATGCGGCCTGACGAATAGCATGCCCCTGAAATAAACGTCAGCTGAATAGTAACGAAACCTTTGGA
>SL_8KL_010_SEDDRAFT_10005054_pt1 | contig 10432 bp, 9 predicted proteins | sample SodLakKL_010_SED_4_FD_11160 | JGI IMG/M metagenome (IMG submission 11160) | reverse complement strand
CAGATACTGCGCTAATAGATTAAAACCAAGCATATTTCTTAAGGAGGTCACATTGTGTTTTACCGGGCGAAACCGGGGCAGGTTAGTTATGGCGAAGCAATTGGCATCTTATTGCTGGATAGCGAAGTGCCATATATCCCGGGTGATGTGGCTAACGCTTCCACATTTGATTACCCGGTCCGCTTCGCCAGGGTTCCCGGCTTAACCGTGGAACGCATATTTAACCATGATGCTAGACTTCTTAATGACGTCGCTGCGGCAGCTGATAATTTAAAAGCCAACGGGGTCCGGGCTATTACCGGGGACTGTGGTTTTATGGCTATTTTTCAGGAAAAACTGGCTGATACTATCGGCATCCCCGTATTTATGTCCAGCCTCTTGCAGGTGCCGTTCATTAACATGTTACTTGGCAGTGATAAAAAGATTGGCATTATAACCGCTAATGCCGGCTCTCTAACCAGTACTGTGTTAAAACCATGTGGAGCTGATCTGCCTGGTAAAATTGCAATCCGCGGCCTGGAGCATTGCCCTTATTTTAGCGAGGCCTTTATCGAGGAGAAAGGCACTTTGGACAGTAAAAAGGTTGAAGAGGAACTGCTGGATGTTACCAGGCAATTGATTGACGATGTTCCGGAGATAGGAGCCCTGCTTTTGGAGTGCAGTGTGCTGCCGCCTTATGCTGCCTCTGTGCAGCAGGCTACAGCTTTGCCGGTTTTTGATTATATTACCATGATCAACTATGTTTACTCGGCGGTGGTGAAAAACAGCTTTAATGGTTTCATGTAGCACTTTAATTAGGAATTTTTTTAATTATGACTGGAAAAATGAAAAAAACTGAAAGGAGGAGTTAAATATGCCCCCCGTTTTCCCTGTTGATGAATATCAAAACAGGATCAAAAAAACCAGGCAAAAAATGGCCGAACAGGGCATTGATTTGTTGATTATATCGCAGCCGGCCAACATGAACTACCTGACCGGTTATGACGGGTGGAGTTTTTATGTGCACCAGTGTGTGCTTGTCCACCAGGAGCAGGAAGAACCGGTCTGGATTGGCCGGGGCATGGATGCCAACGGGGCCCGCCTGACAACTTTTCTTTCTGAAGAAAATATCATTGAATATGCCGACGATTACGTGCAGTCAACAGTTAAGCACCCCATGCATTTTGTAGCCGGGATAATCAAGGAAAGAGGCTGGGATAAAGCTGCAATCGGGGTAGAGATGGATCAATTCTATTTTCCCCACCGGGCCTATGTTTCCCTGGAAGAATCGCTGCCAGAGGCAAAATTCAGTGATGCCAACGCCCTGGTTAACTGGGTGCGAGTAGTTAAATCGGATATGGAAGTTGAGTTTATCAAGCGAGCCGGGAAAATTTCTGAAAAGGTAATGGATGCGGCCAGGAATGCCATTGCTGTCGGTGTCCGTGAATGCGATGCCGCAGCTGCGGTTGCCTATGCCCAGTATTCCGGAACAGATGAATATGCCGGTGATTATCCTGCGATTGTGCCTTTAATGATGGCAGGAGAAGCAACCAAAACCCCTCATTTGACCTGGACTGAAAAAGTTTACCAGGAAAATGAAGCGGTTTTGCTGGAACTGAGCGGCACTTACCGGCGGTACCATGCCCCGATTGCTCGCACAATCTACCTGGGTGATGATCCCCCGCAGCTGCTTACAGATACTGCGTCAGTAGTCCTGGAGGGGTTGGACAAAGCCCTGGAAACTGTCAAACCAGGGGTAACTGTGGAAGAGGTGGAAGCAGCCTGGCGTAAAGGCATTGCCCACTCCACGGTGGTTAAAGAATCGCGGATCGGTTATTCTTTCGGGCTTAATTACCCTCCAGACTGGGGTGAACAAACGATCAGTATCAGGCCGGGTGATAAAACCGTGCTGGAACCGAACATGATGCTCCATCTGATCCCCGGTATTTGGTACGATGAGGTCGGGTTCGAGGTGGATGCCAGTGTGCGTGTTACTGAAAGCGGCTACGAATCTGTTTATGATTATCCGCTTGAGCTCTTTATTGAGAAGTAAGCGCTATTTGCATGGCCCCTTTTGTTAACATACCGTGGTTTAAGCAAATACTTATTAAATGAAAGGAGATGGGATCTTGTCTAAGAAAAATGTGTTAGATTTCATCAGGATGAAGAAGGAGGGCGAGAAGGTTGCCTGGGTTACTGCTTACGATTTCCCCATGGCCATGTTTGCCGAGCAGGCGGGTATGGACATGATTTTAGTCGGTGATTCCCTGGGGATGGTTTTACTCGGCTACAAGGATACTGTTCCAGTAACTATGGAAGACTGCCTTGCCCATTGCCGGGCGGTTCGCCGGGGTGCTCCCAAGACCTGGGTGGTTGGTGATATGCCTTTTGGTTCATATCAGGCCAGTGATGAAGAAGCAGTGAAAAATGCAGTTCGCTTTTTAAAAGAAGCTGATATGGATTGTATTAAATTAGAAGGTGGCGTGCGGGTAGCCAGCCGGATCAAGGCAATTAACGAGGCTGGGATTTTGGTGATGGGTCATATTGGACTAACCCCACAGAGCGCCGGTCAACTTGGTGGATTCAGGGCTACGGGTAGAGATGTAGAATCAGCCCGCGGGGTGATTGAAGATGCCCTGGCTGTTCAGGAAGCGGGCGCTTTTTCAATTCTTGTTGAAGCGGTTGCCCCGGAACTGACCGAATTTCTGACCAGGAAACTTGATATTCCAGTTTATTCGATTGGAGCAGGAGTAAAATGTGACGGCCAGTTGTTGATCTGCGGCGATATGCTTGGCCAGTTCCAGGCCTTTACCCCTAAATTTGTCAAGGTTTATGCCAATGTTGCCGAGACATGTGTCAATGCTTTCAAGCAATATGCTTCGGAAGTGAGGAATGAAGAGTTCCCAACCGAAGATCACGTCTATCCACGCAAAGACAGCCTGGAAGATTTTCAAAAGTTGTTTGACGAATACAGTTAAGCATGATCAGGGATTTAAAGAATTAACTATTATATGATAAATCGTGGAGGTTGTTGAAAATGTCTTTTAAAGAGATTGAGAAGTATATCGAGGAAAAAACTGCGTTCCCCTTGCGGGATCGTTATGATTTGCCCACATCAAAACACACTTTCCCCGACGGTTCCCATTACCGGATTGAAATTGCCGGGATGGAAACCATCTCGAACTTAGAAATTATGAGCAGGGAAGCAGAAAAAAGAAAAGTACCGGTTCACCGGGTTATTTCTACCGTAAGGGGAGCAGCTCTGATGGATAAAAAAGAGCTGGAAGAATATGCTCAGTTTGCCGCAGAAAACAACTACGAAGTAATTATAAACCCCCTGCCCAGCCGGGGCTGGGATAACGGCAGGCAGTTTACCACCCCGGAGGGTTATGTTTCCGGGATGCGCCTCCGGGGCAGTGATAAGGTATATGAATGGTTGCAAGAATTCGACCGCTGCCTGGAAGCGGGCATACGCGGCTTTTTAATTCCAGATGAAGGATTGCTCGCCCTGGTTACCAAAATGAGGGAAGACAAGGTTATTCCGGAAGATGTTAGATTCAAAGTATCAGTATTTGCCGGACACGGCAGTCCTCTGGGGGGCAAGCTCCTGGAAGATATGGGAGCCGACAGTTTTAACCCGTTAGGTGATTTAACTCTGCCCATGTTGGCTTCGATTAGAAGTACTGTGAAACTGCCCCTGGATGTTTATGTCAGCCTGGTTGAATCGATGGGCGGGTTCCAGCGTTTCCATGAATGCCCTGATATTGCGCGCATCAGTGCACCGGTTTATTTCAAGATCGAACCGGGCCGCTCTGAGGCTGAAATGTATAATGCCTGGGTGGATAATGGTTTGGTTGATCATCTTGCCGCGCACCGGGTAAAAATTGCCCAGATTTGCATCGAATGGGTAGAACGTTCCGGGTTAGACCTGGTCTTAAAATCAGGCGGCGAAGATCTTTCTGTTCCAAAGCCGGCTGCGCCGGTTAAGAGCTAGTTTGCTTAAAGAACCAACTGCCGAGAATTATAACGGGAGAGTTTAATCGCTCATCAAGAGAAAGTTTGCTACTCAGCCGTGTTCACGTTTGGACGGGGGCACTACAGGTAAAGCGGATGCAATGAACGACGGAGCAAAGGTTGTAGCTGGTCGGTTTGCATGGAGGTAAGCCGACCAATGCAGGGGAGACGGTTCGAGCGTGTATAAGCGCAGCGAAGGCCAAAGGGAAGACGAAAAAAGTATCCTCCCTGGTTTAAAGTAACCCCAAAGCGGAAGTCTGCAGCTTAAGTCGCAGTTGTTGCCCGCTAAGAGCCGGCACCAGTCTAATGTGCAGCATGGTTGAGTAGACAAAAAAAAGAGATATGTAAGGGGTTGAAGTATAATGAGTGCAAACCCGCTAGCTACAGCCTTGTATTCCTTAAAGCAGGCGGCGGAACTGGCCGGCCTGGATCCCAAGGTGGTAGAGCTGTTGAGTGTGCCAAAAAGAACCATGGAGTTTACTTTTCCCATGCGCATGGATAATGGGGATGTAAGAATAATTAGTGCTTACCGGGTTCACTGGTGTGATGCCCTGGGCGGTTTTAAAGACGGTACCCGTTTCACAGAGAATCTCACCCTTGATGAATTAAAAGCTTTGGCTTTGTGGATGACGATCAAGCATGCCGTAGGAGGAATTCCTGCCGGAGGTGGTAAGGGCGGTGTGGTAATCAACCCGGAAGAGCTCAGCGAGTGGGAGCTGGAAAGACTTTCCAGAAATTTTATCCGCCACCTGCCGATGAAAGGGGCCTGGGTAGATGTCCAGGGGGCGGATATTGGAACGAGCGATAAAACCCAGGGATGGATGCTTGATGAATACGAAACGATCATGGGCTACCATAGCCCGGCGGCGATTAATGATAAGCCCACTGCGGTAAGTGGAACGGTGGGGACTACAGAGGCGACCGGCCTTGGGGTTTACTATGTTTTTGAGCAGGCCGTTCAAGATTACGGTTTCGGTAGTGGTTGTACAGCTGTGGTGCAGGGATTTGGCAAGGTTGGTTCTGTTTTAGCCGGCTTGCTTTCTGAAAACGGTTATAAAGTGAAAGCGGTCAGCGATGTTTACGGCGCTATTTATTCAGCCGAGGGGATTGATTGCAGAAAACTGGGAAGTTATGTCGAGGAAACAGGATCCGTGGTCGATTTTCCCGGTACAGAAGCGATTACCAATCAAGAGCTTCTGGAGATGGATGTGGATGTATTGGTGCCTGCAGCCGTCCAAAGCGTGATTACAGAGGAAAATGCCTCCCGCATAAAAGCCGGGTTGGTTATTGAAGCGGCCAATGGTCCGGTAACGCCGGAAGCTGAAGAAATACTTAAAGGTAATGGAGTACCTGTAATCCCGGATGTTGTTGCCAATGTCGGTGGAGCCATAGTTTGTCATTTTGAAAGGATCCAGGGGCTTACCGATGAATACTGGGACCTGGACCGGGTCAGGAACCGGCTAAAGGAATGGATGACCGCTGCCTATCAAAACATGTCCACCAGGGCCAGGGAAAATAGTATTTCTCCCCGTATGGCTGCCTGGGTTAATGCTCTGAAAAAGATAGAAGCTTCGGTTAAGAAAAGAGGCTGGGCTTAAGTATAATAACGAGGAACGAAGTCTGATTAAAGCAAACATTTAGTTGTTGGTGGGATCTTATCTTTAGCTTTGTTCGATTAGATGTTTTAGCTTGCCGGCGACAGATAGGATTACCGCGATTAATTTTTGGCGGAAAATTTGCCATATTGTCGCGGTTTTCTTGTCAGAGCCGTACTAATTTATGGATAAAATATAATTCAGGCGGCGGGTTTTAATGATTTGGTTTCGAGTAATAGCCTTTACCTGACTGCTTTTTTTAAATGGGGTGATCTGATTGTCTGTTGAAATATTCCATAAAGTATCAGAGATGCTTCAAAAAGGGGAATCTGTAGCGTTGGTGAGCGTAGTGGATGCCAGGGGTTCAGTTCCCGGAAAAGTAGGTTTTAAATTATTGGTGGACAAAGAAGGAAACATATCGGGAACAGTCGGGGGAGGTCCCTTAGAAGCTATGGCTGTAAAAGAAGCTCAAAAGGTACTTGCTGAGGGCACTCCCAGGCTAATCAGCCGCACCTTGGACCAGAAAGGGGCTGAAGATCTGGGTATGGTTTGTGGAGGAGAGATTACCCTGTTCATTGATGTACTGGGACCTTCTCTTTCTCTGGTAATAGTAGGAGCAGGACATATTTCTCAACCCCCGCCATGGGAAAAATGTTAGGATTTGCTGTAACAGTCCTGGATGACCGCGAAGATTTTTGCAACAAAGAGCGTTTCCCTTCTGCAGATCATTGCCTGGCAGGTGACTTTGGGGATATTTTGGACTCGCTGGTTCCCAAACTTGATCAAAACAGCTATGTAGTGATTGTTACACGCGGCCACAGTTTTGACCAGTTGGCCCTGGAGAAATTATTACAGTCGCAGGCAGGTTACCTGGGAATGATCGGCAGTCGCCGTAAAGTAAACACCATAATCCAGAACTTGGAGAAAAAAGGAATTAAGCAGCAAGATCTGCAAAAGGTACATGCACCCGTGGGGTTATCTATAGGCGCGCAAACCCCTGAGGAGATAGCAGTCAGTATTTTGGCCGAAATTGTTGCGGTGAAGAATAAGCAGACAAGTGAAAAGAGTCTTAGCCAGTAAAAGAAACGTATGATCAATCATAAAAATCATTTACCGAATGAACAACCTGGGTAAAAACATGTTTCACAGCGGCGGCAAAAACCTCCATGCCCGAGAGCCGCTATATCACTGCTATTAAGTTTTTCTCCCGTCAGCAAACGTGGTAAAAACAGATCAAATACTGTTGTTTTAAAAAACATGCCACAGGCCGGCACCCCTACTACAGGAACCTGACCGTGATAAGCCAGCAAAAACATTGCCCCGGGCAAAACCGGAGCCCCATATTTTACTATTTCAGCCCCGCTTAACTTTATCCCTGTTGGGGTAACATCATCCGGATCAACCGACATCCCTCCCGTTACAACAATCAGGCTGCAGCCTTTATCAAGAAACATGTTAATCTTAGAAGCAATAAATGCGGCATCATCAGGAGCAGATTCAATTAGAGGCCCGGGTAAAGCGTAAGCCTCTGCTTTTTCTTTCAAAAGCGGGGCAAAAACGTCCTTTATTCGGCCATCATATATTTCTCGGCCTGTGATAAGGGCTCCCATTTTAGGTGATTGATACTCTAATACCTTGATTAAAGAACCTTTTTGTGACCTGATTTTTTTTGCTTCAGCAAGGACTTCCTCCTTTATCGCCAGGGGAATAATCCTGGTGCCGGCTACAGGATCACCTTTTTTTACCGGACTGTTATTGTGCAAACTGGACATTACTACATTTGGCAATTGATTGATCTTTAGCAAGTTTTCCACGTCAACTTTAAGCAACCCGTCATGTGAAGCCATAAGATTTACCCGTCCTTCAGAAGGCCCTTCCATATGCAGTCCTTCCCCGGCAGCACAGGAAGCCAGGACCAGGCCGGCTTCGTCTTCGTGGACCTCATCATGATCCAGGTCCAAAAAACAAATATGTTCTTTACCAATATCTAATAAAACTGAGATATCCTCTTTTTTGATAATATGTCCTTTCTTAAAAACAGGTCCTTTGCATTTTCCTTTGATGATACGGGTTACATCGTGAGAAAGTACTTTTCCCACGGCATCTTTAGTTTTAGCATAAGAAATTTCCAATACCTTACCTCCCGGATTAAACGCTATGCTTAACCTCGTATAATACAGCTATTATTATTCCAAAGCCAGGATTGCTTCCAGCACTCCTCCGCCCACAGCCCTGGCCTTATCTGAAATGGTGAAGCAGTAATCCTGGTTATTGCGTGGGTCGATATCTCCAATCTTCATATTATGCGTAACTGCAAACCCCTCCTGGATTAGTCCGCGGATAACTCCCGATATGTTAGCCTTAACCACAGCATCTCCAACCCAGCCCACCGGTTCGCCGGTAGAAACCATATCTCCGATATCCAGTTCTGCTTTAAAAATACCGCTTGCAGGAGCTCGTAATAATCGCTCGGAGTTGTACCCTTCCACCTGTCCTGGAACTCCATCGTTGGGTAAAGCCTCACCATCATAAATGACCCGGCCCAGGTAATGTCCACGTTTGGTTTCCACTACTGCATTAACGTCACGGCCGGCTACAAAGCCTGGCCCTAAAGCAATGACCAGGGGGGCGTAGTTTAAATTGACGCCGCTGTTCTTTTTGGTCATGGTAGCTTCAATAAAAACATCGGGGGATAAATGAGAAAGGCATTGAAGACAAGGATCAACCACTACCGGTACCAGGTTTCGTTTCAGCAAATCATAGATCTGATCGAGTTTTATTATTCTATCTTCGTGGTTCTCAGGGGAACAGGGGCTATTCACTTTATAAGCGGTGATCCCTTCCACTTCTGCTTTCCCTTCAAACACCGCCCTGGCAAAAGAAACCGGACGGCGGATGACCGTCGGTTTTTCCTGTTCGGTCATCACGACTTTAAAACCGGCCCGGTAGAGACGATGGCCCACACCGGTGGCCAGGTCGCCTGCTCCTTTAATTAAAATCAACTTGCGGGGAGTTCTATTTATTTTGGTTTCGACTTTATCCATGATTGACATTACCTTCAACGAAGCATAACTTTACAACTTCTAGGACTGATGTTTAAAGAGATTTCAATGCCTCTAGGAATTAAAAAGTTATCTCTGCACTATAGCGTGATGCTTAATCTCATATAATGATATTGTAAAGATAATCTTCTTATGGATTTTTGTCAATGGNAGACCCTGCTATTTCTTACCCTTGATTCTCCTGTCATGAGTGTTAATGCCTGGGCAAACTAAGATTAATACCCGTGAAGTGCTTTATGTAATAATGCTAAAAATGATGGTAATGAAGGACATCTAATTAGATTGATAAGATGACAAGGTTGACCGATAAATCAAGGTGTGCTTAAATTGTTTAAGGGATGATATAAAATGTGCGCCCGTAGCTCAGCCTGGATAGAGCAACTGACTTCGGATCAGTGGGCCGCGGGTTCGAATCCTGCCGGGCGCACCATCTAAAAGATTTCCTAAGACATACTCAGGGGTTTGAACCAGGTCAACCCCTTTTGGATTTTTTTATGTACTGGTGAAGATTTTAATAAGTATACATATAAAAATACTTATAGTGGTCGTAATAACGCAATAAATGGATGGAGTTGTTTTACAGTGGAACTAATCGGGACCCTCGCTGCAGTTGCTTTGATCATTATACTGAATCACCGTGGAATTAAACTATACTGGGCCATTAGCGCAGGCATCATTGTCCTGGTAGTAACAAACCGGTTTGCTGTAGAGGAGATAATTTCCATTGGCTACAGTTCTCTCACCAGCGATACTATGATTACTCTTACCTTGATTGTGATTACCCTCACCGCCTTTGGCAACCTTTTAAAAGAAACCGGTGGCTTAAATAACATCATGACTACTTTGTCTGCGTTGATAAAGAACCTCCGCTACCAGATGGTGATATTGCCTCTTTTAATTGGGTTGATTACTTTTCCCGGTGGCGCTATTTTTTCCGCACCGCTGGTGGAAGAAGCGGGAAAGAAGATGGACTTAAGCGGCGCACGCATGGCCCTGGCCAATGTCACTTTTCGCCACCTGCAGTATCTAGTTTATCCCCTTTACCCCGGGTTGCTGATTGTGGCCGAATTATCGGGTTACAGCCTGTACCGGTTTATTCAATTCAATTTGCCTGTGCTGGTTTTATTCTTCTTTGCGATTTATTTCTATGTATTTAAGGGGCTGGACACCGGAGAAGGGGTCTATAGAGGGGAAAAGAAAAAGTGCAGGCAAAAGAACTCTTTGCTCTTTTCTACAGTCTCGGCCCCCTGCTGATCATTATCATATTAGCTGTGGCTTTTGGCTTTTTTTTCCCACTGGCCATTACAATTGGCATAATCGCGGCATTTGCCAGTTATTTTCCCAAAGAATGGCCTTTTGGTGAGATTATCAAGGCGAGGCTGGGATACCTGGCAAAGGGGATTAACTGGTCGATGACCTTTTCGATCATCGCTATTTTGATATTTAAAGAATTCTTAGAGCATAGTGAGGTTATTAATGAGATAATGGCCTACATGCTGGGCAACGGTTTGCCCATGCTGGCCCTGGTTATTGTTATTCCCTTTTTAGCCGGTTTTATTATCGGCAACCCCTACGCTTCGATCGGTATCAGTGTTCCCTTATTTATGCCGATTCTGCCTGATTCCGAGCAGGGTTTCTATTACATGGCCCTCGTGTTTATCTGTTCGCTGGCCGGTTATTACGGTTCACCACTCCATATGTGCACCATTCTTACTGCTGAACACTTCAGGACTTCTTTACCTGTACTTTTGAAAGATGTTAATATTCTTAGTGCAGCCTTAA
>SL_8KL_010_SEDDRAFT_10005052_pt1 | contig 10437 bp, 7 predicted proteins | sample SodLakKL_010_SED_4_FD_11160 | JGI IMG/M metagenome (IMG submission 11160) | reverse complement strand
GGCCCGACTGCGACGGCACGCTGCCGCTCGAGGAGGACGGCTCGGTCGGTGAACCCGAACCCGAACCCGAGCCCGACGAGCGGGTGCGGTGCCCCGAGTGCAGCTCCCCGATGGTGGCGCGTACGGGTCGGTTCGGCACCTTCTACGGCTGCGTCGACTACCCGAAGTGCAAGGGCATCCGCAACGTCCAGCATCGCCTCATGTACACCGACGCCGACGGCGAGGTGGTGCCGTTCCGCTCGCCGACCGATCCCACGGGCAGCTACCTCGAGCGGCGCACGTCGCGCTACGGCAAGCCCTTCGTCGGCTCGACCGGCTACCCGAAGGACGAGTTCGCGGTGTGGTCGCTGCCCATCGCCACGCCCTGTCCGGAGTGCGGGGCGCCGCTGCGCCCGCCCCCGAAGAACCGTCGCGAGCCGGTCGCGATCTGTACCCATCCGGAGCGCAACCACGTGTTCGCGCTCGAGGACTTCGATGTCCCGTCGGTGGCGACGTGGACCGTCGTGGAGGGGGTCGAGGCTTTCGATCCCGAGCTCGGCGGCGAGCCGCTGGAGACCGAGGAGGTCCCGGATCCGATCCCGATGACCTTCACCGGCACCCAGGACCCCCCAGCCAAGAAGAAGGGCTCGAGTCGGAAGAAGTCGACCGGCAAGAAGTCGACCGGCAAGAAGTCGACGGCCAAGAAGTCGTCACGCAGGAAGTCGACGGCCAAGAAGTCGACGGCCAAGAAGTCGACGGCCAGGAGGTCGTAGGGCCAGAGGCCGACGTGCCCGTGGGTCACGAGGGACACGTCGGCCGCGCGGACCCCGCCGAGGTCCGGTCGCTGCCTGCCGGACAGCGGTAGGCTCCGACGATGGACGAGGACGGCTCGCCGGCACCCGAGCCGGAGCAGATCCCGCCACGCGGGGGAACCGCGGCGGCGTACCGGGAACTGCTCCGCAACCGGTCGTTCCGTGCGCTGGCGTCGGCGACCTTCCTGTCCTCGATGGGGGACTGGATCGGCTTCCTGGCGATCATCGCCCTGACCGCCGACATCCTGGGGCCGACACGTGCGGCCGCCTTCGCGGTCTCCGGGGTCATGATCGCCCGGGTCCTGCCCAGCCTGTTGCTCGGACCCGTCGCCGGCGTCTTCGTCGACCGGTGGGACCGCCGTCGGGTCATGATCGCCACGCACCTCGGGCGCGGTGCGGTGATGGCCCTGATCCCCTTCACCAACGAGGTGCTGACCCTGGTCCTGGCGACGCTGATCATCGAGATGATGTCGTCGCTGTTCGCACCCGCCAAGGACTCGGTGCTGCCATCGATCGTCCGTCGGTCGGACCTGGTCGCCGCCAACCAGGTCAACCTGTTGACGACCTACGGTACCCTTCCGCTGGGTGCTGCGGTCTACTCCGTGCTGGTCGCGTTCACCGTGGCGGTCGCACCGGAGGGCAGCTTCCTAGCTGATCGGCCCCTGGCCGTCCCGATCTGGTTCAACGCGGTGTCGTTCTTCATCGCCGCGCCGCTGATGATCTTCCTGCGGATCCCGCACCGCTCCGACCGGGGCCGGACGCTGGACGTCGGCCCACCGATGGGTGCCTGGAGCTCGCTGAAGCAGGGCTTCCGGTTCGTCGCGACCCAGCCGGTCATCCGCTCGCTGATCTTCGGGGTCATGGTGGCGTTCGCCGTGGCCGGGGTCGTCATCACGACCGGCGAGTTCTTCGCGAACCTCCTCAACGCCGGTCCAGCCGGGTACGGCATCCTCGTGGCCTCGGTCGGTACCGGCCTGGTCGCGGGTCTGCTCGCCACGGCACCCCTGGCGCACCGCATCGCGCCCGAGCGGCTGTTCTCCCCGGGGATCGGCGTCGCTGGCGGCGCCCTGATCGTGACCGCCCTGATGCCCAACATGTGGGCCGCGATCCCCCCGGCGATCCTGATGGGGTTCGGTGCCGGGATCTCCTTCATCTGCGGTTACACGATCCTGCAGCAACGTGTGGTGGACTCGATCCGCGGCCGCACCTTCGGCGCGTTCAACTCAGGGGTGCGGGTCGCGATCTTCGGGTCCTCGGTCGCGGTCCCGCTCCTGATCGGTGTGCTGGGCCGCGAGCGGCGCGAGGTGATCGTCGGCCCCGAGGGGGTGCCGGAGCTGCTCTACCCCTACACCTTCGGCGGGGTGCGGATCACGCTGTTGCTCGGGGGCGCGGCTGCGGTGCTCGGTGCCATGGTCATCGCCCGGTCCCTCGGCGCGGCGCTGCGCTCGGAGTCGGGGATCGGGCTCTCCACCGCGGCGAAGGTGGACACGGGCTCGCTCAAGGGTGCGTTCATCGTCTTCGAGGGGGGTGACGGCTCCGGGAAGTCCACCCAGATCCGGCTACTGCGCTCCGCCGTCGAGCGCTCCGGGCACCTCGCCGTCGTCACCCGCGAGCCCGGCGGGACCCGGCTCGGCGAGGTGGTCAGGGAGCTGCTCCTGGCCCGCAGCTCGGAGGACATGGACGAGCGGACCGAGGCTCTGCTGTACGCCGCGGCGCGCGCGCAGCACGTCCGAGAGGTGATCGTTCCGGCGTTGCAGCGCGGTTCGGTCGTGCTGTGTGACCGGTTCATCGACTCCTCGATCGTCTACCAGGGGGCGGCACGCGGCCTCGGCGAGGAGCGGATCGCCGATCTGAACCGCTGGGCGACGGGCGGGGTGGAGCCCGACCTGGTGATCCTGCTCGATGTCGATCCCGCCGCCGGGCTGGCACGGGCGAGCAAGGACACCGGCCCTGATCGGCTGGAGGCTGCTGGCCTGGAGTTCCACCGGCTGGTGCGCAGCGCGTACCGCCGCCGGGCCGCGATCGATCCGGAGCGGTACCTGGTGCTCGATACGACCCAACCGGTCGAGGACGTCCACGCCCGCATCCGCGAACGCGTCGGTGGCCTTCTCGGTCTGCCGGCAGCGGCTGCCGTCGAGGTGGTACGGGAGCACGAGGAGGAGCGGCGGTGAGCGGTTGGGATGATGAGCCCGCAGGAGCCCCGTCGTCCGCGGGTTCGCGCTCGCAGTGGGAGCCCCTCGGTGAGCGCGGGGGCGGCGCGGGAGCCGACCCCTGGAGCGAGGTGCTCGGGCAAACCGTGGCCGTCGCCGCCGCGCGCGCGGCCCTGGCTCGCGATGAGGTCGCGCACGCGTGGCTGCTGATCGGTCCTCGGGAGGTCGGCCAGGCGGAGCTCACCCGCGCCCTCGGTGCGGCGTTGAACTGTCCCGAGCGCCCCGCGCCCGATACCGGCTGCGGTCGCTGCGCCACCTGTACCCGGATCCTGCGTGGCACCCACCCCGCGGTGGTCGACCTCGAACCGGAGGGGGCGGGTCACGTCGTCGCTGATGTCAGGGAGGACTGGATCCCCTCGGCCTCGCGGTCGATGACCGAGGGGCGGCGTCGGGTGCTCCGCGTCGTCGCTGCCGATCGGATGAACGAGGCGGCGCAGAACGCCTTCCTCAAGGTGCTGGAGGAGCCCCCGGCGTCGGTGCTCTGGGTCCTCGATGCCGAGGACGAAGGGGCGCTGCTCGAGACCGTCGTGTCCCGATGCCGACGGTTGGACCTCGTGCCCTGGGGGCCGGCTGCCCTGCTCGGCCTCGCCGAACGGCTGTCGATCCCCGAAGACCAGCGGGTAGCCCTGACCCGGGCAGCCAGCGGTTCACCCCAGCGGTTACGTGCGCTGGCGGACCCGGAGGTGGCGGCGGCCCGCGAGCGCCACCTCGGCGTCATCGACCGACTGGCGACGGCGGGCCCGGGTGCGGTGGTCCCCTTGGCGAAGGAGCTGTCGGCCTGGGCGAAGGGCCGTGCCGCCGCGGTCAAGGCCACCAATGCCGAGGAGCTCGCCGAGCTCGAGGCCGCGTTCGGCGTGGATGGCGGCAGGGGCTGGCCCCCGGGGGTGAAGGGGCGGGTGACCCGCCGCTTCGAGCGGGCTGAGCGTCAGGCCCAGCGCCGGGCGCTCGACCTCCTGCTCGATGACCTTGCGGCCTACCTGCGGGACCTGATCGCGGTGGCCAGCGGTGCTCCAGGCGGCTCGCTCGTCAACCTCGATGTGGAAGCGGAGTTGCGGAGGGACGCCGAACGACTCCCGGTAGGCGACGCGGTGGACGCCCTCGCCGCGGTCGCTGGGTGCCGCGAGGCTCTGGACCGCAACGGCAGCGCCGAGCTGCAGCTCGAGCGGCTGCTGTTCCGCATCGCGCTCCCGATCTACGCCGCTGCGGCCTGAACTCCATGGCTCGGGTGCCCGTGCGACCGTGAGGTGGACCTCCGCGGCCGTCGGGTCGGGTCACCACCGCGCCTTGCGGGCGGTCCCGGGTGCCCCACAGCCAGTGCCCTGCAACTCCACGCGCCAGGACACGCGCGCCGGGGCACGCGCCGGGACACCGGACGGCACGGCAGCCCGGACGTCCGCGCATGACGGAACCCCACCACGCCAGGTGCGATGTGGTGCGGTGGCCGGGGGATAGGGGCCGCACGGGGTGCTGGCCGATGTGTCGGATGCAAGCCGAGCCATCCGTGCAGCTCAGGGATCCGCATGCGCGTTGGGTACGTCGGTTCCGTCTCCGACGATCGGGAGGGTTGGCTGATCGGACGACCGTCGATCTCCGGCCCCCTGATCGGGCGCTTTGATCCGGTCGTTGGAGTGGTCACTGGGCGGAGCGCCTTCGGAAGGCGGTTGCGCGGGAGGATCGTTGGGGTCGCGTTCGATGGCTGCTACAGGTCCGGTGGCTCTGGTTCCCCGGGCATCCTCATCCCGTGTGAACGTCACCGTTCCGCCGGCGATCCTGATCCGCCAGCCACCGAGGTCGAAGCGACGGTGGTGGCGGCGGCACAGGAGCGCGGCGTTGGAGGGTGACAACCGTCCCTGGTCCGCGAACGCCTCCTCGCCGTGCGCGACGTCACACCAGGATGCTGGGGCGTCACAGCCGTCCCAGGTGCAGCCGCCGTCCCGAGCGACCAACACGCGCCACAACCCCGCCGGCACGGTGCGTACAGCGGCCGATGCCTCGATGGGCGTGCTATCCGGCCCGAGCAGGACACGGCCCCAGGTGCAGTCGGCCAGCAGGGTGCGGAGTTGGCGCAGGGTCACGGGCTGACCCGAGCCGAGGTGGGCGATGCCGCGGTCGCCGAGCTCGAGTTGGTCAGCCGTCATGGTGATGATCACCTGGGGGCGGACGCCATGGCGTGTGGGGGCCTCGCCCGTTCGGAGCGCGGCGGCACAGAGCTGCTCGAAGGCGTCGGCGGAGCGCTGCTCGGGTGACCGGTGTTCGCCCGGGGTGTCGGGCCGGCGGAAGGCGTCCATCGCCGCCCGCGCGGTCTCGGCCATCACGCCGTAGAGGAGGCCGGAGAAGGCGAAGCCGCCGTCGGCGGTGTCGTAGCTGCGGACCCGTCGTTGGAGGTGCTGGCGTCGCGCGGCCGCATCCGCGTTGGTCGGTGCTTCACGGACCATCAGCTCCCGGGCGTGTTTGCCGAACACGGTCGGGTTGGTCCGTCGAGCGAGTTCGATGAGCTCGGCTTCCGCTTCCTCACGGCGCTGCGGTGGGAGTGCGTGGAGCGTGTCACCGATCAACCGGACGTGCTCGGCCGAGATCGCTCCATCGGCGAAGCTGGCACCGGTGCGTCGGTGCTCATCGGCGATGCGCCCCGCATCGGCGTCCTGCTTCGTGGCTGCCGGTGTGCTGTTCGCCCGGTCGGCAAGCTGCCGTCGTAAGTCGCGTTGTGATCTCGCTCGGTCCGCGGGATCGTCGATGGCCGCGGCGCGGCGACGCTCGAGCTCGGCGGTCAGCCTGGCGCGCTCGGCGCTGAGCCGAGCGACGGGCCGGCGCAGACGATCGAGGCGCTGCGTCAGGTCCTCATCCCGCATCGAGCCGAGGTCCGTTCCGACCACCTCGGCGACCGAAAGATCGAGGCGGTCGAGTTCGGCATGGGATGTGGTGTGGTCGTCGATGCTCGACCCGTCCGCGCCATCGGTGCCCCCGCGGCTGGACCGAGGGTCAGCGCCGTCGCGGCTCACAGCCGAGTTGTCGTCGGGATCGGAGGCTGCGGACCATCGGCCCGACCGCTCCCTGGCGTGGATCGTCCACGCGCGGACGACGGCCCCGTCATTCCCGTCGATCCGGTACCGCCCGGTGGACTCGCGCGCCATGGTCCCGCAACGCTGNGCTTTGGTGGCCGACAGGTTGGCCGCTGTGNTGATGGTCACGGCGGCTCCTTCCTTCGGGCTGGTATGGCGGTGACGTTGCGCGGCTCCCTCGCGCCCCTGGGGGCTGAAGCGGGTGGAGCGGTGTAGGTACGTCATCGTATTCGAACATACGTTCGAGAACAAGGGGTCGGTCAGCCCTTTGCGCAGAGCGCACGTAGGAGCGCGATCTGGGCGGCCCTGCCAGGCGAAGCGGTCGGTCGCGCGCCCTCGGTGGGCCCAACACGGGCCGTCCCGCGAGCCGGCCGCAAGCCCCGAGCTTTCACCCGGGCGCGTGCTGAGGGAGGGGTTCGCCGCCTGCGAGGCGGGCCAGATCTTCGCCGGCGCGCTCGAGGCGCGCCCGGCCGCTCGTGCGGGTGCCGCTGCGGAGGATCGGCTCCAGCGGCCGGAACAGCAGCGAGCGGACCGATAGCGACACGTCGTAGCACGACCGGCTGCCCTCGGGATCCTCATCGACGGTGAAGACGCCGTGGCCGCCTAGCGGGCCGTCAGCGACCAGCACGTCGAGGCGGCTAGGTGCCGTCTGGTCGACCACCTCGAGTGTGGTGACGAGCGGGCGTAGCGGTGGCCTGGTGGAGAAGGTCAGTCGCGCCGCGGCCAGAGCTGATCCCCTCGGCTCGACGACCTCCACCTCGCTGATGGCAGGCCACCAGTCAGGCCAGGTCGTCAGGTCGGTGAGCACCGCCCAGACCTCGTGGACTCCGGCGGTGCTGCGCCAGCAGCCCTGGATCTCGATCGCTCCCATCCCGCCGACCTCCTCGCACGGCAGTCGCACGCTAACGGCTCCGGCGCCGCCCGCCACCTCGACGTTGTCGCCGTCGCACGGGACGGCTTCCGGGTCCGCCACCTCGGCGTCGCCGGACGGAGCCCCCACACCGCTGTCGTTCTGAGCTCGCGCGGCCGGCTCGCTACCCTTCCGCCCTCCTGCTGGAGTAGCTCAGTCGGTAGAGCAATCGCCTCGTAAGCGATAGGTCAGGGGTTCGAATCCCCTCTCCAGCTCCGAGCTCGGGGCGCGGGCAGGGGGTCTCGGTTCGATCCGGGATCCCACCGTTGCGTCCTGCGCTCCGTCGTGATCGTCCTCGGCGTCCCGCCTGGCAGCGCGCCGTCGAGGCCGTCGGGCTGGGATGCAGGGACGCGTCGGTGACGATGGTGGCCGGAGGTGCTGCGCCGTGTTGCGTCGAACCGGTCCGACCTGTGCCGAACTGCGTCGAGCCGCGAGTCGGTGCCAGCCTCCTCGCATCCTCCTCCCGTGACCAGGAGACCGGATGACCTCGCCCGCACCAGTCGACCGTCCCGATCTGCTGCCGTGGTCGATCCTCGACCTCGCTCCGGTGCACCGCGGCGAGACCACCGCTGTGGCCCTCGATGGCACTCTCGACCTGGCCCAGCGAGCTGAGGCGCTCGGCTACCGGCGGGTCTGGTACGCCGAGCACCACAACATCCCGAGGATCGCCTCGGCGGCGACCAGCGTGCTGATCGCGCACGTCGCTGCCCACACCTCGACGATCCGGTTGGGGGCGGGTGGGATCATGCTGCCCAATCACGCGCCACTCACGATCGCCGAGCAGTTCGGGACCCTGGCCACGCTCCATCCAGGGCGGATCGACCTCGGGGTTGGACGGGCGCCCGGGACCGATCAGCGGACGCTGCACGCCCTGCGCCGGAGCCCAGCGGCCGCCGAGCGGTTCCCGGACGACGTCCGCGAGCTCTTGGGCTACCTCGCCGGCCGGTCCCTGGTGCCGGGCGTCGACGCCGTGCCGGGTGCCGGGAGCCGCGTGCCGATCACGATCCTGGGCTCCTCGCTGTTCGGTGCGCGGCTCGCGGCTCAGCTCGGCCTGCCCTACGCCTTCGCCTCGCATTTCGCCCCGGCCGCTCTGCACCCGGCCGTCGAGGCCTACCGGAGTGGGTTCCAACCCTCACCGGCCTGCGAGCGGCCCTACGTCATCGCGGGCATGAACGCGATCGCCGCCCCCACCGAGGAGGAGGCGAAGATGCTGCTCCGTGGAGCCGCTCGGTCCCGGGCGAGGCTCGTGTTCAGCCGGCCCGGACGGCGGCTGACGGAGGAGGAGGCGGACCTGCTGCTCGACTCGCCGTCGGGGTCGCCGGCCTGGGAGATGCTGCGCTATACGGCGGTGGGCACGCCACAGGAGGCGCGGCAGCAGCTCAGCCGGTTCGCGGCCGCAGCGGAAGCCGACGAGGTCATGATCGCGTCCATCGCTCCCGAGCGCGCCGCAGCTGTGCGCACCATCGAGGCGCTCGCCGGTGCTGCCCGAGCGGCGCAGGATGAAGGCTCTCGAGGCCGCTGAGGCCGGTTGTTCCGCTGAGGCCGCTGAGGCCGCTGAGGCCGCTGAGGCCCCCGAGAGCCCGAGACCCCCTAGGCCCTGAGGCCGCTGAGACCCCCGAGACCNCCGAGGCCCCCGTGACCCCCGAGGCCCCCGAGAGCCCGAGACCCCCTAGGCCCTGAGGCCGCTGAGNCCCCCGAGACCCCCGAGGCCCCCGGCCGGGCACCGCCGCCATGGCCACGGGTCCCTGACCAGACGCCGTTCGCCGGCGTTCACCGGGCCGAAGGTCCCACACGCCAGGGTCATCGGGTCACCGGTTCTCCGGCTGGGTGCCGCGGAGGAATGACCTCGCGCACGTCGTGCGTTCGTTGGGAGCGAGCGGGCACCGCGTGCCCCCCCACCGTCCCCACCACTCTCGACGACGAGGTACCCCCGATGTCACAGGCAACCCAGGCTCCCGAGCACCGAGCGGCGGCAGGTAGCGACGCGACCACCGGCACGGTCGCGGAAGCGGCCGCCGTCGGCACGACCGGCGACGACCGCATCATCAACCGGCTGATCCGCACCTTCATCGGCGTCGCGGTCGTCGGGTGGGGCGCGAGCATGCTCCTCACCGCGATCCACTTCTGGGTGCTGCCGCTGCCCGCGGGCGCCGAGCCCCAGGGTGCGATCCAGGTGGTCACCAGCCAGTGGGCCTACGTCGGCCCGATCCCGCTGGCCACGATCGGCGCCCTCTACTACATCGTGATGATCACGGCCGGTGCCACCTGGTTGCACACCAAGGATGCGCGTCTGGAGCGGGCGCTGCTGCCGCTCACCTCGCTCGGGGTGCTGGCGTCGGCGGGCTTCGTCTACCTGCAGCTGGTGCCGATCGGCGCGATCTGCCCGTTCTGCATGATGTCCGCGGCCGCGACCACGACCCTGCTGCTCATCGAGGTGGTCGTCCGCAGGCGTGGCGGCGCCGCGGCAGCGCCGGTCGTACCGGCCGTCCGGGTCTGGCCGGCGACCTTCGTCGCCACCATGGCGATGACGATGCTGGTGCTGTGGGGGATCCCGCAGCTGCCGCTGCCGGGCAACTGAGCCGCACCTCGCTCTGCAGCACCGGTACCGCCCCGAGCCTCACGGCCGGGGCGGTACCCGTGAGGGCAGAGGTCCAGCGCGAGCGCCAGGGATGGCGAGCATCCTCGCCGCGAGCGTGCTTGCCTGCACTCACTCACCACCATGCCCGTCTGGTCAGCGCAGGAGTGACGCCATGCAGCTCGTGTCCGGGCCCTGGGATGCCGACCAGGTCAGTCGCTGGCTCCAGGGCGCCCGCATCCCCGTCAGGCTGTCGGTCCTGGCACCCCGCGGCCCGCTGGTCGTGTCCCTGTGGTACCGCTTCGACGGTGAGGCGATCTGGTGCGCCACCCGCAGCGGTTCTGGCGTCGTCGCGCACGTCCGCTCGGATGCGCGCGTGGGTATCGAGGTGGCGCCGGATCTGCCGCCGTACCGCGGCGTCCGCGGCACCGGTCGCGCCGAGCTGGTGACCGAGCGCGGAGCCGACACGCTGGAGCTCCTGCTCGACCGCTACCTCGATGCTGTCAACGCGCCGCTGGCCGACCAGCTCCGAGGCAACGCCGACGATGAGGTGGCGCTGCGTATCGGCTCGCTGACCCTGACCAGCTGGGATTTCTCCGCGCGGATGCAGCCCCAGGAGCCCGCCGCGATCCTGCCCGACGTGGGCTGAGCTGCGGAGCAACCTCCAGCTCCCGTCGTGCGTCAGGACGGGTGAAGGCGGCCGCAGGTGCCGCCGACCGCTCCGACACCGAGGTGGAAGGCGCCCCGTCGGTCGACCCCACCACCGACGGCGACGCCGCTGGCGCCGACGCCGCTGGCGCCGACGACGCTGGCGCCGACGACGCTGGCACCGACGACGCTGGCACCGACCTCGCTGGCACCGACGACGCCGACGCAGCGGCGCTGGCCGAGG
>SL_8KL_010_SEDDRAFT_10005049_pt1 | contig 10439 bp, 10 predicted proteins | sample SodLakKL_010_SED_4_FD_11160 | JGI IMG/M metagenome (IMG submission 11160) | reverse complement strand
ACACAACCGTACAACCGCCATTACTATCGTAGGTATTACTACAATATCATATCTGAAATCTGTCTTGAAGGCTCAGAAACATTATAGAAACCGCCATATTTTTCATCATAGGAGTTTTCCAGAGCTGCAGCTCCTTCATCGACAAGCTTCTTCAGTTCTTTAATATCAACATCAAAACCGGGATGATGTTCAAATTCATCGCCTCTATCAGCAGCTTTTTGCAGAGAGTTTACTATTTTTTCACCCCGCTCAATGAGCTCTTCCCGGTTAGACCGCCAGTGCTGACCTATCTTTTCTAATATTGCAATAAGATTTTTTCGGGGAAGATAAGTCCTGGCAAAAAAAGGCTTTTTATCGGGAGTCATAATTATCGTAAGAGGCCAGCCCCCTCTGCCCGTCATAGCCTGACATGCCTCCATATAAAGGCTGTCAACATCCGGTCTTTCTTCCCGGTCAACTTTAATTGAAACAAAGTTATCATTGAGTATTCTAGCAACCTTTTCACTGGTAAATGATTCATCCTCCATAACATGACACCAGTGACAGGTAGAATACCCAATTGAAAGAAAAATCGGTTTATCCTCCTTTTTCGCTTTGTTGAAAGCTTCTTCACCCCAGGGCAGCCAATCAACCGGATTGTAAGCATGCTGCAGTAGATAAGGACTTTTTTCCTCAATTAATTGATTGGCCTGGCTATTATTATCATTAATATTTGTATTATGCTGTATATCAAATCCCATGATGACCCTCCTCCTTTTCCTGTTCAACAAATTCTTCATGCTTAAAATAGCTGCCCATGTATTAGGAAAAAAATTACATAGCATCCCAGGTAATTTGTTAAAAGTAAGAGTGGGATAATGAAGATCACCATCTGGAAAGAAAAAAAGGCGAATATGGTGAGTATGAGAAGAAAGATGCAATGAATAGAAGTCGTGAATTTAGCATTAATTTTTGAGGACAACTATTGCTTTTGTTCAATTAAATTTACTATATCTTTAGCCCCTTCTGCCTTAGCTGCTTTTTTCAAATCTTTCAGGCTGTCAGTTTCTCGGAAGTGTTCAATAATTTGTCCCTTGACGAATCTATGACTTTTTCGAATGATTTTTACAGCTTCATCTACACCCATTATACTCACCTCATTTATTCATTATCTATTAGTATTTTAAAATAACTGGTCTTAAATTTTATTACAATATTTATATGCTAATTCCTGTTTTTATCTTGAAAGCATCCTGCTTTTTCCAAACTGTATTACAAATTAATATAAAGATTACTCATCCTGCCACATATGGCTGCATTCTTCACATATTAAATATTTTTGCTCATCTCCATCTTCAAAAAGTGTTCCCTCTCTAATATCTTCGCTGCTGCATTTTGGACAGCTCATTACTTCGCCTCCTCTAAAAGCCTGACATCTGAGAGAGTAAAAATTAATTCGTTTTCTGCCCCACAGTCTTCACATTTAACTCTTAGAATAAATTTTCTCGGCGTTTCCAGATTAATATCCGAAAGATCAGCTTCATATCCTTGCTGGCCACAGTTTTGGCACTTAAAATATTTCATTATCATCTCCCTTTCAAATGCTATTCAGATATTATTATGAGATTTTTAATAAAAATATACAGTTATACCTGATTAAAACTTGATTAAAAATGATTTCTTTTATATCATTTATATTTATCGTAATATTTTAGTTTTTGTTAAATTGCAATATATGCAATTAGAGTTAATTAGCCTCTTTTAGATGCATTTAAGCTCCAATTACTGCACAAAAAGGTATAATTATAAATGAGACTTAGTTTTTGGCATTATTGCATTTTTACTACTTTCATTATCTCTGTGGACCCCGAAATTTAAAAATCTATCACAAATAAGTTCCCCGCCACTGAGTTATTTTTTCAGATTTTAGCAAAACTATGACTTTTGTTTTAATATTACGAAAAATAAAATTAATATTGAAGATAATGGTAGAAGCATTTTTTTGTTTAATACCCTATAAGCTGAATTAATGGTATCCCAGGTGGAAGAATAAATTTAGTATATTCGGGCATTATTCACAAAAATGAGGAAGAGGTGAGGCAAAGGATTTCCTTACATATTTAGAATAATGAGGTGTGTTCACGTTTTTTTAAAAGGCAAAAAAGCTTTGTATAATCAAAATCAAAAAATCCCCTCTACTCTGATAGAGCAGAGGGGGTAGATATATCCTTTAATGGCTTCTAATGACAGTATGTTATTTACATAAGAAGAGTGATTGTACACAGTTTGACGAGCAGTTCTAACCGAAGGGCTGGTCCTACTCTATTCTCTCTTCTGCTCTGGCAAGAATTTTATCTATTTTATTTTTCATTTCAGGGGTAAGTGGCTCCGGGTTGTGTTCAGCCAATATTTTTTTAGCCTTTTCGTTTAATCTTTCTTTCATTGTTTTTTCTCCCTGCTTTTTCCAGTTAGAAAAGTTTTGTCTATCCATAACACTCGGAAACCAGATTTCTTTTCTAAAATTATTACTTGTATGCTCACTACCCAGAAAATGTCCCCCTGGACCAACTTCATCCAGTACATCAACTGCCAGGGTTTCTTTATTTACTTGAACTCCGGAAATAATACGTCTGACCATACCAATAATTTCATTACCCATAATCAAATGCTCTAAAGAACCAGTCATACCACTTTCCAAAAATCCAATGTCATGAATTAAATTGGCTCCACTTAAAGCTGATGAGTAACAGGATATCGCAGCCTCTATTGCAGCCTGCTGATCTACAACTTTAGAATCAGTGACACCAGCTGTTCCAAAGGTGGGTAAATTTAAATAGTGGCCCAGATCAACACCTGCCGCATATCCCAGGCTGTGTTCGGGAGCTCCATAACTGGTAATATTTGTTTTCATATCCATTAGTGCCATTCCTATTCCAAGTATAAATGGTGCACCCTCTTTTTTCAGTTGACTTAAAAGAAGTGCTACTAAGTTATCAGCCAACCCCTGCACTATCGCTCCAGCAATTGTGACGGGAGCGGTTCCTCCTAATAACATACCGGATGGATATATTACAGGTATACCCTTATCAGTTAAAAATAATAACTTCTCTAATGAATCTTGAGGATGATTGAAAGGTGAAACAGGGTCTCCTGCATAATAAGCAATAAAGGGATTTTGCTGTAATTCTTCCAGACTGCCAGCTACTGCAGAACACATATCAACAGTATCTTTACATCCTGCTGCATCTTCCCCCCAACTCACGATTGGTTTAGTTGTATTTTGCAGCATAGTATGAACTTCACGAACATCAGCTAACTCATCTAAACCAGCTAATGACATAACAAAATCAATGTTTTCCAATTTATCACATACTCGAGCTGTATTAGCTATGTCTTGTTTGGTAACTTCCCGTCTTTCTCCAGTCTCCAGATCAATAAAATTGGGGTTCGTAAGGCCCGGACCAAAATAACTGTTATTCCCTTCTAAAAATAACTTTCTACTTCCTTTACGGTCACTTAAAACCACCCGAGAAGGTGCTACATTTAATGCTTTTTTAATTAAATAGGAAGGAACTTTAACTCGCTCTCCTTCTACCCAACAACCATTCTCTTCAAGTAAGGAAAGGGCCTCTTCAGAATGGATTTCCACACCTGTTTTCTCTAGAACTTCAAGGGCAGAAAAAAATATTTCTTCACACTGATCATTTGACAAAACCTCAAATTGAAGTGATCTATTGGCTTTGTAATTTGTTTTTAGTTTTCTTTCACCACTCATAGTTTCCTCTCCTTTTGTGATTGCTTTCTTGGAAATTCATAAAATCTATATTTTACTTTCAAGAAATCAATTCACTCTTGATGATAAAAAAACATGAAGTTTTAACCAGCATCATTGATGAATCTTTGTATTACTTTTGAAAGTTTTTCTATACCTTTGCTAATTTTGGACTCATCTGCATTTGAAAAGTTTAATCTAAATGTATTTTTCACTTCTTTATTAGGATAAAAAGAATCACCCGGAATGAAAGCTACATTTTCTTTAAGCGCTTCATCAAGGACTTTTCTAGCATTTATTTTTTCCGGCATTTCTACCCAAATAAACATTCCTCCTTCCGGATGAGTATAAGAACAACTAGAAGGAAAATATTTTTTGATAGACTCTAACATTATGTTTTTTCGGTTTTTATAAGATGAATTTATTTTGGCTATATGTGCATCAAAATCATTTAACTCTAAATATTTACTAATTTGCATTTGAGCCAGGATGTTTGTATGCATATCTGAACTTTGTTTAAGCATAATATATTTTTCTAAAATCGAATCTTTTGCTTCTATCCATCCAACCCTTAAACCCGGACAAAATGTCTTAGAAAAACTTCCTAGGTAGATCACTTTTTCTTCTTTATCTAGTGACTTTAAAGTTGGTCTTTTCTTTTCTCTGAAGCTAATTTCCTCATAAGCATTGTCCTCCACAATTGGTACATCATAAGATTCTGAAATACTAATTAATTCTTTTCTGCGTTTTACCGACCAGCTTTTACCTGTGGGATTTTGAAAATTCGTGATAACATAAATCATTTTGATATTGTCCTTAGTATCTAAAACTTTTTTCAGTTCATCCATCTTCATTCCATTTTTATCTGTTGTAATTTCGATAAATTCTGGCGAATAAGATTTAAATGCACTGATTGCCCCTGAGTAAGTGGGACTTTCACAAATGACTGCATCTCCTTTATCTAAAAAGAGCTTTGCTGAAAGCTCCAGCCCCTGCTGTGCGCCTGTAGTTATTAGAATATTTTCTTTATGGGTTTTGACCCCATTACTCTTCATTCGTGAAGCTATTTTTTCTCTCAAAGGGATATATCCTTCTGTAGTATTATATTGGAGTGCTGTTTGTCCATTTTCATTAATTATCTGACTTGTAATTTTTTCTATTTCTTCTACAGGGAATATATTTGGATCTGGAACTCCACTGGCAAAAGAAATTACTTCGGGCTTTGCTATAACTTTAAACATTTCCTGGATATCTGATGGTGTAAGTCCTTTTACGCGAGTAGCAAATTTCAATGTCTATCCCCCCTCGAAATGATGTTATCAAGGGGATCTCATACTTACTTGTTATATATTATTTGAATCTATTTCCTATCAAATTACTGAAACTTACAGTATTATCAATATAATATCATTTATATGAAATCCCCTCGAATTAAATATCTATGCTTACTGTTCTTTAATATTATTATCATCCTGGACTTTGCCAACCTTTTTAAACCAGACTGAATCGGGCCAATATAATCCCTTTATAAGGGATAGACCTATTGCAACTAATAAAAATGCAATGGGAAATCCTGCCAGGTTAGCTAACATTCTAAAACCGTCAACTCCAGCGTAGATGATCATTGTAACAGATATTACACCTATAAAAACACCCCAAAATACTTTCAGTACCATTGGAGCTTCTTCCGTTTCTTCTAAACCGATAGTACTTACCATAGCTAAAGTTGAAGTCATCGAATCTGCCAGGGTTATAAAAGATACAGCTATTGTTATAAGAAAAACAACTGAAATTAAATTCCCAAATGGGAACATGCTAAAGAAAGAAAAAATAGCAGACTCCAATCCTTGAGCATCCATTTTTGAACTGATATCCATTATATCATTTAACTGAGCGTGTATGCCTGCACCTCCGTACACTGCAAACCAGACCATACCAAAAAGAGCAGGAGCTATCAAATTAACCGAAATAAACTCTCTAATTGTTCGGCCTTTAGTAAGGCGTACCAAAAACAAACCAACTATAGGGGCAAATGCCAACCAATTAGCCCAGAAATAAATAGTCCACCACTTAGGCCAACCACTTTCCGCAGCAGTACTTAAGTAAAAAGACTGGTTTATAAAGTTACTAATATAGTTGCCAAAACTTTCAACACCAAGATTCAAAATAAATGTGGTAGGTCCAACAATGAAAATGAATACCATAGTGCCCAGGAAAATTTTTGTATTTTGATTGGCCAAAAACCTTATACCTCTATCTATTCCTGTATAACTTGAAATAGTGTAACTTCCAATGATTACTGCCGCTATAATAATCCACAAAGTTGATGATATTGGAATACCAAAAATAATGTTCATTCCGCTACCCATTTGTAACAAACCTGCTCCCAGAACAGCAGCTACACCCCCTGCAAGGGCAAAAATAGTAAGAGCATCGGTAGCTTTACCTATCCACCCTTTACATCTATCGCCTATAAGAAAGTAAAGACCCGAACTAATCCTAAACGGTTGACCATAGTTATAAATAGCCAATGCTGTAGGAAGAGCAAAAAGAATATAAAGCGAATAGGGAGTAAAGGTCCAGTGAAGAAATACTGTGCTCATAGAAAAATTAACTGCTTGACTACTGAAAGCTTCAATCCCTAAATCTCCTGGAGGTGAAGAAAGATGTTTTATTGGTTCTGCCACTCCCCAAAATACAATGCCGGTTCCAATACCAGCAGTTAAAGACATAGCAAACCATTCCCAGGTTTTAAACTCTGGTTCAGCATCTTTACCTCCAAATTTTATTTTACCAGCTGGAGAAATAAACACTATTGCACATAAAACTACACTTCCAAAGGCCACCAATAAAAAATACCATCCAAAGTGTGCAGTCACCCAATTAAATGATTCTTCTACAGCCCCTGTAAATTGATCAAATGCAAAAATGCTGAGAATAGAAGCAATGATAAATATCAAAAATGGAGGCCAAAAAGCTCCTTTATTAATTTTTTTCCCGTTAAGTAAATCTTTCATGATTTTATCCCTCCGCTTTTTTGCTAAAGCCTATTTGAAGATATTTCTTTAACTTTTCTAACTACGTCTTGAGGGAGTTCTTCTAATGTATGCGAATTCAAAATATCCTTAACCATTTCATTTGCTCGTTTTCCTAAGGTTTTACCTCCTTCCCCTTCCCAATTTTCATAANCCTGGCGATTTAATAACTCGGGATGCCAAATATGTTCTTTGAAATTATCAAGAGTATGTTCTTGNGANAGAAAATCACCTCCTGGNCCTACTTTTTCAATAATATCTAAAGCTAATGTTTCTGNATTAATATCAATACCCTTTACATATTGCTTAGCCATACCAACAATTTCATTGCAAAGTACCAGCATTTCCATAGAAGATGTTGTTCCAGCTCCAATATAGCCTAAATCATGTATCAGATTCCCNCCAGCTAAAGAGGAAGAAAGAAGGTTGAAGCCTGCTTCCATCCCTGCCTGTTGATCAAACGATTGTGAGTCACTGCATCCAGCTGTTGTAAATACTGGAAGATCATAATATTGGGCCATTTGAATTAATATAGCACAATTTAAATGTTCTTCTGGAGCTCCATATGAACAAATTGATGTTCTCATATCCAGAGGTGGTATTCCCCCTCCNTAGATAAANGGTGCTCCCTTAGACTTTAGCTGATGAATAACCAATCCAGATAATATTTCACAGTTCGCAACAGTAATTGCTCCCGCAGCAGTAACGGGACCAGTAGCTCCCATCATTACTGCTGGAATGTAAATAACGGGCAATTTTTTCTCTGCCAAATAAAGCAGCTTTTCCACAGCTTCTTTAGAATGCTGTAATGGAGAAGATGGCTCATCATATAGAATCAAGAAAGGATTTTTTCTCAGTTTTTCCGCCCCACCTGCAACAACCTCTGCCATTCTTACAATATCAACTAAGTCTTTAAGATTCCCTGCAGTATAGACAATGGGTTTTTTTGTGTTAAGTACCATAGCTTCAAACTGTTGTACATATGAAGCTTCAGTAGGCACATCTCCTGCAAGAGCTAAAGACATTACAAAATCTATATTAGATAAGCTATCACTTATTTTAGCTGCATTAACCACATCCTGTTTTTTAGCAGTACGGCGTTCTCCACTTTCAATATCTATAGTGTAAGGAGTATCTGAGCCAGTGCCATAATAACTTCGCCCTTTTTCTAGACGCATGGCACATTCTCCATCTCTATTGCTAATAGATACCCTGCAAGGGGCAGAGGCTAGAGCTTCTTTTACCATCGATGGAGGAATCCTGACCAAATTACCATCAACCATTGCTCCAGCTTTTTTTAATAACTCAAGAGCTTCCTCATCAAACACCTTTACACCTACGCGTTCCAGAGTTTCTAAAGAGGCAAAATGTAGTTCTTCAAACTGGTCATAACTAATTGTATTTAAACCTACTGTTTTTTGAAAGTTTGCATTAGCTCTCATATGAATGTGCACCTCCAAATAAATTTCTCTTTTGGGCCCCTTCGTTTAAACTTTAATGATCACTTTATGCGGAAATCTATTTAAATTAATTCTTTAAAATAGTTTTTAATTAATGAAATAATATGCTGATCTCCATAAATTTATACCCAACTATGAAGAACTTCTCCCCCGGTAATTGTACAACCATTTGTATAATAATAGGCCCCCAGAACTTCTTCTGGTGCCAGCAGAGAATATTCTTCAATTTCGGAGGAATACATTTTAAAACTACCGCTGCCTTTCCAGGCATTTCCACTGCGGAAGTTTTTCATATTGAGTGTGACTAGTTCACAAACGGACGGTGGTGCTTCTTTTTCAATACTGGGGAAATAACGAATATTATATAGAGGTTTATTCATTAGGTCAGGCAGGTTATTATAATCAATTTTCTCTTCCACTTTAAGTGTGCCTTCCATAAGTCTTTCACCATGAGATGTAGTCCAACCTCGTAATTCAGAGCCTACTCCCAGTTCTGGCATTTCCGGATTTTCTGACATATACTCTGTCTTATATGTTTGGCCTATTTTTTTATTAAATCCCATAAACATGCCTCTAACTAAAGTAAAGTCATTATCTACCCAGGTTTGAATACATGTTTTTCCCTGGTTGCCATTATAAGAACTTCCTACCCAGATTACTGTTTCATTATAAACAGTTCTTTCTGGATTAATATAAGGCATATTAATTTGACTATCCCATAAGGAATACCACTTTCCAAAGTCGACGACTACTAGATCAGGGTTTTCTCCAGGTTTAAGTGGTTCTGGCAAAAACTTTTTAATTGCTTCTGGGTCTGTTCTATAAATGATACTTAAGTGTTCGGTTCCAAAGTGCCAGGGTAAGTCTCCGACTACAGATGATTTGCCTGTAGGGGTGGGATAAGAAAAACCTTTCATATCTTCCATTTTTGTCATAAATTATCCTCCTTTAGAATTAAAGCTGTTATTTTACTGCAATAAAATTTTATTTATCAATTATTATTGAGTTAACTTAATTGAAAAAAACAAAATGAAATTAGAAAATTTAGTACTTATATGGCATAACATACCTGTCCGACAGGTGGGTTTAAAAAAATATCCACTTTATCTTATCATTAGCACATTAAAAAATTAAAAGAACCTTTATTATCTTAAGAATCATAACCTCAGTTTTATCAATATCGGCTTTATGTAATTTACTCTTAATTAATAATATTTTTGTCTTCTTTAAGTATTTATATATTTATCTTCCATATATTCTAAATGTTCTAATATAGTATTTTCTGCTTTTTCAGATTTTCCGGATTTTATACCTACAACTAATTCCTTATGTAATTTGTAATTTTCATGTGAAGTAATATCAAGCTGTTTTACTTTTCTAACAATCATTGGACTAAGTTGTTTAAGAAGTCCTACTAATATTTCATTATGAGCAGCCTGACCTATCGCAAAATGAACTTCTGTGGTTAAATCATTTATATTTTCTTTATTTTCTTCTACAGCTTTTTTGAGTTTATCTAAAGCTGATTCAATTACCTTTATATCTTTTTTTGTAGCCCTTTGTGCAGCCAATTGAAATATGGACTTTTCTACAATCTTTCGAGACTCCATAAGATCAAAAAAACTATCCTCATTTATCAACTCTGTAATGAGCTCACTCGTATAAATAGAAAGTTGGTAAGACCTTCTTACATAATATCCTTTTCCTGGCCTGGACTCTAATACTCCAATCGTTACTAAAGCACTAAGGGCTTCTCTTATTGTAGAACGAGAAACCTCGAATTTTTCCATTAATTGTTTTTCAGAAGGTATTTTATCTCCTGTTGAAATATTTGTATTTTCAATAAGTGAAATTACATTTTCTATCACCTTTTTAACAGAAGATTTGCTCTTGGTTTTTCCAAACAACATTTAAAATTCACCTCTATCAACCTGGAAACATTTATGATTTAGTCACTTTATGGCCTAACATACATGTCTGATAGGTTTGCTTAAAAAAAGGATATCATATATTATTATTAATGTCAAAATTCTTCTAATAATTTTTTGCAGCATGCACTAACTTGTAGTTTATCAATTTATTATGTCTTGAATTAAAAGAAGTTAATCATAATATTTTTGACTTTAGCTCTTCTCACCTCACAAATAATTTGATAATCTATAATCACATTATTTTATACGGGGAGGAGAGCTG
>SL_8KL_010_SEDDRAFT_10005048_pt1 | contig 10440 bp, 10 predicted proteins | sample SodLakKL_010_SED_4_FD_11160 | JGI IMG/M metagenome (IMG submission 11160) | reverse complement strand
GTGGCCCATCCATCGTTGCGGCTACAGCTCTGGAATCGTGACCGTAACCACATTACCGTTGTCGTAGCTGAACGCGATATCGCCGTCGAGCATTGTCACACACCAGTTAATAATCCAGAGACCGATTCCAAGGCCGTGTTTGAGGGCGGTTTCGTCGCCGGCCCGAATGGGTTCGAGTTCGCTGTTCGGTATCCGCTCGTTGGTATCTCGGAGTTCGAACTGAGTGACTGTTCGGTCGGCCTCGGCCGTCGACACATGGATGTCGACTACTGCGGAAAGCCGGCCAGTTACGCCATCCCACGTCGACGGAACAGCCATACAACCACACCTCTTAGAGGGGGTATGTACACTGGGCGCACCGACACCCCATGTTGTCTCTGTGGGAACCCTAAAACCACAAGCCGGATCGAAGTTCCGCCGCGAGCGGTTCAGTTGATGAAAAACAGTGGGCCGATTGCTTGGCAGGATATCGTCGGCCCCGTCACACTCCAATTCTGTGCGGACGACTGGGAACTCGTTCGCGANCTCGCAGTTGAGATGGGCCATCACCCCCTTTCGCGGTGCAACGTTGCGTACGCCTCGTTCGATCTCCGGGAGGACTTCGAAGCTATGCTGAATACAACCAAAGCAGTGCCCGACCAGACGAAACTCGAAACTCGACTGCTTGAGCGAAGCCACGAGGTTCTCGACTCGGTCGACGACCCACTGACCGAAGAGCGCCAACTTGTCGAGGCGACGATCATCGATACCGCACTCGATGAGTTGGGGCTCGCCGCTGACACTCACCAGTCCTAGTACTTCTCCAATAGCCCAATTTTCGCATACTGCTGTGGGTTGATCTCTACTGACTTACCTGAATTGAGGCGCTAAGGCCCCTTCCTCAACGAACGAGCGAAGCGAGTGAGTAGGGAGGGGATACAGCGTCCCCAGAAATCGGAGATTTCTGGTGTGCGAACGAGACGCAGAGCGTCTCGTCAGCGCCGCACGGTTCTCAAACCCGTTCGATGCTCGACCTACAGGCCCACGCAATCGCAACTCTTATTTGTGTATTTTGTGTATTATATGGTGTGGCAACGCGCAAGAACATCTCTATCCGTGATGATCAAGCCGAGTGGGTCAAGGAGAACCACCTCAACCTCTCGTCGTTCGTCCAAGAGAAACTCGACGAACTCATCGAAGAACGCTCGTGAACTACAACTACAGGTATCGACTCCGACCGTCCGACGCTCTCAAAGAACAGTTAGCGTGGACTGTCGATACCTGTAGGCAGGTCTACAACCACTTCCTCCACCGTCTCAACCGGAACGACGACACCTCGGCATACAGCGAACAGAAACTTCTGCCAAGTCTCAAGAAGTGGTGGAACGACCTGAAACAAGTTCACTCGAAAGTCCTTCAGAAAGTCGTTCAGCGGTTATACAACAATCTTTCGACGCTCCGAGGGCGAAAAGAGAACGGCTCCCGCGTTGGAGCGCTCAAGTGGAAAGCACCGGGCGAGTATCGCAGTTTCACCTACAGTCAATCCGGCTTCAAGCTCAAGAACACGAGCGGTCGGACAAAACTGTGGCTCTCGAAACTCGGGGAAATCCCCATCACCTTCCACCGCGACCTTCCCGACGACGCCGAAATCAAGACCGTCAGCATCAAGCAGGAACCTACCGGAAAGTGGTACGCCATCCTCGGCGTCGAAACGCCCGACGACCCACCGGAGAAACCGGAGAATCCCGAAAAGTGCGTCGGCATCGACGTGGGGATTCTCAAGTACGCCCACGACACAGACGGCACCGCCGTCGAATCACTCGACCTTTCAGACGAACGCGAACGCTTGGAACGCGCCCAACGCGACCTTTCACGGAAGGAACACGGCTCTGCGAATTGGGAGAAACAGCGGCGCGTCGTGGCCGAACGCCACGCCGACCTGAAGAACAAGCGCCGCGACTTCCTCCACAAACTCTCGAACTACTACGCGAGAGAATACGACCTCGTAGCGGTCGAGGAGTTAAACGCGAAGGGCTTAGTCGAACTACCGGGCAACTCCCGAAACCGAGCAGGAGCGGCGTGGGGAACATTCCTGCGGATGCTCGAATACAAGTGCGAACGCGCGGGAACACACTTTGTCGCAGTCAATCCATGTGGTACGACCAAAGAGTGTGCGTCCTGCGGCGTCTCGACGGACAAGCCGCTGTGGGTGCGTGAACACTCCTGTCCGGCGTGCGGGTTTGAGGCGGATAGAGACGCGAACGCGGCGTGGAACATCCTTTCTCGCGGTAGCACGAAGCGGTTAGGGGCGGGACGCCCCGAATCAACGTCCCCAGAAATCGGAGATTTCTGGTGTGCGAACGAATCGCGTTGCGATTCGTCAACGCCTGTGGAGACTGCGCTCCCTGTGGATACGTCTGTATCTGCAAAGCGCGTCGTGGAAACAGGAAGCCCCACTCTCAAGGAGCGAACGGCGTCAGCTGTGAGTGAGTAGGGTGGGGTAGTTCACTGTGGCTGTCTGCGGAATGAGTCTACACTAGGCAAATTCGTGTCAACTCAGTATTAATTTCTTTCGGAAATCAAATTGTTTTTTATCACCCTCCTTCCTAGATTCGCATGCAGAGATGGGGGACTGCACATCGCAGCACTCTCTGCGCGAAAGGGTCGTGTGGGGGCACTGGCCCTTTCAATCGTTTTCTGCTGCCTTCGGCCTTGACAGTGACACTGCTGAGTTGTCGACTAATCGGGGAGCACACAGTCTCACCCAAGCGGCTGGCTGCTCAGGATTGTCGACTGTTGGTGGCGCGTTTTTCGATCTCACTGGTGAGACTCGCAGAGTCGAACTCGTGGTCCGGCCGGATGCGGACGAAACTCAGAAAATCCAGTGCGTCCAGCAGCTCTGCAATCGAATACTCGTCCAATGCGGCTTGGACGGCCATGCGCGCACCGACCAGCGGTTCGAGTGCGGCCAGCCCACAGGCGACGTCGTAGGACTGAATCGACTGTTGGCCCTCGGTGCGAATGTTCGTCGCATCGATAAAGTACAGCTCACCATCGAGAATCAGGACGTTTTCGGCGCGCAGATCGCCATGGGCCAACCCCGCATCGTGGAGCGTCCGAAGCGAGGCAAACAGCTCTTTTGGCACGCCCGTTTCGGCGGTAGTAAGCTCATCGAGCGGCCGGAAATCAGGCAGGTACTCTAGGACGACAATTCCGTACTCGCCGATTTCGAATGCCTCGATTGGTTCGGGTGCGTTGACTCCGAGTTCCCGCATTCGTTCGGTCGCCTCCAGTTCGTGGCGGGCCATCTCGTAGGGCGTCTGAAAGCTCTCAAAAAACCCCTCAGTCCCGCTCGAAAACGCGCCGATGTTTCGGCCGGTCGTAAACAGCGCGTGAACCATCGTGTTCTGCTTACTGATGATTTTCACAAACAGGTCCTCGTCGACGACCATCGGCGTCGACAGCCAGTTGTCGGCCTCCAAAAACCGGACGTGGAGTTCGGATCGGTCGTACCGCTCGGCAATCGTTCGAACCACAGTTTCGAGTTCGGGCCAGTCGATCCGGCCGCGGACCAGGCGGCGCAGGCGCATCTACGACTACTCATGACCGGAGTCGGTATAAATGACGTGACCGGCGCTAGCTGTCTGAGACTACTAGCGGTTCTCAGAAGCGATAATTTAAACCGATGTATTAATAATACATACAGAGATATGACCAAAAGAGACTGCTAATCTATGTACACGTTGCTCCCGGTGTTTGAGCTTGCTATTTTCTCGGGGGTACTTTCGATGGGTGTGGCAGCTGTGGCCTACTGGCGATCAACTTCCCAGTCGCGGCTGGTTCGGTACTCGTTTCTCGGAACGGTGCTTGCGGGTGCGGTGTGGGCAGGAGGGTTTGCCGCCTATCTGGTTGTCGATCCCGCCTACAGCTATGATGCACTGGCGCTGATGTGGTTCGGCTCGATTCCGTACATTACGCTGTGGTTCGTGTTCGTTCTCGCTTACACCGGCCGCGACGAGCTCTTGAGCCGGTCGACGCTCGGGCTGTTGGCTATCGAGCCGGTGGTGATACTGGTGTTCGCCATGACGACGGCCTCGCATGGCCTGTTCTTGGGCGGTGATTCGATCGGCGTTGTTGGTGGCTTCGAAAGCGTCGTTCCCCAACTCGGACCGCTGTTCGTCTTCCATCTGGTGTATCTGTTCTTGCTGGCAAACGCCGGGTTGCTGTTGTTGGTTCGGCTGCTCGGTGATACTGATCCGGCCTACCATCCTCAACTGTTGGCGATTATNGTTGCNGGAATGGTTCCGCTTGTCGGGCCNCTCGAACAGCTTTTCGAGCTGTCGTCNGCTGCGCTCGGCTCNACGCCGCTGCTGTTCGGTGTCTCNAACATCATCCTGCTGGTCGCGATTGCGCGCTACCGACTGTTCGACATGCTGCCGACTGCGCGCAATCGGGTGCTCTCGACGATGGAAGACGGCGTCGTACTGATCGACGACGAGAGCCGCATCCGGATCGCCAACACGGCCGCCCGTCGACAGTTGTCGCTTCCGGAGCCTGTTATCGGGCGCGATGCCGCGGCTGTGTTGCCCTGCGGTGAACAGCTCCTGAAGTTCTCGGTCGACGATGGGCTGCCGGAGAACCTGCTAACGACACGCCAGCAAACAAATACGCCCCGCACAGATGGCGGCGGAAAGCTTCGGCCGCATCCTTCGGGTGTCGAGTTGATTCTTGACGATGCACAGTTTATTGTAAGCACTGAGCCAGTTCCGGTTGAGACCGCAGTCGAAGGCCAGCTACTGGTGTTCCGAGATGTGACGACCCAGCACGAACAGGAACTCGAACTCCAGGCCGTTATCGAACACACCAGTGATGTTGTGTTAATCGCCGAGGCGAACGGACAGATCTCGTATGCGAGTCCGGCAGTCGAAAGCGAACTGAACTACACCCAACTCGAACTCGTCGGTCGGGATGTCGAAACGCTGTTCCATGTCGACGACATTGAGTCGCTTTCGGCCGAAATCGAGGCCGTCACCGGCAGCGACAAGCTTGTTCACTCGGAGTATCGGCTCAACGCCGGCGACGGCGATTGGCGAATGGTCGAGACAACGGTCCGTGGCAGCCAGTCGACGCCGTCGACTGATGGCGTTATCATCACGTTACGCGACATCAGCCTGCGATATCGTCACCAACAGCGTCGACGGGTGATGAACCGCGTGCTCAGACACGACCTCAGAAACGATATGAACGTCGTCGTCGGCCACGCCCAAATCCTCGTCGAGATGCTTGATGACGACCGGGTTCGACACGCCGAGACAATCGAACAGAAAGCGAGCAACCTCGTCCAACTCGGCGAAAAAGTCCGCAAAATCGATCAACGACTCCACGGCCGAGACCGCGATTTCCAGCGAATCGAGCTCACCCGAATCGTCCGTGAAGAAGCCCAGTCGATTCACGAAACGTATCCTGACGCCTCGATCCGAACCCGGCTTGAAGACGTCTCGATCTGGGGTGATACGCTTATTCGGACGGCTGTCAGCAACCTCATCGAGAATGCACTTGAACACAACGACAGATCGACACCCGAAGTCGACATCGTCGCGGCCTACTCTGCCGACAGCGGCCAGGTCGAACTCACGGTGAGCGACAACGGCTCGGGCATTCCGGAGGCCGAACGGCGGGTTATCACCGCCGGCATTGAGACGCCGCTCGAACACATCAGCGGACTAGGGCTGTGGCTGGTCAAATGGATTGTCGAGGGAATGGACGGCGAACTTACCATCGAAACCAAAGAGACACACGGCTCGATTGTAACACTCTCGTTCCCCCCAGTTGAGGAGGCCATCGAGAACGCCGACAACACGTTGGAGCCGTCTTCGACGCCCGACAGTACAGTCATCTCCAGAAACGAATCAGCCCCCATTCAGACGACGACGCGGTCGACCGACTGAGAAGAACGATCGCTCTCGGACAGTGGTACTGGCCGTCAAAAATAGCGGCCTAGTTGATGTGGCCTTCGTCCCGAAGCTGTGCAGCGTCTTGGCTGTCGTAGCGCCATTCGACATCTGCTTTTTCGTCTTGCCAGTCCCATGGCTCGATGAGGACGACGTCATCCTCGTTGATCCACGTTCGGAAGCGCATTCGCCCGGGAATACGGCCCATTCGTTCTTTGCCGTCGTTACACCGGAGTCGAACTCGGCCACCGCCGAGCATATCGGTGACGACTGCAAACATCTGGTCGTCGTTCGGCATGCGGAGGTTTTTCCGCCCTGAATTTTCAGACACAGGCGTAATTAGGGCCCCATGCAATTAAACCGTAGCATCATGGGTGATTCTCTCAGGCGAGCGACTGACACCTTCACAGCCGTCTGCGTTCTCGTCGACCTGATACTCACCGAGTCGAATCGTTTTTGCTGCCCGACGGCCACCCACCGGTATGTATAAAAAGGGTCATCTCGGCGTCTCGTTGCTTGTTTTCGGGCCGGTTGGCTACACGCTGGTTGTGGATGGCTATCCGTGGCTCGCGTTCATTGGTGGCTTTCTGCTGGTTTGGTTTACGATGCTGCCCGACATTGATCACCGACTTCCGATCGTCGAACACCGAGGGCCAACCCACTCGCTGCTGTTTGCCGGGCTGGTCGGTGCGGTTGGCTGGGCAGTCGGGACGGCCGCCGAGATGGTTGTTTCGAGCAGTCTCTCGCTTGCGACATTCGGCTTCGTGATTGGCTCGCTTACCGTCGTCGCCCATCTGCTCGCAGACACGCTCACTCCGGCGGGGGTGCCGTACCTGTGGCCGCTTTCGCGACGGACGGTTTCGGTGTCGCTGGCCAACGCAAACAGTCGGCTGGCGAACTCCGGACTGTTCGGACTCGGGTTGCTTGTGACGCTTGGCTGGGTCGCCGTCGTTTTCGGCTGGCTCTGAGGTGTGGTTCACCAACACCGAGGCGCTACCGAACGCCATACGCTGTGCGCGCTACGGTCGACCAACCGGCCGGCGACAGCTTTCGATTGTGAAACCACGGACTTTTCGTCGTTGCACAGCTAGCACAAGCCATGAAATACCCGCCTCAGTCACTGTGTCCTCCGCAGATGTGTGCTGGTCTCTTCCGGGAGGGTGATCGGCGATGACTGCCCCGGACGACAACTCTCGTCCCGACGAATTTTCCCCAGACGATCCGCAGGCCGACGTTCCCGATGAGGAACGCTCTGAGGCGACACCAGTCGACGGCGAAACCGAATCTGAGACTGCGACTGATCCGACACGCGAGAAGCTGCGGACCACTGGCGTCGCTGTCGGTCTCGGCTTCGGTGCGACTGTGGTCTCGCTGGCTATTTTGCTGCCGCTGTTGCTGGTCGGTCGGTGGTTAGGGGTTCCGATTCCGGACGCCCCATTTGCACTGATCAGCCTTGAGCTGTTCATCGGACAGGTCGTCGGGATGGGTGGGCTGTCGGCACTCTATCTGTGGTATACGGGTCGCGGCATCGAGTACGTCCAGATCCGTCGACCCACGCTCGTCGAGACCGCGATAATCATCGTCGCGCCGTTCGGCATTATCTTCGTGACGGCGATGATCTCACAGTTGAGCCTTCTTTTGGGCGTCGAGCCCTCCGAGCACGCCCTCGGCGGGCTGGGCGATATCGATCCGAGGCTGTATCTGTACCTGATCCCGTTGATGTTTCTGATTGTTGGTCCGTTCGAAGAGTTGCTGTACCGAGGTGTGATCCAGCGTCGGCTGCGTGAATCGTTTGGGGCTCTCGCGGCCATCGTCCTTGCAAGCGTGATTTTCGCGCTGATTCACATTCCGGCCCACGGCTTCGGTGGTGCTGGTGTCGCATCAGTCGCCGCATCGATGGTCGCGCTGTTCGGCGGCTCGCTCATCTTCGGTGCAATCTACGAGTACACCGAGAATTTGACTGTTGTCGCGCTTATCCACGGGCTGTACAACTCCATTTTGCTCGCGCTCCTGTACGTTGTCACCGTCTACGGCCCAGAACTCGAAGAGTTCGCCGACCAAGCCGACCAGGCGCTCGTGTTAGTCGGCGTCTAACCTCGCCGTAGTCACTGTCTACGCAACCGGCTGCGCACCCGTACGGTTTTGGTTTCGGGCACCCACCACCGACTGTGGACGCACACCAGCCCGACCCAGAGAACCCCTTCGGCATGGACGAGCAGTGTACCAACTGTGGGCTCTGTGAGAACCGAACGAACGTCGTTCATGGCTACGGCGATGTCGGCGGCGAGTTTTTGTTTATCGCCGAACGCCCGCACAAGGGGGCAGACGAAAGCGGGATCCCGTTTACTGGCGACGAGGCAGGCCGTCGACTGCAGTGGATTCTCGGCGAGTTGGGCTTTGCCCGCAGCGAGCCCGACGTCGACAGGCCGGACATCCAGAACGCCTTTTGTACGTATCTCACCCGCTGTCGAGACCCGGAGCGACCGCCCACCCAACAGGAAATCGATACCTGCGAGCCGTATCTCAACGCCGAAATCAGGATGATCAACCCCCAAATTATCGTCCCAATCGGCCAGCGCGTTCTTGAGTCGCTGGCCATGGAGTACACCACGCGCAAACCCGAGAGCTTCGATATCGAGACCGAGCATGCGACCACGATTCGTGGTCGTGGGTTCGAACTCATCCCAATGTATGAACTCGACGCCCAGACTGACGCCGACAGCGAGGCGTTCGTCGAGCACGTGATGGAAAACGTCTTTTCGCGGGATTACCGGCAGACGAAGGGTCGACAGAGTCGCTAACAACCCATATCGGAAGCTAGCCCCATCTTACCAAGCCAGTAGCAACTGACTACCAACGGACCACTTGGTTCGACAGCAGTCGATTTCTCGGGCTGTATCATCGCGTTCAAGACATCGCCGCCCAATGAGTTGGTATGACTGTCATCGCTGTTCTCGCACGGCCGCCGCGACCGGGTCTGGTACTTTCCGAGTTGGCCGCTTCGACGCCCCTCAGTGAAGCCGACGCTGCCGAGTTCTACGAGGCAATGCTTCGGGATACGCTGCTCGCGGTCGACCGCTCAGGTGGCGAGCTACTGGTGAACTATCTGCCCAACGAGGAGCTTCCAGCAGCGCACCGTACCGAGATCGATTCAGCTGCCGAACTCCGGTCGATTGCCGCTGACACACTGGAGGACGTCTCTGCCGTCCGTTTCGAGCCACAAGTCGGTTCGAGTGTCTCGGCGCGGGCGGGCAACACGATTACGCACCTTTTGGAGACTGAGGGCGTCAAATCAGCGGCAGTCGTTTTCGGGACTGCACCGCTGATGAGTCGACTCATCGTCGACAGTGCGGCAATGAAGCTCCGAACCAACGAGGTCGTTATCGGGCCTGCAACCGAGGGTCGGAGCTACTATGCCGGCTTTAGCGAGCCGATTGATTTCACCGATAGCTTCGCGGACATTGACCTCCAGCGGCTCTCGAACTGCGCGGCTGACGCTGGCCTCGATACGGAGTTCCTCCCGATGAGCCCGTGCGTCGAGACTGGCGTGGATCTCTTGTCGCTGATCCCGTTGCTCAGAGCGCGGATCACTGCCGAACGGATCGTCCCCGAGTACACCGCGACGTTCGTCCACGAGCGAGGAATCGACGTCGTCGACGGCGACGAGGGGCCGGAACTCATTGTTGGCTCGGACTCGTAGACCAGAACCGTTTTGATGCTTGGTCGCTCAGTTTCGCCCGTTGGTGGGATGGCAGAGTGGACTATTGCGCCTGCCTTGAAAGCAGGTGGCCTTTGGCCTCCAGGGTTCGAATCCCTGTCCCACCGCATTCTGTGACACGCAACACCCACGAGCGGTTGCTGCGGCGAGCAATCTCGGCAAGCGGTTTCATCGGGCCTCGTGATATCGACCACTTTTCAACTCATAGTTAAAACCGAACTACCGCGTCGACGATTCCAACCGTTTGCCCGACACCAACCAACAGAATACCGACGACTCCTGGGCCGACACCGAGCAGCGAGAATATAAAAGTGACTGCGCCAATACCGCTGAGCGCCGCGCTTGCCAGATAAATAGTCGCCGCCTGATCAAGTAGCCGCCCGGTGTAGGCCAACCCTACTGCAGGCAGAATCATCCAGCCAACGAGACTCGTCGTCAAGAATACTGTCGAAGCTGTCGTGACCAGGAAGCCTGCGATGCCGGCCAGTGTTATTCCGAGGCCAACAACCATCACTGCCCGCCAGCCCGCGAGCGCGCCCGTCGACATCTCAGCCCACCCCGTAAGCAGGAAGAAGCTGATGAAGCCAGCCATCACGAGATGGGCGATGAAGATTGAGCGTGGGCTGATGAGTCCCTGCTGTGCGCCCGCGACAAACACCCATGCTAGTGGCACGAGGAGTCCAGGACCGCTTTCACGAACAACCCGAAGCATGATAGAGTTGTTTGGACGGCAGATAAATGATCCCGTCGACAGCTTCGGCAAGGCTCAAGACAGTTCAGTGAAAGTCTTTG
>SL_8KL_010_SEDDRAFT_10005046_pt1 | contig 10441 bp, 8 predicted proteins | sample SodLakKL_010_SED_4_FD_11160 | JGI IMG/M metagenome (IMG submission 11160) | reverse complement strand
CCCTTAATTTTTACTTATTGGTGCTTTTTGCCGCTTTTTGCATATTTTTTCTCCATAATCCAACTTGACTTTTTTTAATCCTTTTCTTGCAACGTTAGTGGTTATTATTAGAATATAAATCTTTTCTATGCCTGCTGGAGGTTTAAAATAGATACTCTATAGTAACCGGGCTCTTCTTTTTTATCCATTATCCACTCTCGCGGAGGGTTTTTATGCTGACCATTGAAGTTTTTGGTAATGACCTTTATGAAATTAAGCACCTGGTCCTGGACTACAATGGGACCCTGGCTCGGGATGGAGTACTTCTGGAGGGTGTTTCCTCCCGTCTGCAGTCCCTGTCCCCAACCTTAAACATCCACGTAATTTCCGCAGATACTTTCGGAACTGTGCAAGAACAGCTATCCGGAATAGATTGCACCATCAAAATTATCAGCTCCCAGGAGCAGGATCAGGCCAAGGCGGAATTTATCGAGGAACTAAATCCCCGGAACGTTGCAGCCATTGGCAACGGGCGCAACGATGTACTGATGATAAAAAAGAGCCGGTTGGGAATGGTGGTGCTCGGAGAAGAAGGAGCCGCTGGAGCAGCCCTGGGGGCGGCGGACATTGTCGGCACCAATATTTGCCACCTGCTGGATCTTCTGCTGCATCCTTTCCGCCTTAAAGCTACCCTCCGCAATTAACCCTCCCCCCTGGAAGGAGGAATTCATTTGGGTGCCAATCCCCTCTGGAAAATAATCCTGGTTTTAATCGCCGTGGCCATAATCTTTTCCTTTTTCGGGGGTGAACGAGGTCATCCCCAGTATGCAATAGGAATTGTTAAAGAAAAATATGATAACGGGGCCAGTCCCCTTTCCCGGGCCTTGCAGGCCTCCCTGACCATTGCCTTCAATGATTTTTTCTCCCAGCATGAACTGGGTTTTTCTCTGGAAATCGAATTCATCCCCTTCAATCCGGAAAAAAATAATCTGGAGGAAAAAATCCAGGAATTCCTGGAAAGCGACTGGAAGGTGCTGGCCTTAATCGGTAGTACTGATACCCATTCCACTGCGACCACCGAAAAACTTGCAGTTTCCCGGGAAATACCCCTTCTTTCTCCCTTTTTCCCTGTTTCTTCGGAAAAGTGGTCTTTTTCCCTGGTCTCCACTCCCGCTCAGCTGGCCCAGGAAATAGAAGAACTCCTGGCCCCGCCGGATGAACAGGAACCCTTCTACATTCTGGGCACCCACCCCTTAATATCTGGCGCGGAGCTACAGGAAGAACTCCAGCTGCGGTCCCGGACGGTAGAAAGGCTGGAAGTTCTACCCGAGAATCATCGGGAGAAAACCACCCTCATTCTCGATTTTAATTATGACTTAGAAGAACCAGGGGATCGCATTTTTATCAACCCCCCCACCCTGGAACCATTATCATCCCCCCCGGAAAAAGTAAAAGCGCTGGTTCATCATTCCCTTCTGGCGGAAACTTCAGGCCACCTTTCTTTTCGAGAGGATTACCGGGAAAACACCGGACAAAACCCTCCTTATTACGCCTACAATGCCTATGATGCCCTGTATTTAATTCTTCACATTCTTAAGGCTGCAGGGCGGGAACCACCCGATATGCAAAAATCTTTCCAGTTTTATTCCGATACCCTGCTGGGAGGGGAAATTGACTTTACAACCGAGGGGAAACTCCATTCAGTACCCTTAACTTCCATTGAGATCCAGCCGCAGGGAGCGGCTGCAGAGGAATAAACTCCCCCAAATTTTTAAGGTCCTGCTCCAGCAGCAGGACCTTTTTAAATTTCGGAAAAACCCCTATATTCTAACCAGGTTTACCTCCTCCTTTTCCACCTCGGGTCGGAGCAGGTCTAACACCTCTTCCTTGCAGGTAAAATAGAGGATCTGCCAGCCCCTCCGGGCCAGTTCCTGCAGGGTTTGGAGAAGACGCTGCAGGCGAATATAATCTGCCTTAATAAAGGGATCATCCAGGACAAAAAAACCCGGCTCTTGCTGCAGTATTTTTTCTCCCAGGGCCACCCGGATGGCTAAATAAAGCTGATCAAAGGTTCCACCGGAAAGCTGTTGGGCAGTAAGGGTTTTCCCCTCCCTGTTTTCTACCACAATAGTGCTATTTTCCCGGTCATAGCGGACCTCCCGGTAAAATCCCCCGGTGATTTCCTGGAATATTTCTGTCAGGGAGCTATCAGAAAAAATGGCGGCTATCTTCTCCTCTTCTTCTTCCCTGATTTCGGAGAAAATATCCAGAATTATCTCTGCCTGTTTTTTCTGCTCTTTTTTCTCTTTAATAAAATCCTGCAGCATGCTTTCCACTGCCTGTAAATCAGCTCCACTGGAGCAGAGGATATATTCTCCTCCCGGAAAGATATCATTATTAATAATTCGCTCCAGGTCGTTCAACTCAGACTGAAAATGCACCAGCTTTTTCTCCAGATCAGTTTTTCTATCCTGCGAGTTTTGTAATTCCTCCTGGCAGCTTTCCACTTTTTCCAGGCTGTATTTTTCTCCAAGAGCCTGATCCCGATAATCCTCATATTTCTGCAGCAGGGGCTGCCAGTCTTCCATCTCCTCCTGGACCTGGAAAATATTCTGGAGGCGATACTTAAGATTCGTGATTTCGGTCTCAATCTCTCTTTTTTCCTCCAGCTTTGCCCGGTACTGCTCCAGGTTCTCCACCCTTTTAGCCCGGGCCAGATCTTTAATTTTTTCCTGGATTTCCTGTATTGTTTCTTCCTGTTCCAGGCGGTTTTTCTCCCGGTCTTCCTCCTGACCCTCCAGCACCCTGATTTGCTCCCGGAGATCATCCCTGCGTTTTTTCCAGGACTGATGCCGATCCTGCTGTTCTTTAATGCCCCGCCTCAATTCGGCCCGGTTCTGCCCGGAAATCCCCAGGGCCAGGAGCTGATTTTTGATCTGCTGTTCCCCGGCCTGCATTCGCCCTGCAAGACGAGCCCGGGCATAGAGCTGCAGCCAGGAAAACAAACCCAACCCCAGAAAGATCCCTCCGGCCAGAAGCCAGAGCAAATTGAACTCCGGCCGGATAAAAACACCTCCCAGGACCACAATCAAACCTCCCAGAGTCCCCATACCAGTAACCCGGTAAAGAGCTCTGGTTCTTTCTGTATCCTGCAGCTCTTCCTCCTGCCGTTCCAGGTCCCGCAGATCGGGAAGAACCTTTTGCTCCAGGGCTTTAATCACCTCATCTGTTTTCTGGAATTCAATCTCCACCTGTTCCAGGTCCTTCTTTTTTTCTGTTTCCTTCTGCTTGAATTCTTTTTTCTGCTCATCCAGCTTTTTTTGCTGTCGCAATAGATTGTCTTGCTCCAGATCCAGGTTCTTCCAGTCGGTGAATTCTTCCTCGGAAAAATTGTTCAGGTCCTGCAGTTTTTCCTGGAGTATTTTCAATTGCCGGGCTGTCTCCAGGCCCTGCTCATATTTTTCTCGCAGGCGGGCCTGCTCCAGGCTTTTCAGTTTTTCTTCCTGCAGCCTGATCTGTTCCCAGAGCTCCGTTAATTGCCGCTCCAGATCGTCCCAGCCTTCTTCTTCTGCCCGGGCCAGCAATTTCCTGATCTGGTCCAGGGTGGCCTGGCCCTGTTCCAATCGGGACTTTAAATAGCCACTGCCTTCATCATTTTTAAAATTCAGGCCCGGAGTCAAGCCGGCCTGCCTGCGGACCTGTTCCCTTATTTTTTCGATTTCCCCCGAGCGCAGGCCCGTTAATCTGCTGGTGATCTGATTGTAATAGGTTTCTTCTCCGGGTATGGAAAGGTCGCTGTTATGAACAAAAAAAGTATCCCGGCATAACTCCGGGGTCAGTTCTACCCGGGAATCCAGGGCTCCCCCATCGGGAAAGCGCACTTCACTCCCGGCAATTTGCAGGCGAATAAAACCACGGGGGGGCTGATCTATCCGTCCTGTCCCCGGCATTATTTTTCCCTGGCGTCCCCATAAAAACCTCCAGATGGCTTCCACCAGCAGGGTTTTCCCTGTTTCATTATGCCCAAATAAAAGGTTAAACCCCCCTGGTTGAGATAGTTCCCAGCCCTGAAGTGGACCGTAATCATCAATTTGCACCCCGGTTATTTTCACCCTTTCACCTCCAGGCGGGCCTTTAAAGCCATTTCCAATAGTTCTTGCCTATCCGGATAATCGACCTGTTCAAGTTTTTCCCGAAAGGCCTGGAACAGGTCCTCCTGTAAAATCCAGCTCACGTCCCGCACTTCAATGTCGGGTGGATGAAGCAGGTTAAAATCATCGGAAGCTTTTTTTAACTCCTGTATTACCCGGGTTTCGCTTTTATCAGTCCGGGAACTGTCCACATAACCCCGGACCTCGAGGAGGGGCCGGGCCTGGGGGGGCAATTTTTTTAGCTCGTTTTCTACCCGGGTCACCGGATCCGCTTCTTCCAGGGGGTTGAGGTTGATTAAAACCGGTGCAAAATAGGGGGTGTTTAATTCCAGGGGCACCGGTTTCTCCCCTTTTTCCAGGAGGGTAACCCGGCGGGGTCCGGTCTCCCGGCGGGTTATGGCCACCGGTGAACCGGAGTAAATGAACTGGCCGCCCCCGGGAATATCCCAGAGTCGAAACTGGGAATGGAAATGACCGGCCAGGACATAATCCAGGTCCAGGGAAGCAAAATAGGATAGTTTTACCGGCAGATAGCGGGATTCCCCTTCCTGGCCAAAATCATCCCGGCGGAAAAAGGCATCAATTAATTCTCCGTGGAAAAGAAGAAGCTGCCAGGAATGATCTTCCCGGGGGGGAATTGTCTGCAACCGGCGGAGCAGTTCAACTCCCTCCAGGTCCATAAAAGGCAGCCCCCAGATCCTGGCCCCATTTTTTTCCAGGGGTTCTTCCAGGGTGTGGAAAACATGAACATCTTCCCCAAAATAATAACCGCGGGAGAAGGCCTCCCGATCATGATTGCCGGGAATAATCAGGGTTAAAAAGCTGCGGCCGGAAAAAAGCCCGCTGATAGCTGGGCGCAGTTTTTCCGCAGCATTAACGCTATCAAAAAGATCTCCGCTGATTATCAAAAGGTCGGCCTGTTCGTCCCCGGTCCGGTCCAGAATCTCTTCCAGGGCCTGCCAGCGCTCATCTTCCTCCTGATTGAGATGAAGGTCCGCAGTATGAATTAGACGCAAGTGATCCCCTCCCTTAATTTACCCCAGGTTTTCCAGCAGTCGAAGCCCCTTCTCCTAATTTTGTTCCCTTTAAATTAATTTCCCAATTTTTTTGATTTTTCATCATATTTTCATCACATTTTTACTCTATAATTTTAAGCAACGAAAGCAACTTTAATAAGGAGGTTTGATTTTCATGCGGAGTAAAAAGTTGATCCTGCTACTGGTCCTGCTCCTCGCCCTGGGAAGCATTGCCCTGGCCGGCTGTGGTGCACCTCCTGAAGATGATTTCGATATGCAGGAGGATCCTTTTGCCGACCCAGGTGGAAGTGTTACCACCCTGGTCGAGCCCGACAATGCCAATGCTCCCTTTAACGGCGGCGGCTTCTAACAGATTTTCCCAAACAAAACCCCCGGCAGCGGGGGTTTTGTATTTTTTCCCGCATCCAGTATAATTGTAACCCTGTCGAAAAAATTGCTTCTCCGGCCAGCTTTTTAATGAATTTTCATTTAAAACTCAAAAAAATTTCACAATTACCCTGTACAATTATAATTGAATTATGACACCCCAAAACTTTGTAATCCGAACTCCTTTTCCTCTGGTTCGGATGTGAGCCGGTTGTGGCACGCTTCCGGTACTTTGGGGGCGGGTCCCGCTCTGCGGGGCCCGTTTTAGTTTTCGACCTTTTCTATACCACCCGGATAGCAAATTGAGGGCAGTGGGGGGCACAATATCCGCACAGGATGCAGCTTTCCCGATCCACTTCACATTTTTCTCCTTTAACCTGCAGGGCATCACTGTGGCAGTGGGGGACACATAATCCACAACCGTTGCAAAAACCCAGTATTTTTAACATCTTGCCCCTGCTGCGGGTTTTTTCCATTAATTCCGGGGAAACCTGGCCTTCCATTAAGCCCAGATTTACTTCCACCTCCTGGGGGCTGGCCATGCCGATGGAAATTACGTCAATACCGGGTAAATTTCGCGCATAATCCAGGGCTTCCTGGCGGCGGTCCAGGAGGTTGCCCCCGCCGAAAACTTTCATGGCATAGATAAACTTGCCCGCGCGGTGAGCCAGGGCAATCGCCTCTTCCATCTCTTCCCTGCTACCCTCCAGGATTCCAATGCCGGTTAAGTTAATCAAAGGATACACCACATCAATATCTTCCCGCTCTGCTGCAGCCTTTACCACCGGAACTGAATGAGTGGCAATACCCACCCGGCCAATCATTCCCCTCTTTTTAAACCGGTGCAGACACTCCAGGGCTCCCTGTCTTTCCCAGAACACCTCCGGAGTGGCCCGAGCAGCATGCAAGTGAAAAATATCAATATAGTCAACTTCCATACTCTGCATTGCTTCCTGGACCGCCTGCTCCATATCTTCCAGGCTGGAGGCATTGGACTTGCTGGCCAGGTGCACCCGGTGGGGCTGATCTCTTATGGCCAGTCGGATATGTTCATAAGTGCGATAAACCTGGGCGGTGTCGATAAAATTAACCCCCTTATTCAGGGCTGCTTTTATAACCTCTGCTCCTTCTGCGGGAGGCAGATCCCGCTGCAGTGGACCCATTACCAGGCTTCCGAAACAGAGCTCACTCAGCTGCAGTCCCGGTCCAATCTCTACCATTTTCATCATTACCACCATCCCTGTGCTATCATTTTGGTTATTTTTTCTGTTCGTCCTGGATTTTCCATAGCAGTTCCAGACAAACCCCAACCGATTTCCCTCGAGGCGGCAAATTTTTCCGCTGGAATTGATTCAATCCAGGCCATATTTCTCCATAATTTCACGGGTATGCTCCCCCAGTTCTGGAGCAGGTTCCCGGTAATCCAGGTCAGATAGAGAGGATATTTTTATGGGATTTCCTGCTGCCTGAACCTGGCCCAGATCTGGATCACTAATATTAACCAGCATGTTGCGGGCTTTCAATTGCAGATCTGAAAAAAGGCGGTCCACGGAGTTAATGGGACCGCTGGGGATCCCGTTCTTTTCCAGAAGCTCGCTTAAATCCCCGGCCCGGTAAGTCCCAATTATATCCTGCAGGAGAGGCTGGAGCTGCTCATAATTATCGGTGCGCCGGGAATTGGTAGCAAAACGGGGATCATCAATCAATTCTTCCTGCCCCAGGGCCCGACAGAAGCGGGCCCACAGGCTATCATTGCCTATGGCAATAATTATCCATTCATCCCGGGTCTGAAAAGCCTCGAAAGGAGTTATTGAAGGATGACGGGTTCCTAAAGGTCCCGGGGGCTGTCCTTCCACGAAATAACGAGCAATTGCATTTTCCAGGATGGCCACCATGGAATCAAACATGGCTACGTCCACCCGCTGTCCCTGTCCGGTCCGTTCCCGGGAGAGAAGCGCGGCATTAATCCCAATCGTAGCAAAGAGAGCAGCGCTGATATCTCCAATGGAAACCCCTACCCGCACCGGGGAGCCCTCAGGTTCGCCGGTAATACTCATTATGCCGCTGCGCCCCTGAACAATCATATCATAAGCAGCCTTCTGGGATTCCGGCCCCCAATGACCATACCCGGACAGGCTGGTATAGATCAGCCCCGGGTTTATTTCCGCAAACTGTTCATAACCCAGCCCCATTCGGTCCAGGGTTCCAGGTTTAAAATTTTCCACCAGGACATCGCAGCAGGCCACCAGTTTTTTCAACCGTTTCCGGTCCTGCTCGTCTTTGAAATCAAGGGTAATGCTTTTTTTACCCCGGTTAAGGCTGATAAAATAAATGCTCTTGCCCTGGAGAAAAGGACCAAAATGGCGGGCATCATCCCCGGTACCCGGCCGTTCCACCTTAATTATTTCCCCTCCCAGATCACCCAGAAGCATGGTGCAAAAAGGCCCGGCCAGAACCCGGGTTAAGTCCAAAACCTTTATTCCTTCCAGTGGTTTCTGTTCCATTGGCCACCTTCCCTCCCTGCTGATTTTTTTCCCACTTCCTCCTTATTCTGCAACCAGGTTAATGGTTTCTATCAGGCCCTGGCGGGCATCGAAAAACAGCAGGCGGTTGCGCAGGGGTTCTCCCTGCCCCAGTATAATTTTTATAGTTTCCTGCACCTGCCAGGAGGCAACCATGGCCGGGGTTGCTGCCGGATTGCCCATTTCCTGTTCACTCCACTGTTCCTGGATTTGATCCTGATTTATTGGGTACAGGTTTTCCAGGCCCGGATCACCCGGGAAAATGGTCAGGACCTGGCCGTAATAGCCACCGATGGCCCCGTGAATCAGGGGAATTTTCAGCCTGGAGGCAGTTTCCTGGAGCAGTAACCGGGAAGATAGATTATCCAGACCATCACAGATAACCTGACATCCGGCCAGAAGCTGCACCGCATTGTCCCGCGTCAGGGCTTCTTTCACCCCCCGGAAAGCCACCCCTCGGTTTATGGCCTGAACCCGCTCCCGGGCAGCATCCACCTTGCTGCGGCCCAGATTGGTTTCCCGGCTGAAAAGCTGCCGGTTTAAATTATTATCCGAAAAGACATCATAATCAATTACTACCAGCTCCCCAACTCCCATACGGGCCAGGAGCTCCACCTGCCAGCCTCCCAGGCCTCCTGCCCCAATAATTCCCACCCGGGCTTTTAAAAGTTTTTTCTGTCCTTCCAGGCCTGCAGTTCCATAATTACGTAGATAACGAGCGGGCATTATCCCCAGTTCCAGGGCTTTTTCCTGGACAGAGCGGACCCCCACCTGGAAGCGCTGGCTGATTTCCAGTTCCGAGCGGACCGGAAGAGTGGCAATTTCCTGGTCGCTGACTCTCTCTATTCTTTGGGCGGTCTCGATGGCCTCGGTTATTTGTCGAGTAGACATATCTAAATCTCATCCTTTCGCTAACATTATCAACTCGTTAACGTGAGAGACTTACTATGCCCCTCACAGAACCGGACGTGAGGGACTACCTCATCCGGCTCTTCACCAATACTCACTTACACATTACCACCGAGGACGTAGAGATTATGTTTGATTTCTGGCTTAGGCAGAGGGTATCTCTTCAGGTATGCACCAAACTGTTCCCAGTTCATGCTCCTTTTCTGGCTGCGTCTGTTTATCCACTTGTAAGTCATTTTGCAGGTCCGGATATAGAATGCCATGATGCTGTCATAGTTCCCACTAATGCCATAATACTCGTAGTGACCTCTGAGTTTGGCAGCCAATACCTTCCACCATTCTTCAATCTCAACCATACTCCGTATCAGTTTCAACCAGCTGTTCATCTCCTTGAGCTTTTCATTGAACTTCTTCTTTCTGGTCTTCCTTCCAACTTTGAAGTTCCCTTTCCGCGACTTGTCACAGAAATGAGTGAAACCCAGGAAATCAAACGAGTCCGGCTTCTTACCTTTCCTCTGCGCATTTGTTCTGGCATACCTTCCAAATTCAATTATGCTCGTCTTCTCTTTGGATAGGTCCAGGCTGAACTTGTTCAGCCTTCCTTCCAGCAGACTCAGAACCTTTTCCGCTTCCTCCTTGTACTGCACTACAATTACAAAGTCATCACAGTACCGCACCAGTTCCATATATCCCCGCATGTTCTCTTTGATTATCTTTTCAAACCACAGGTCAAGAACATAATGCAAATATATGTTACTGAGTATCGGGGAACAAAGCCCACCCTGAGGCGTTCCTGCCTCTGTTGGTTCCAACACTCCTTCTTCCATAACTCCGGCCTTGAGGAGCCTTTTGATTATCCTTAAGAAATTCTTGTCAGCTATCTTTTCTTCAAGCATTCTCATCAGCCAGTCATGGTCCACGTTGTCAAAAAACCCCCGTATGTCCGCATCTATGACATGGTTTACAGGTTTGGTCATGATGGTGTTGTCCAACCGCTTTAACGCCTGGTGACAGCTCCTTCCTTCCCTGAATCCGTAGGAGCAGTCCAGAAAGTTTGGCTCGAATATGGCATTTAGTATTCGCGTTATTCCCATTTGCACTATCTTGTCCTCCAGGACGGGTATACCCAGCGGCCTCGTTTTTCCTCCGTCCTTGGGTATATGCACCCTTCTTACCGGTTGCGGATAGTATTTCTGCGCCTTCATTCGCTTTACCAGTTTCTGAACGTTGGTGGTTAGGTACTCCTCATACTCCTCATACGTTACCTCATCCACACCCGGAGCCCTGTTCTTCTTCAGCATGTAAAAACTCTCCTTCAGAGTCTCCTCGTTCAGCAAATGCGCCAGACTGGTAAATTTAAAGCTCTTGTCCTCTGTAGCACGTTTCGTTATAAGGTCCAGTTTCGTTTCCATATCAAATTGCATCTCAGCGAATACAACCTTTCCCTGCCTTAGCAGACAGCATATGTTTCCCCTTT
>SL_8KL_010_SEDDRAFT_10005044_pt1 | contig 10442 bp, 7 predicted proteins | sample SodLakKL_010_SED_4_FD_11160 | JGI IMG/M metagenome (IMG submission 11160) | reverse complement strand
GAATCAGCGGTGAAAGTGGCTTATGGCTTGACCATAGGTGCAGCCCTGGGTGCAGTAGGCGGATTATTGTTTGCTCCTAAACCGGGTAAGGAAACCAGGGAAGAAATAGCGGCCAAGGCTAAAGAAACTGCTGAAAGCACCAAAGGAGCCCTGGCAGAAAAGAAAGAAGTCCTGGCAGAAAAGAAGGAAGAATTAAAGGAAAAGAAGGAAGAATTAAAGGAAAAGTATGAAGAAGAAAAGGAAAAAAGGCAAGCGGGGGAGAAATCTTCCGAAGAAGTAGAAGATACTTCAACCCTCTAGCAGTTTTATAAAATTTCTTAATTTTGACTGGAACTGTAGGAAGCATAAAAATTTGCCAGATAGTCACTTCTAAGGTCGCCATCAGGCGACCTTAGCATTAGCATCATGAAAAAACAGTTTAACAAAAAGCAGTTAAACAAGTTTTCAGGAAAGAGCCTGGAGTTTTAATATTTAAGAAGTAGGTGGATAATATATGTTAATATCAGTAATGGACCTGGGTCTTTTTATTTTATTTTTGGCCGTTGTAGCTTTATGTGTGTACCTGATTATAACCCTTAGAAATGTCAACATGGTAGTAAGTAACTTTAAAAAAATTTTAGAAGAAAATAACGAATCTATAAATACTGCCCTGGAAACCCTGCCCACGGTGGTCAAAAATGCAGGAGAAATATCGGAGAATGTTAAGGTCAGCCTGGAGCATATCACTCCTACCATTCCCACGGTAGTCGACAATGTCAACTTTATTTCAGGGACAGTGAGGGGCAGTGTGGAAAAGGTAGATTATACCATTGAAACCGTTGGAGAAGAAGTTTTATACACGGTATCCTCTTTCAGGGAGCGATCCGATAATGTCATTTCCTACATGGAAATTCTCGCTGAGTTATTAAGGGTTGTTATTGGTATGTTTACCGGGTCAAAAAAATAATTTAAAAATATCACCTGTCAAAACTTTTTCCAGGATAATAATATTATAAGTAATTGAAGCATATTACTTTTACAGGAGAAATGTAAAGGCAGGGATAAAATTGAAAGATAGAAAAAAGGTGAAGGTTATGATTATTTGGGCTGCTTTAGGTGCTGCAGTCCTGATGATTTGGGGAGGAACCCTGGTAGGCTTGAGGTCGGGGACAGTCCTTCAACCGGAAACTCTGCGGTATTTCCAGCCGGAATTTTTACAGAGGGCAGCTGAATATCAGCAGATTTCCTTATACCTGTACCTGGCCAGACAGGCGGTTACTTTATTCTTCCTTGTTCTGGTTACCTGGTGGGCAACAGGCCATTTCCAACACCTGGATATTCATTTTCCCCGTGTGGTAGTGTACATATTTTTTTTCTTTTTACTGCTGCATGTCATTACCCTGCCCCTGGATTTTTACCGGGGGTATCTGGTGGAACGTAGTTTTGCCCTTACTGCTCAAACTCCCTTTTTGTGGTTTTTTGATTACCTTAAGTCCCTTTTTGTTTCTTTAATCGTATCTACTTTCATATTTTCAGGATTTTACACTTTGATGAACCTTTCTCCCCAGAAATGGTGGCTGCTGGCGGGAGGAGGGTTTTCTATTTTACTCCTTTTAAATGCTTATCTTTATCCCCTCCTCATTCATCCCCTCTTTTATGATTTTACACCCCTGGAAGATGAAGTTTTAGCTGAAGAAATGATGGGTATGGCTTCCCGGTCAGGGATAGAAGTGGAGGAAATACTGGTGGCAGATGCCAGCAGGCGCACCCATAAGGCTAATGCTTTTTTTGCCGGCCTGGGAAGTTCCCAGCGTATTGTGCTTTTCGATAATCTCCTGGAAAATTTCAGCCCGGAAGAGGTGCTGGTAGTTATAGCCCATGAAATGGGCCACTGGAAGCATCTACACATAATTAAGGGGATATTAATGGCTTCTGCAGGTACCCTTTTATCCCTTTATCTTTTAAAAGGCCTTTTAGGTCTGATGAAGGTGGGCCCTGGCCCCGGGGTAATTCCCCTGGTGATTTTGTTTTTTACCCTTATTTCTATAGTGTCTATGCCCTTGCAAAACGGGGTAAGCAGGGTTNTTGAAAGGCAGGCTGACAGGGAAGCCCTGATTCTAACCCGGAACCCGGAGGCTTTTGTAACCTTAAAGGTTAACCTTGCNCGCTCCAATCTTTCCGTGGTCCAGCCCCACCCCTTAATAAAAGGTGTATTCTATTCCCATCCTCCTGTAATGGAAAGGATAGAATATGCCCGCTATAAGTTCCGTGACCCGGAAGGGTTTTAGGTAGTGGGAAGCGAAATAAGTTAAGCTAAAGAGGAAATAAAATAATAATTCCAATAATAGACCGGGGGGTATAGTAATGGGATTCAGATTAGTAGAGAGGGTTTTTTCTCACAAGGAAGATTGCCCCAGTATTCTTTTGGCCAATATTAACGTCAGTATTGATGTAAAGCGGAACCTGGACAAGATGGAACGGATAATCCAGGTGGCCCATGATAAAGATGTTAATATAGTTATTTTTCCTGAATTATCTGTAACGGGTTATGTGTGGGATACTATAAACGAGAATGATGTTTTTGAGAAGCTCCAGGAAGGGGAAAACAGCCGGATAATTTCCTGGATTGAAAACATCAGGGATAGTCTGAGGGGTGATGGTAAAGGGCTCCAGTATATTTTTTATAATAATGTCCGGGAAAAGGAAGGTTCCCTTTTTAATTCCACCTTTATCATTCACAAGGATATGGACCACCAGGAGGAAGGGTTAATCTATGACAAAATATTTTTAACTCCCCTGGAACAAAGATTTTTTAAGCAGGGCTCCGATAAAAGGTTAATTATCGATACCCACTGGGGGAGGTTCGGCTTTTTGATTTGCTACGACCTGGTTTTTGTGGAAATGGCCCGCAAGTATGCCTTCGTGGATGAAGTAGACGCTATTATCACCATGGCTGACTGGCGTTCCGAAGCCATCAGGGAGTATTCCCATATGAATGTGAGGACGGACCACTATTACGGCTATCTTTGGGACCTGATGAACTCCTCCAAGTCAGCTTACAATCAGATCTGGAGCCTGGGAGTTAACAATGTAGGACGCCATGAGATAAGCCAGGACTACTTCTGGGGAGGCAGCGGGGTCTGGGCCCCTTCAGGGATGAAGCTCCTTCAAGCCTCCAATATTAATGAAGAGCTTTTAATAGTTTATAACCTGGACTTTAGGGGGCAGAGGCTTGTGGAAAAGGATGATTTCAATTACCGCATCGATTTCCACAGGCTATATAATAAGATTGATGATGCCGATACCCACACCCAGTACCTGCCTTAAAAGTTATTCTTCCCCCGGATCTTTTTCTAACAAAGGCCCATTACCAGGGCTTTTTTCTTTTTCCTTATCATTCTTAAGATAGTTTTTGCAATTTAAAGGGTATTAAAAGGCTGTAGACGGCATATTATCTAATTGTTAGTTTTTTTATGGGGGAGGGGAATAGATCTGTTATAAAATCTTAGTTTTATAAGGTATTTCTAAATTTTTATTAACATCTTTTAATTTGCAAGGTTATTTTTAAAGAATGCAGAATTAGTTTATTAATACTAGAATTTTTCCTATTGATTAGTTATAGGGGAAGGGACTGGTTTTTTGGCTAAATATAAACCAAGCGATTACGATATTTATTTATTCAGAGAAGGAAGCCATTTTCGAAGCTACCAGATGTTAGGAGCTCACCTGGTGGAGGAAGAAGGGAAAAAGGGGGTAAGGTTTTCCGTATGGGCGCCCCATGCCCGAAAGGTTTGCATAGCGGGAGATTTTAATAACTGGAAGGGTCAGGAACACTTCATGGAAAGGGTGGAGGATTCAGGTATATGGACCCTTTTTATTCCCGGCCTGAAGGAAGGAACCCTTTATAAGTATGAGATCCATACCCCCCAGGGGGAAGTGCTTTTAAAATCAGATCCTTACGCCTTTTATTCTGAAGCCAAACCTAAAACAGCATCTATAGTGTACTCCCTGGAAGGTTACTCCTGGGGAGATGGGAAGTGGCAGGAAAAGAAATCTAAAGAGGTGGCCTACAATAGTCCTTTACTTATCTATGAAGTACACCTGGGTTCCTGGAAAAGGGGGGAAGGGGGCAGGTATCTAACTTACCGGGAATTGGCCCGGGATTTGGTGGATTACGTGGCTGAAATGGGCTACACCCACGTGGAAATTATGCCCCTGGTGGAACATCCCTTTGATGGGTCCTGGGGTTATCAGGGCACCGGTTATTATTCCGTTACCAGTCGTTACGGCGATCCTAAAGATTTCATGTATCTGGTGGACAGTTTCCACCAGAGGGGCATCGGAGTTATATTGGACTGGGTGCCGGGGCATTTTTGCCGGGATGGCCACGGACTCCGGGAGTTTGATGGAACCCCCCTTTTTGAATACCAGGATAAGCGTCGGGCGGAGAATATCCAGTGGGATACCATGAACTTTGATCTGGGAAGGCCGGAGGTCCACAGTTTTCTAGTATCCAATGCTCTATTCTGGATGGAAGTTTTTCATATAGACGGGTTACGAGTAGATGCTGTGGCGGCTATGTTATATCTGGATTACGGGTATGAGGAAAGTCAGAGGCAGCTTACTAATAAATACGGGGGACTGGAAAACCTGGAAGCTATTGATTTTCTACGCAAGTTAAACCAGGAGGTTTTCAAAGCATTTCCCCAGGCACTGATGATTGCTGAAGAATCCTCCGAGTGGCCCCTGGTTAGTGCTCCTACCTATTTAGGAGGCCTGGGCTTTAATTTCAAGTGGAATATGGGCTGGATGAATGACATACTTCGCTACATGGAAATAGATCCCATTAACAGGAAGTGGCACCACCTCCTCCTTACTTTTTCCATGTGGTATGCTTATTCGGAGAACTTCATCTTACCCCTGTCCCATGATGAAGTGGTTCATGGTAAAAAGTCTCTCCTTGATAAGATGCCCGGGGATTACTGGCAGAAGTTTGCAAATTTAAGGGTCCTGCTGGGGTATATGATTACCCACCCGGGGAAGAAGCTTCTCTTCATGGGAGGGGAGCTGGGACAGTTCACGGAATGGAAATACCAGGACCAGCTGGAATGGTTTTTGCTGGACTTTGAAATGCACAGGAAACTCCATGATTACGTCAAAAAGATTAATAGTTTTTACCTGGAGGAGGAAGCCCTGTGGAGTTGGGATTACAAGCGTGAAGGGTTTCATTGGATTGACCCCCACGATTACAGCCAGAGTATCATAACCTTTTTAAGAAAAGGGAAGGGTGGCAGGCTTCTCCTGGTGGTCTGCAACTTTACTCCCGTAGTACATTATGGCTACCGGGTAGGAGTCCCCCGGCGGGGGGAATACCAGGAGGTATTTAACAGCGATGATGAAATTTATGGTGGTTCAGGACAGCTGAACCATGGGCCACTTATAGCTTTTGAGGGGAACTGGCATAATCAGCCGTACTTTTTGGAGATGAAAATTCCTCCCCTGGCTGTATCGGTGCTGGAACCCCTGGGTGAGGAAAAGGGTGCAGTAAGGAAAAAAGGAGGTAGTGGCGATTAAACGGTCCAATGAAATTATTGCCATGCTTTTAGCGGGAGGGGAAGGGAAAAGGCTGGGACTCCTGACCAGGAAGTTGGCCAAGCCTGCCGTCCCTTTTGGAGGGAAATACCGGATAATAGATTTTACTTTAAGTAACTGCAGCAATTCAGGTATTTTTACAGTAGGAGTCTTAACCCAGTACCAGCCCCTGGCGTTAAATTCCCATATCGGGATAGGTATTCCCTGGGACTTTGACCGCCGGGAGGGAGGTGTAACCATGTTGCCTCCTTTTGTAAAGGAACAGGGAGGTAAATGGTACCGGGGCACCGCCAATGCCATTTATCAAAACATCAATTTTATTGAGGAATACGATCCCAATTATGTTTTGATTATTTCAGGGGACCATATTTACAAGATGGATTATTCCCAGATGCTGGAATATCATAAGGAAAAAGGGGCTGAAGCTACCATAGCCGTTATAGAGGTTCCCTGGGAAGAGGCCANCCGNTTTGGTATNATGAATGCCGATGAAGATGGTTTNATTAAAGAATTTCAGGAAAAGCCCAAGAAGCCNAAGAATAANCTGGCNTCCATGGGGATTTACATTTTTGACTGGAAGATTCTNAGGAGNTACCTGCGNAAAGATGAACGAAACACCAGGTCCAGCAATGATTTCGGCAAAGATGTTATTCCCCTGATGTTGAGGGAAGGACGAAANCTGTATGCCTATCCCTTCAAGGGTTACTGGAAGGATGTAGGGACCATCGAGAGCCTGTGGGAGGCTAACATGGATTTGCTTAAGGATAATCCTCCCCTGGACCTTTATGACAAGGATTTTCGCATATACACCGTTAACCCCAACCAGCCTCCCCACTACCTGGGGTCCCGAGCCAGGGTTATTTGTTCCATGATAAATGAAGGCTGTATGGTCCTGGGAGAAGTAAATCATTCTATACTCTTTCCAGGTGTTTCCGTAGGAGAAGGAAGCAGGATCAGGGATTCGGTTATTATGCCAGGGGTAAAAATCGGCAAAAATGTTTTTATTGACCGGGCTATTGTTGGTGAGGGGACCGTTATTGGAGACGGTACTCGTATTAAGGATTCCCGGGAAGATGCACCTGAAATTATCTTAATCAGGGATAAATTAGAAATTCCCCACAATTCTTATGTTACCTGTACCCTGGAAAGCATAAAAGACTTAAAGGGGGGAAAGGCTGTTTCTTCCCTGGCTTATAGGGAGAGGGCTTGAAAAGTATGCTAAATGTAATGGGTGTTATTAATGTTAGAAATCAAAAGGAAGTTTTAGAGGAATTAACTGTAAAGCGATGTATTGCTTCCGTTCCCTTTGGAGGCAGGTATCGCCTTATAGATTTTGTCCTGTCCAGTATGGTGAATTCGGGGATATTTAATGTGGGTATTTTTACCCTTAAGAAGTCCCGGTCCCTTATGGACCACCTGGGAACGGGGAAGGACTGGGACCTGAATAGAAAAAAGGATGGCCTTTTTATCCTCCCCCCCGAGTATACATGTTCTCCAGAAGTTTTTACGGGAGAGCTACAAAATCTTTACTATCACCTGGATTATTTTAATAAGAGCAAACAGGAGTATGTCCTGATCGCTGCCGGAAATATGATATGCAATATAGATTTTCATGAGGCTTATAAATTTCACCTGGAGAAGGGGGCGGATATAACCCTTCTTTACCGGANNAAAAACANNGCAGGGGTTGAAGATTTTTTCCGGGGNAGNAAAGTAAAANTGGCGGAAGATGGAAAGGTCCTGGATATTGAAGAAACCCCGGGCAGNAGGNGANTTTGAAAAGGGNAAAACNCTGTTAAAGTGTTTNATCATGAAAAAGTCCCTTTTTATGGAGATGATAGAATACTGCGTGAAAGAGAAAAGGTGCAGCCTGGTCAGGGATGGTATAATAGGGAACCTGAACCGGCTTAAAATATACGGGTACCCTTACGATGGGTACCTGGCTGTTATTAATTCCCTGCCCGTCTACTACAAGTACAGCATGGAGCTTTTAAAGCCTGAAGTCTGGTCGGACCTTTTTTTCCGACCAGGCCTTATATTTACCAAGGTTAAGGATGAACCTCCCACCAGGTACCTGCGGGGGTCAAGGGTTAATAATTCCCTACTGGCCAACGGATGCCTCATTGAAGGTACAGTGGAAAACAGTATTATTTTCCGGGGAGTCAAGGTCCAGAAGGGAGCAGTTATTAAGGACAGCATAGTGATGCAAAAAAGTCATATAGAAGAGAATTCCTTCCTTGAAAATGCCATCCTGGATAAGGATGTTCTGGTTACCAGGGATAAAGAAATTAAGGGGGATAAGGAAGAGCCGGTGGTTATTTCGAAAAATATGGTAGTCTAGCGAGGTGTCAGTGGATGAAAGTACTCTTTGCAGCTTCCGAGGGATCACCCTTTGTGAAGACAGGAGGCCTGGGGGAAGTGGTAGGTTACCTTCCCCGGGCTTTGAAAAAACAGGGGGTGGAAGCCCGGGTGGTTTTACCTAAATATGAAGGGATAGATCCGTTCTTCAAGGAAAAGATGGAATTCCAGGGGGATATTACCGTTCCTGTGGGATGGAGAAACCAATACTGCGGTATTTATAAACTGGAACACCTGGGGGTTACCTTTTACTTTTTGGACAATGAATATTATTTTAAAAGGCCCGGGCCCTATGGTTACGTAGATGAAGGGGAGCGGTTTGCTTACTTTTCCCGGGCTGTTCTGGAATGCCTTCCTTTACTGGATTTTACCCCTCAAATTCTACACCTCCATGACTGGCCTACGGCAGTGGTAAGCCCTCTCCTTCAAGCCCATTACGGGCATAAATCCTTCTACCAGGATATGCGCACCCTTCTTACTATCCACAACCTCCATTACCAGGGAGTTTTTCCCAAGGAGATTTTGGGGGACCTTCTGAGCCTGGGGTGGGATTATTTTAAGGCCGATGCCCTGGAATTTTATGACCAGGTAAATTTTTTAAAAGGAGGCATTATTTTTTCTGATTACCTTAGTACCGTCAGTAAAACTTATGCCCGGGAAATTCAAACCCCTTTCTTTGGGGAGGGGCTGGATGACCTTTTAAGGGATAGGAAAGACAGGCTTTACGGAATTATTAACGGTATTGACTATGAGATTTATGATCCCATGATAGACCCGGAAGTGTTTGTTCCCTACCGGCGGTCCTTGTCCAAGAAACAGGCTAATAAGGTAAAGCTCCAGGAAATGCTGGGCCTGGAACAGGATAAGGATGCTCCCCTGATAGCCTTTGTAAACCGGATGGTTAAGCAAAAGGGCCTGGATTTAATTCTCCATGTCTTTGATGAAATAATGTCCCTGGGGGTTCAGGTGGCCGTGTTGGGTACGGGTGATCCCCGGTATGAAGATTTTTTCCGGGGGGCTGCCTTTCGTTATCCGGGCAGGGTATCTGCCAGCATCCTTTTTGATGATTCCCTTTCCCGGAAGATTTATGCCGGTTCTGATATGTTTCTTATGCCTTCCCTTTTCGAGCCCTGCGGCTTGAGCCAGCTTATAGCCCTTCGCTACGCCAGCATCCCTATCGTCAGGGAAACAGGAGGCCTTGGGGATACAGTAAAGCCCTACGATGAAAAAATTAAAGAAGGTAACGGGTTCAGCTTTACCAACTATAATGCCCACGATATGCTCCATACCATAAACCGGGCTGTTACCTTTTACCGGGATAAAAAAACATGGGCCCGGATATTTTTAAATGCTCTGGAGGGGGATTACAGCTGGAACAGGTCTGCCCGGGAATACAGGGACCTTTACCAGTTAATGCTGGAGAGAAGGTAATTAAATAGAATTACATTAATATCATTGGGAAGGGGAGGACGATTGTGGTAGAGGGAAAAAGGATTTATTACGGGGGTTATTATAAAACCTTCAGTAAGGATGATATAAGGGAGATCCATGAAGCCTCCCTCAAGGTACTGGAAGAGGTAGGTTTTGAGATTGGCTATGCGCCAGCCTTAGATTTGCTGGAAGAAAAGGGTGCCAGGGTGGACCGGGATAAAAAGAGGGTTTATCTTAATCGACAGCTAATATCCCACTGTATTAAGCAGGCCCCCAGTGAATTTACCTTTTATGGAAGAGAAAGGGAAATGGATATTGTCCTGGGGGGTACCCGGGTTCATTTTGGGACGGGGGGGACCGCCCTGAATGTCCTGGATCTGGAACGGAAAAAAAGAAAATCTTCTGCCCGGGACATTGCTGATATAGCCAGCCTGGTGGAGAAACTGGAATACCTGGACTTTTTCATAATTCCCGTTTATCCCCATGACGCTCCCCAGGATAAGGTGGATATTAATCGATTTTTCCCAGCTTTTTGCCATACCTCCAAGCCAGTAATGGGAGGCGTTTATTCTCTGGATGGGCTGAGGGAAGTAGTGGAAATCGCCGCAGAAATTGCTGGAGGAATGGATAAGTTGCGCCAGGAGCCTTTCCTGGGCTTTATAACCAGTATAGCCAGTCCTTTAAAAATAGATGACCGTTATATACAAATGATGATGGAGGTAGCGGCCATGGGCCTTCCCCTGGCCACTTCTACTGCACCTACAGGAGGGGCTACTGCCCCCATTACCCTGGCGGGGACCCTGGTCCAGCAGAATGCAGAAGCCCTAATGGGAGTGGTTATTTCTCAGCTGGTAAACCCCGGGACCCCTGTTCTTTACAGCGCTGTTCCCTCGGTTATGGACTTGAAGACCATGGCTTTCCTCATGGGAAGCGTAGAGTCAGGGCTTATGAATGCGGCTGTTTCCCAGATGGCTTACTACTACCGGATCCCCAGCTACATAACTGTTGGTACCAGCGATTCCAAGGTCCCTGATGCCCAGGCCTCCTACGAGAGTGCCACCAGTTGCCTGCTGGCGGCCTTG
>SL_8KL_010_SEDDRAFT_10005043_pt1 | contig 10443 bp, 10 predicted proteins | sample SodLakKL_010_SED_4_FD_11160 | JGI IMG/M metagenome (IMG submission 11160) | reverse complement strand
CAGGGCGATATTATCGGGTATGTCGGCGCCACGGGCGAGGCGACCGGTCCGCACCTTCACTACGAGGTCCACCACAGGGGCGAGCATGTCAATCCGGCCACCGTCAGGACCCCGCCGGGCAGAACGCTCGAGGGAGAGGAGCAGGAGCGTTTCAAGGTGGTAAAGGCCGGTTTGCAGGAACTCTATGCATCCCTGGAGGATCGGACGAAGCTCGCAGGCGTTTCCAGGAAGGCACAGGAGGCGCCGGAGGACGAAGAAAGGGAGCCCGGTTAATCGACCCGGCGGTCTTCAGGGTTGGACCGGCATTAAATCCTTGCGTCCAGAAAATTTCCACGGGATGAAAAAAAATCCACGGACAAAAAACGGATCCCGCTGCTGGTGATTTCGTTTTGTTTTGTCCGGCTGTGTACCACTTCCCCCACGGCCCTGAAACTTTCCCCGTCGATCTTTATGATCTGACCCGGGTGCAGACCGTATTCCGATTCCAGCCGCACGCCTGTCGGTGAAATATCGGAAAGCCTGCCCGGCAGCCCGTGGCCCGGCCAGTATACATAAAACCGTACCCTTTCGGTTTTACGGATTCTCTCGCAAATCCTTCCGCCTCCCGGTTCCCGGACATCTTCGGCCAGAAAAAGCGGGCTTTTGCACGTGTCGCACATTTCGCCTGCCGGTTTGCCAGGCTCCCGGATACGGTGCGGCGTTTTGCAGAAAGGACACGATACCTGTTTGCCTTTGGGGGATGCGGAGGGATACGCGCTGCGGGAGACCTTCTTCTGTGCAGCCACCGGCAGCGTATCGGTCGGGTCGAATCCCGGAATATCCGTGTATCCCCCCGGGTATCCATTGGCTGGGGGCGGATCCGGCCTGGACTTTTCCCCGGTTGTCGGCCCTGCAGATTTTGCCTGCCGTATAGCCGTTGCATGATCATAGCGCTGTAAAAGGCGGTCGTATTCCCTCCTTTTGGCGGGATGGTTCAGGGTGCTGTAGGCGGCATCCAGCAGGTCCCTGGGAACATGGGATTCGGCCCGCATGGCCATGTAGCGTTCCCGGATAACCAGGGGGTCGGCTTCCGGGTGGACGCCTAAAATCCGGTAATAGTTCCGGCGATTGGCGCCGTCGGGTGCGGGGGGGCGTTTTCGGAGCATCGAAAAAACATTCTGCCCTTCGAGCGGTCCCAGGGACAGGCTTTTGATGTTGGCATGCAGCATCAGTTCCCGGTCGTATCGGGCCCGTTTTGCGGGATCGCTTAATGTTTCATATGCGATATTGACCAGGCGGGTATCCTTTTCGCTCCCCCCCAGGTCAGGATGGGTACGGAGTTTTTTCAGAATAAGCAGGTAGTTGTGCCGTATGACCTCGAACGGGGCATCCGGTTGTACCTGAAGAATCCTGTAATAGTTCCAATGATTGTCCATGATCTGCCGCCGGCCTGGAAAGCGATTGCCGTATTTCCACCACCCATCCTTATCGGATGGTTTCCCCTTTTCTTTAGTTTCCGCACCGCACCCGATCAGATCCCCAAACCCAAACCCAAACCCAAACCCAAACCCGAAATCGGACCCGGGACTGAATCCACCGGTAAGCACACCAGAAAAAATTTCCCCATAAGACGGCACAGTTGCAGCCATATCATAGCCGCTTGCAAACATCGGCCTGTCATAGTATGTTTTATTCTTGGCAATATCTCTTATCCCAGCCAGGCGTTTCAAATTTTTCAAACGTTTGAAGCGCCCGGTTCAGGGGCAAAGCATTCACAGGAGGCTCTGCATGGCGCAGTATACGATCCACCCCATTGTTACGGGAACGAAAATCTTTGACAAGGGCATGATGACCTATCAGCATGACTACGGGCATACGTATACCATTCCCATTTATACATGGTATATCGAAGGCGGGGATAAAAAAATCCTCGTGGATACGGGTGAGGGCCATCCGATTGTTTCCGCGGACCGGGAGCAGGCCATCGGCGGCAAAATATATACCTTCGAAGACGGCCTGGCGCTCTACGGGCTGAAACCTGCGGACATCGATATCGTGATTCACACCCATCTGCACAATGATCACTGCGAAAACGACCACAAGTGCACCAATGCCCGGTTTTACGTTCATTCCAGGGAATTGGAGCGAATCCACGATCCCCATCCACTCGATTTTCGCTACCTCGGGGATTACATCGAGGATGCGGAGGAAGACGGACGAATCGAAGCCATCGACAGCGACCGGGAGATCGTTCCCGGCATCTCCGTCATGCACACCCCGGCCCATACGGACGGCGGGTTGTCCGTGGCTGTGGAAACATCCGCAGGCAAGGCCGTCATTACCGGTTTTTGCGTTATCATGGAAAATTTTTATCCCCCGCCCGAAATCCGGGGGATGGAGATGGACGTGATTCCGCCGGGAACCCATGTCAACGCTTATGAAGCCTACGATATCCTGGAGAAGGTAAAGGAGGCGGCCGACATCCTGATACCGCTTCATGAACCGTCCTTTGCGGGTGTAAACAGCATACCGCAATGATCCCCCTTGCTCGGATCAGGCACTGATTAAATTTCAAGGGGTCACCATCCGTGTCAATCCGTGTGATCTGTGGGCTTGTGTTTTTGCTCTGTTATTGAGGCCCGCGGATCACACGGATTGACACGGATAAAACCGGATTTTGCGGGATATAGGATGTGCTGACGAAGGAAGCGCATCGCTTTAAATCCGCCTTAAAAAACCCTCCGGGACAATGACCTTTATGATGCGCTTCCTTCGTCAGCACATCCTATGAGCCTGAGCACTATACTTTCCAGGATGCTTTTCAAGGTATCCCTTGACTTGCAAAAGGAATTGTGCAAACGTTTAGTACATCTTCGCTTAGTGCGGTGTTGTCGGACCGGAAGTTGGAATGCCCCGGCAGCCCGGTTTTTTCCCCCTTGCGGGTAATGCCCTGTCCAGACCCTTTTGCGGGGCTTTTTTAGTCGCTGGTGCCCGAACGAAAACCAGGACCTTTCGTCAGGATCAAGGCCGGCAGAAAAGACCCTTTTCGTTCCGGCGCCGGTTAACCGGCAACAAATCACAAGGAGGTATTTATGAAAAAGATTTTAGCGGCTGCAGTGGTGTTTTGTTTACTGACCATCCCCGCGGGCGGCGCATTTGCCACCCAGTACAACACGGGCTGCGGGCTCGGGTCGATCGTTATGGAAAACCAGGAAGGACTGATTTTCCAGGTACTGGCGGTCACAACCAACGGGACTTTCGCCAACCAGACCTTCGGTATCACGTTTGGAACCCTCAACTGCGACAAACCGGCTTCCTTTGCAAGCCTGGAGCAAAGCGAAATCTTTATCGCCAACAACATGGACAGCCTCGCCAATGACATCGCCCGGGGGCAGGGTGAATACCTGGATACGCTGGCCGTTCTGATGGAAGTCCCCGAAAGCGAAAGAGGGATTTTCTACTCCAGGCTCCAGGAAAATTTTTCCGCGATCTACTCTTCCTCGGAAGTTTCCAGCACGGAGGTGTTGAGCGGCATCCAGGCGCATATGTAAACACGTGCGTGATGTAAATGAGACATTGATTTATATTGCCAACGGTATGAATAGATTCCGGAAATGGAGGTGCCGGCAAGACAGGGGCGGCACCTCCATTTTCTTTTTAAGTCTTCTGGTTGTGTTTCTGGCGGTCTTTGCTTTGACGGCTTCCGGCCATGCAAAAAGCTGTGAAAAAGACGCGGACTACCTGGAGAAGGTGCTGGCGGCCGCCCGGGAAAAAAGGCTTCACGAGGAGCGCTACTGGCAGGTTCTGGTCCACTACCGGAAAGGGGCCCTTGGCGTCAGAAGCATTGTGGACGATCCGCGGTTTTTCCTTTCTGAAACGGGACGGACGGATCCCGAAGCGGAGCTTGAAGCGACGATCCGCGCGTTTTTCGACCCGGCCGACGACGAGAAGGAATCCGCGGTCTGCCGGTTCGTGGCCCGATTTGCCTGGATACGGGATCGTCTGGACCTGGATGTCTCCCGCCTGCCCGTTCCCGCCTGCACCGGGTTCGAAGCGTTCATGAAGGAAAACGCGCCGAAAGCGGCATCCCTCGCCTTTCCCACCTCCCACATCAACAGTCCGGCATCCATGTTCGGGCACACCATGCTGACCATCGAGACGAAGGACAAGACCAACCTGCTTGCCCACTCCGTCAGCTACGCGGCCGAAACCGATGAGAGCTTCGGTCCCCTGTTCGCGGTAAAAGGATTGGTAGGTCTCTACAGGGGATATTTTTCCGTTCTTCCTTATTATGCCAAGCTCCAGCAATACAATGATGTGGATCACCGGGATATCTGGGAATACCGGCTCAATCTTACCGAAGAGGAAATCCGCCGAATGATGCTGCACATCCGGGAATGGGAGGCTGTGGGCTGCCGGTATTACTTTTTTACCCGAAACTGCTCCTATCTTCTGTTTCTGCTGCTCGAAGCCGCCCGCCCCGAAGCGGATCTGACCGGTAAACGGCACCTGTGGGTCATACCGCTCGACTCCATCCGTTTCGTGAAAGATGCCGGGTTCATGGATGCGGACAATGTATCCTACAGGCCTTCGCGGACCACGAAGATCGGGCACCTGATATCGCGCACGTCCGATGCGGGGGAGGATATCGCCCTGGCACTGGCGGGCGGTGAATCCGCCGAGGATGCGGAGGCGCTGCTTGCGGAGAGACGGTTGTCTGAAGAGGAAAAGCGGCTGGCGTTCGAACTGGCTGCGGAATATGTTCAGTACCTGTACACGAAAGGAACCATCGGGCGGGATGTATACCGGGAGCGATATCTCCGTGCCCTTGGCATGCGAAGCCGCCTGGGCATTTCCGGTGACGATGATCTGTATCGGATCAAAACGCCGGACCCCCCACACAAAGGGCATCGTTCCGCGCGGCTGGCCGTGGGCGGCGGGCGATCCGGGGGGAATCCGTTTTTCGAACTCCGCCTGCGCCCGGCCTATCATCATCTCATGGACGACGCGACCGGGTATGTCGACAATTCCCAGATCGTGTTCGCGGACACCGCCCTGCGCCTGGATCCGGAAGCAGGAACGCTTCGGCTCGAATCCTTCGATCTGATCGATATCGTATCCATTTCTCCCCGGAACCGTTTTTTCAAGCCCTTGTCCTGGAAGTTTTCCACCGGCCTGGCCCGGGTGGCGGACGGCGACGGGGAAGGACGGTCCCTTGTCTACCATTTTAACCCGGGAAGCGGCGTCGCCTACGACAGCGATCTTTTCGGTACGTGGTATGCCATGCTGGAAACGCAAGGCAACTTCGGAAGCACGCTGGACAAGAGCTATTCCGCCGGCATCGGCGCATCCACGGGGGTTGTCAGGCCGTTTCGCGACAATTGGAAAATGCAGGTGTATGCAAAAAATATCTATTACGGCCTGGGGGAGGAATACAACGCCTTTGAGGCGGGTGTTGCGCTGAATATTGCGCCCGACGCCGACAGCGCCCTTTCCCTTAATGTTATGCGAAAAAGGGAAAGAGGCGCCTACCGGAGCGAGGCCGCCGTTTTTGTCAACCTGTTTTTTTGAAGCCGCTGCCATGAAAGAAAAAATCCTTTTCATATGCCTGTTTCCCCTGGCCGCCCTACTGCTTTCCGGCTGCGTGGCGGAAATGGTATACCATCCCGCATCCGGGGTTGAGCAAAGTCCCGCGGACATCGGCCTGTCATACGAGAAGCTGCGATTCCGGACATCAGACGGGGTGGCACTTTCAGGATGGTGGGTTCCGGCGGCCGGCGCGGAAAAAACCGTGCTGTTTTTCCACGGAAATGCCGGGAACATCGGCGGCCGCCTCGACACGATCCGGATCATCCGTTCCATGGGGCTCAATCTTTTTATATTCGATTACAGGGGGTTCGGCGAAAGCGAAGGGTCGCCGTCGAAAAACGGACTTTACCGCGATGCGGACGCGGCTTTCGGGTTTCTGACGGAGCAGATGGGTATCAGCCCCGGATCGGTTGTCCTCTGGGGGCGTTCCCTGGGCGGGGCCGTGGCTGCACAGTGTGCCGCAAGACATCCGGCAGGCATGCTCATTCTCGAATCGACCTTCACCTCGATGAAGGATGCGGCAGACGATCTGTTTTTCTGGGTCCCCGGATTCGTCCTGCGAAACCATGCGTATGAGACCCTGCGGTACCTGGAGAAAGTCGACATCCCCACGCTGGTTATTCACTCCCCGGACGACGAGGTGATCGATTTTTCCCATGGCCGCCGCCTCTACGAGGCGGCTCCCGGGCAGAAGTCCTTTATCGAACTGCAGGGCTCCCACAATTATGGCTTTCTGCGATCGGAAGATGTTTATGTCGCAGGAATCCTGCAATTCATTGCGAATGTAAGATAGCACAGACCCTGCATCCTGTATCTTCAGGGTCGGTTGTATCTTTGTTCTTGGCAATATGCACCGTACTCGGTTTTCCGGCTGAGCAGCATATCGATGCTGGCTTGCAGTTCCTGCCGCCTGGGGTGAACTCCCATGCCTTCCAGTCTTCCAGGGAGCGCCAGGTGCCGAATTAACGCATATGAATCGGTCATGGCTGGTACATGTGTCAGAATTATACAGCATGCTCTATCGTTTCTTTTTGCAGGTATTTCCTGATTCATCCGAAACAGGCCGGGATATGACGGCTTTGTAAAAATGGCGCTAAGGTTTTGTTGTTTCTGGCATGGCACATGCAAATAATTTAGTGCCTGATCGAAAACCGGGACTTTTCGTCGGCACATCCTATGTTCCCTGACAATGGGAAGACACAGGAAAAGACGGTTTTCGTTCGGCCACTAATCTGTAAAATGCATGATCCCGTAAAAAGCTTCGATCTGACGATTTTGTAAAAAAGCAGGATCAAGGCTTGGGCAGTTTTAAAGAATTCAGAGTGTTTGGCGTGCGTGAAATTCTGAGAAGCTGCGCGCAGGCGCAGATATTGGACTTTTACGAAGCCGTTAAAATAAAATGATCGCATGATTATGCGGGGACAGCATCCATGCCGGTCGATACAATTCAAAGAGAGATTTCAGGAGGTGTACCATGAGATATATTGGTAATTATCTTCGAAAATGTACATGGGCGGCGGTTCTTGTTCTGGCGTCCGTATGGGTTTTCGTTCCGGCCGCTGCCGGCGGAAATGGATATGATGACGTCTATGAAAACGAAGTCAATGAGGATACCGATTTGTCGGTTGATCAGATTGAAAATGAAGACCTGCGGGCATTTGTGGAGGCCGCTGAGGAAATCCAGGAGATTCGTGAAGAATATGCGGAGAGAATACGGAGCGGCGGGGATGAATGGTATGAAGATCTGCGTGAAGAGGCCCTGCAAAACATGGTGGGGGCCATTGAGGATGCCGGTCTGGATGAAGATACCTACCGCGGCATTGCATACCATGTAAATGCGGACGAAGAGCTTCTGTCCCGCATCTACTGAAACATGGTTTTATATATAATCGTGATGCACTCACAGGCGTTACACGATAAGGGGCAGCTCTTGCTCAACCGGGGAAGTCCGGATCATGGCAGCCCGACTGCCGCCGGCTTCCCCTCCTTCACTTCATATTCCATCATAGACTGAGCATTTCAAATTTTGCCGTACCCGCTTTGTGGGCGGATGTTTCGCATATCAAAAATCGCTCAGACCAGGTCCATATTTGCAAAGCAGGGCCGTGTCAGCGCTTTCTCATGGGGAACTGGGCTGCGAGCATTCCGCCAAGCATGAGCCCGCAGCCCGCCCATCCCCTGGGGGGAAGCATTTCGCCCAGTACGACGAGTCCCGCCAGAACCGCAAAAACGGTTTCCAGGCTTAAAATGATGGCTGCGTGCGTGGGCGGCGCCTTGCGCTGGGCCACGACCTGCAGGGTAAAGCCAACGCCGACCGAAAGCACCCCGCCGTAAAGAATGGGAACGGCTGCCCCGGAGACAGCCGCCCAGCTCCATGTTTCCAAAAGAAAGGCGCCCAGAAGGCTGATGGCGGAGCATGCCCAGAATTGCACCACGGAAAGCTTTAACACGTCGAGGCGGGGAGCGAGCCACCCGATAACGAGAACGTGGAGCGCATACAGGAAAGCGCAGAGGATGACGAGGGTATCGCCGATATTCAGAGAAAAACCGTCCTCCACGGTCAGCAGGTACAGGCCGCTCACCGCCAGGGCGGCGCCCGCCCACCCGCCGGTCCCGGGACGGACCTTCCATAACAGCCCAAGCATCGGGACGATGACCACGTAGAGCCCGGTAATAAAGCCGGCCTTCCCGGCGGTGGTGTAGATGATGCCCACCTGCTGGAGGATGCTCCCGCCGAACAACAGGGCGCCCGCCAGCAGGCCCGCGGGCAGAAGGGCGGGCGTGTCCGGGCGATTTTGCATGACAAAGGGACGGTACCGGCTGAAAAAAAGCATCGCGGGCGTCAGGAACAGGGCGCCCAGCGCGAACCGGAGGCCGGTGTAGTAAAACGGCCCGATATGATCCATTCCCACCTTCTGGGCGACGAAAGCCGAACCCCAGATCATGGCCGTGACGACCAGGATGATGTCGCCTTTAAGGTGGGCGCGAAGACTCATTTTTCATGCGCTTCCCAAATGAAGAAACGCGTTGATGCGTTTTTCGATGCGACGGAAGACCCACAGCACACCGTAGACGATCAGGATGTAAAGGGCTGCGGCGAAGAGGTAGACTTCGTAAAAGGCGAAGCTTCGCGTGGCGATTTCACCGGCGACCCCGGTGATATCCATGACCGTGATGATGGAGACAAGCGACGAGGCCTGGAGGAGAAATATGACTTCGTTGGTATAGGACGGCCACGCGATGCGGATGGCCCGGGGAATGATGATCCGCCTGTAAAGCAGCGTCCCGGACATGCCGCAGGCGCGGGCCGCCTCGATTTCTCCGGCGGGAACGCCCTGGATGCCCCCCCGGAAGATCTCCGTGGAATAGGCCGCCGTGTTAAGCGTCAGTGCCAGAACGGCGCAGAACCAAGGGCTTTGGAAAAGGCCCCACAGGCCAACCGCATGCAGTTGTTCCATGAACTGGCCGGAGCCGTAATAAATGAGAAAAATCTGGACCAGCAGCGGTGTACCGCGGAAATAGAAGGTAAAGAGGTAGACCGGCCAGGAAAGAAATTTCGGCCCGGCGATGCGGATCACCGACAGGGGAATGGCAATGCAGAACCCGATGAAAACGGCGATGGCCGTGATCTGGAGCGTGACCAGCGTGGCGCTGAAAAACCGGGGGAGGCTCGCGATGATGATATCCATGGATCAGACCCTCCGGATGCCCTTTGCGGCGCGTTTTTCAGCCCACTGCTGAACCAGGTTCGAAACGATGGTAATGGCCAGATAGATCAGGGACGCGGCGAAAAAGAAGGTAAAGGGCTTTCTCGTGTTCCGGGAGGCGATATCGGCGCTGCGCATCAGTTCCGGGAGCTGTATTACTGAGATCAGGGCCGTCGCCTTGATCAGAACCATCCACACGTTGCCGAGGCCGGGCAGCGCAAAGCGCATCATCTGGGGCAGAACGATCCGCCGGAAAGTCAGGGCCCGGCCCATGCCGCATGCCTGGGCGGCCTCGATCTGCCCTTTGGGTACGGCCAGGTATGCCCCCCGGAAAACCTCGGTGGAAAACGCCCCGTAGATGAAGCCGATGGTCGCCACGCCGGCCGTGAAAGGATCGAGGGAGACGAAGACGGGGCGCCCGAACAGGGCGGAGACGTCCTGGATGAGTGTGGGAACCCCGTAGAATACCAGCAGGATCAGAACGAGCTCGGGAACTCCCCGGATGACGGTGGTGTACGTGTCGGCCAGAAAGCGCACGAAAGCGGAGCGCGAAAACTTGCACCACATCCCGATCAGGCCCAGAAACACGGCGATCAGCATGGCGCATACGCCGACGTAAACGGTGAGCCGGGCGCCCTGAAGCAAAAGGGGGCCGTATCCTTCCAGATCGAGCAATTGCATGTCTTTCGTGTTGGTGTTTTGGTTGTGTTGCCGATCCGTTTCGGATGCGGGCTGCATCCGGACATCTCCCCGTGTATATATTCGGGTATCTCCCGGGATATCCGGTAGCATCCGCCTCCGCCGGTAAACGGCGCGAGGCCCGGGGCATGCTGTAACTGGGCTGAACGAAAACCGTTTTTTCCTGAACAGTTTAGGCTTTTCTGTGTGATCCCGTTGTCAGGGACCATAGGACCATAGGATGTGCTGACGAAGGAAGCGCATCATAAACGTTATTTTCCCATGAAATCTGTTGCGGCGGCATTTAAACGATGCGCTTCCTTCGTCAGCACATCCTATACCCCTGGCGAAAAATCCCGGTTTTCGTTCAGCCACTAACTATAATGCACTCGTAAAAAGTCGCGGCCTGACGGCTTTGTAAAAAGTCCAAGATCAAGGCTTGCGCAATTTCGAAGAATGCAGCGTACTTGGCGTACGTGAAATTCTGAGA
>SL_8KL_010_SEDDRAFT_10005041_pt1 | contig 10445 bp, 7 predicted proteins | sample SodLakKL_010_SED_4_FD_11160 | JGI IMG/M metagenome (IMG submission 11160) | reverse complement strand
GAATTGCTGAAGGAATGCCAAATTTAGCTGAACAATTGGTTGTACTAGTGACAAGTTCTCAATGGAAAGGTGAAGTTGAAAGAGCAATGAGGGCAAAATCTGGAAAGGTTTATCGGCTTGAATATAATAATCCAAAAGAAGAACATAACGATTATGAATATACTGTAATCGGGGAGGTATAAACATGGCAAAACCTCGATTATACTATGATAAGAAAAAAGAAATTTGGGATCCCTTAGTTAGTAATGAGTCAGAAATGTCAATATTTAATTCTTATAAAGATCTGTTTTTACTTGCTGTTTGCATAGGTTTTGCTAATGACGAAAGAAAACCCCTAACTGATTCTGGGAAAGAAGGTGAAATTTTCTGGGAATATTTATCGGAAGAAAACAAAATGGCTATTGACGCTATTGTTCTATCTACCACATCGGATCTAAGATTGTTAATAGACTCTGATGAAAAATTTTTAAAGCAAAAAATTGACATGGCACAGGAATTTGCTAATGGCGGTATAGAGATTATTAAAAAAGAAGTTTTAGAACAATCTGGTTCACCACTTGATAATTTGATTAGTTATATTCACAAAATATCCAAAAAAGAAAAAAAGAAAGGATATATTGAAAATATTGAGGATGAATTCTAAGAATAGTATAAATCGAAATATGTTTAAATTAGTAGAATAAGTCATAAAAAAATGATAGATAAAAATGAATTAAATATAATATTCTAAGATATCTTTCAATTTTACTCTAATATGGATAAATAATTATCAATGTTTCTTAAAATATATTCATGATTTCCCTTCGTTCTTGAAATCAATCAGTGTTTTTTGTTTTTTATTTTTCTTCAGGCTTTGAATCTCTTTACCGAGATGTTAATAAATTCTTTATTGGAGTCTATACCGATAAATTCCCTATCGTTTTGGTAAGCGACCATGCCTGTAGTGGATGTCCCCGTGAAAGGGTTCAGGACAAGATCGTTTTTTTAGTGGATGAAATAACGACCCTTATAAGAAGAGCTAACGGTTTTTGTGTTGGATGCTTACCGATGCCTTTCTCTTTTTGTGGAATTGTTGGGGTGTACCAGACGGAGCACATCTGTTTGTACGGTTTCTTTAAATTTTCCTCTGGGAAGTACCCGTTCTTCATGTTTTTATAGTTGAGTGTATGGTTTGTTTCTTACTCTTCGTAGCCATATCAATGTTTCATGGGAAGCTATGAAGTACCTTGTGCTCAAGTTCGGATGAGCATTTGGCTTATGCCAGCATATATCGTTAAGGACCTTGAAGTTCATTTTCTGTAGCAGATAACCCCACTTGTATATCAAATGATAAGTTCCACTAATCCATATCGTACCTCATTTTTCAAAACTCGTCTGCATAAAGAGATCCACTTTTTATGAAACTCCACATCATTCTGGAATTTTTCCGGTTTGTTACAATCTCCCTTATCTACGGATGTTCTTTCTCCACCGCTGCAGGTGAATCCTCCGTCTGAAAGTAAGTAAGGTGGATCAACGAAGATCATGTCTCGATGGAATTTGCAGGTAATTGTTTTAAAAGCTGTAGTGAATCTTCATGGTAAAGAACGAATGACTGCGAGTAGAAGTACGATTCATCTAGTAATTTTATAGTGTCTTAACGATCTAAATTGTGATGAATAAAAGGATAGTTTAAAGTTAATTATGAGATGTTGTAAGTGAAGTGTGATGTGCCTTAACCACAACCACGCTCCCTGTAGTGGAACTCCCTTCACTCTCTCCACTTTATCCTCGAAAGCCTACGTTTTATACAGAATTTGCTATATGATCCGATACAATTATTAAAGAATTCTAGTAGATCTTCCGGACTGTGTTGGATTAAGCACCTCAGAAAAGCCTGCTCGGGGGAGAATATGATTATTTTCTGAAATATTGGTAAACCGCTACCCCCATATACCTTAATCTATTCTGAACCATACTCACAGACAATTTTCTTTAGATTTTATGATATTTTTACATAATCTTCTAATTCAAAGTATTTGTAATTTTTTCCAAATTCTTTCCCTTTATTTTCAAGTAAATCTTTTATATGATCATCCATAGTAAAATAAATAACCTGCCAACCATTTCTAACTAAATTTGAAATTTTTTCAACAAGATTTTCTCGTCTTTCATAATCTGAATATTGAAATGCATCATCAAATATTAAAAACATATTTTTGTCTTTTAAAATTCTAGAGGCAAAGCCCATGCGTAATGCGATCAAGGCTTGATGTTGTGCCCCAGTGCTTAATTCATTCAATGGAAAATCAAAAAATTCATCAGAAAGGTAAAGCGTTTCGTCTTCCAATTTATATTTGTTGTATCTATCTGTTATATCTTTTAGTGGTTTTTGGATCACATCAGATCCAAGATTTTCTTTAATTTTTTCATCTTCAGTTTCTCTAAGTTCATTTATAACTTCCATAACAGCGATTGATCCTTCAATTTTGGATGTTATTTGTTTATATCTTTTAATGTCTTTCCTTCTTTTTTCCTTCAGTTTCGATATAATAATATTCCAGTCGTCATTGTAATTTGCTTTAGTTAAATCAACTGTTTCTTCTTTTATTTCACCGTGTTCTTCTTCAAGCTTTTTAATTTCTTTTTCTGTTTTTTCTAATTCTTCACAAGTTTCCTGCCATTCATTTTTGTCATACTCAATTTGCTGTTCCACTTTAAGATAATCGTCTTCCTCGACATTTAACTTTAACAGGTCGGTATTTTTATCATCTAATTTTTTCCTTATTTTTTTCCTTATTTTTTTGAGTCGTATCAACTCATCATCCCAATCATTTTCATCTACTTCAGCACTAAAATTTTCCTTAAAATAATGGATTATTTTTGTTTTAATATCTTCTACTAATTTTACCAATTCTCTAATATCTTTTTCTTCCTTTCTTTTTTCGTGGTATGCTTCTTCCTTTTTCTTTTTCTGTTCTTTTAAGCCAACTAAACCTGACATCTCTTTACCGAATCTATTTTTATATTCCTTTTCTATATTTTCTAATTCTTTGACTTCAACCTTCTGGCTTAAATAATTATTAAATTTTCGTGCGTAAATAACTACTGGTATGATTGATGCTAGTATCAATCCTAATGCTAGGATAGAAAATTCAAATAAGGTAAATAATGCGCTTAATCCGATTAATACAAAAAATATGCCTAGATAGATATCGATTGGTTTTTTACTAGCAGTTTTAGAAATTAAATTATTATGAGTCTCAATAGCTCCGGATAACCATTCATAATGTTTTGCTTTCTCTTTTAATTTATTATAATTTGACTTTTTAGTCTTTAATTCACGATTTTTTATATCATATTCCTTCATCATCCCAGATGCTTCATCTAATTTCTCTTCGTGAATATTTTTTTTCTTTTCTTTAAGATTTTCTATTTCTTTATGGATTTGATAGGCCTTGTGTCGTTTCGCCCTTTCTATCTTTGATTTACTTTTTTCCAACTTTTCTTTCTTTTTTGTGAGTTCTTTTAATTCTCCTCCCATTACTTTGTCTTCTATATCTGAATTTAAATCCCCAATATTTTTAATTTCTTTTTTTAATTCTTCTCTTATTTTAGCTGGTCCCCTTTTATCTATTATAATAGTCCTGTTCTCAATATTTGCTTTTTCGTATGTAGTATATTCAATATTGCTTTGGACCTCATCCAAAATCTCTTTACTGGAGAGATACCTTCTCAGTATAATTTTATCAGCTTCTTTTTTATCTCGCAACTCCATTTCAGCTCCTTTAACCACTAATAATTTTGAAAATTCAGGAGGCAATCCTATTGAACCTTCTTCGAACCAATCTTCGATTTTTTTAGAGCTAGTGGGAGAGAAATCTGTGATATTGTCTTCGATACCACTAACCTTAATATTACCTTGTCCTTTAAATGGTCTGATTGACCAGTCTTTCGTTCTGAAAATAGATTGGATTATAAATTCAACAACATAGGTTTTACCGATCTCATTTGGACCATAGAATAGATTAAAATCCCGCAAATCTTCATTTATCTCTTGAATTGGACCAAGATTTCTTACATTTATATGTTCAATGGTTATATGCATATTTACAACCCATAAACTATCTTTAAAGCTTCTTGAATAATCTCCTCTTTAGTTGGATCGTGTTTCCAATCTGACCATTCCATCTCATCGATTTTATCTACAACTTTATTTGATATGTCTGATAATTGAAAGTCATCTGAAAGATGGACATTTGTTAGATCAATTTCATCGTACAAATCAAATTCACTAAATGATCGTCTGATAACCTTTTTTAAAGTTTTTTTATCGGATGATACTCCATAAACTTTAATCCTAACGATGCTTTTTTCTTTTTCTTCTTCATATAGGTTCCATTTTTTAATAGTATTATCTATTTGTTTTTGGATGAATTCCTCTTCATTCTCTACAGGTATGATAGTAAGTGTTTCATTAAAATAGAGTACCTCTGTGTTGACTTTTTTATACTCTATATTGGTAGTTTTATCGTCTAGTATATTGAAGTATCTCCTTCCAGTTTCATTTATATTCAATCCACAAGGTGACCCCGGATAACAAACTATTTCGTCTTTTATAACTTTGTGTATATGGCCTAGAATTACTTTTATAGGATTATACATCTCAATAACCTTTTTAGTAAGGGGCATATATGTTCCAGGTTCATTTGGATTCGGTTCATTCATAGTCCCAGTCCAGTTTCCATGACTCACTAATATCCATTGTTCTTTTTTAAGCTCATCTGAATATTCTGCTATTATCTGACCCATGTTTTTTTCTGGGTGATAAGGAATGAAAAAAAATTGAAAACCATCATCGCTAAAATTTTTAAATGTAGGACTTTCTATAATTTTGATATTGTCCTGTACCATCATACTTTTTTTCAACTGTGAATCGTGATTCCCTGGTATTATGATAAATTTAGTGTCATAGTGTTTCTCAGCAAAGTTTTCAAATTCTGAATAATTTGTAAAATTTTTATCAAAAACATCTCCGGCAATTATCAAATTATATATGCCTTTCTCTTGTATTTGGTTTACTATATCTTCCAATGCATTGAATCTTTCTAGGTGTTCCTTACCTGAGGTTAAATGAACATCAGCAGTAATTGCTAATTTCATCATAAAGATAAATTCATAGATATTATAAATATCTTTTTGAATATTTTATCTATTTCTCTTTAAAACCAAAAAACACAGGTAAAAAGTAACATACGTACTTTAATGAACCTCTGCTTCGACCCTCACTGGCATCCTTTAACAAATATACAAGGGAAAGATTTATGATCAAATAAATATTAACCCTAAAAAAGGTGTTGATAATTTGAGTTTAAAGGATATAGATGAACAAATAAAATTTTATTACGATTCGGATGTTGACAATTTATTAGAAGGTTTTTATATAAAAGTTCTTTCACGTTCAAAATTTTATAGAAGATTAACCGGCTCTTTTTCCTCTACAATATTAGCAGGAGCAGCCAGGGGGATGTCTAAATTTATAATTAATGGAGGAAAAATGGAACTTATTTGTTGGACAAAATTATCGTCAAAAGATATTGAATCAATTAAAATAGGAAATAAAAAACCCAAAGAGGTTATTGAGGAATTTACTTTAAAAAATCTAAAAATTAAGGAACTAGAAGAAGAATTGGAAAGAGATTATATTAAGGCTTTATCATGGATGATTGCAAACGGGAATTTAAAAATCAAAATAGCGGTAAAAAAAGATGATTATGGTAATTATCTACCTGAATTAAAAGAGACTCAAGGTGAATTTCATAGAAAAGGTGGTTTATTGAAGGATAATCAAGGAAACGAAATCTGTTTTTCAGGATCTGGAAATGAAACTCTATATGGTTGGAAATATAATATTGAGGAACTTCATGTTTTTAAATCATGGAATGATAAAGATAAATATCGTTTTCAACAACAAAAAAATAGGATGAATAAATACTGGGAAAATAAAGGAGAAAAAATTGAAGTTTTTGATTTTCCGGAGGCAGCCAAAGAAAAATTGATTAATGAATCTCCAACTGAAAAAGAAGAAATTATTAAATTAAATTTAGAAAGAAGATATAAACGTAAGCAAAAGAAAAAGAATAATTCGATAATATCAAATGATTTATCAATAAATCCTTGGCCACATCAAAATAAGGCAATAAACAAATTAAAGGAAAATAATTTCAAGGGAATATTTAAAATGGCAACTGGTACTGGAAAAACATTTACAGCTCTTTTTGGATTAAACGAATATATTAAAAAGAAGGGGGCTGGTAAAAAAATATTGGTAATTGTACATCGAAACGCATTAAAGGATCAGTGGAAGAAAACTTTAATTAAAAAATTAAAAGATGATAACCTCATATACACATTTCCAAATAATGACACCTCAGATTTGAAGGATATTTGGGAAAGGCTAGGAGATGATACAAATATATTTCTTATCACAACTATACAAAGTTTAGATAATTTATTTAAAAATGTAAAATCATTACCTGACTTTGTTATAGCTGATGAGGTACACAATTATGGAACTATAAATTATTCTAATAAAATTAACACAAACCTGGCCAACGTTAAAAACAGATTAGGGCTATCTGCTACCCCAGAAAGATTCTATGATGAAGAAGGAACTAATAGAATTTTTAACTATTTTGGTGATATCATATATGAATATGGTATAAAAGATGCTCAAAAAGATGGTGTATTAGCTGATTACAATTATTATGTTAACCCTGTAAGGTTAACTCAAGAGGAGGAAGAAGATTTTGAATATTGGACAAAAAAAATAAAAAGAGATGTAGCTATAAATCTTGATGATGAATTATGGACTGATGAGGGACATGACCCCATGAATGAATTAAATACATACAATCTAATTCAACGTGCAAATATAATTAAACAATCAAATAATAAATTTGATGCACTAAGAAACATATTACTAAAATGGGATGATAAAATTGACCAATGTATTGTGTATTTTAACGAAAGAAAACAATTGGAAAGGGGAAGAGAGGTTTTTGATGAGTTAAATATTGACTCATATATTATTTATCATTCTTATGTTAATAATGAAGACCAATCACTAGAAATTTTTAAAGAAAACGATGTTAGATATGTACTTTCTATGAAGTGTTTGGACGAGGGGATAGACATTCCATCCTGTGACTCTTTAATATTGTTATCTTGCTCAAAAAATCCCAGGAAATATGTACAACGAAGGGGGAGGGTCCTTAGAAACACTCAAGATAGAGAAAAGATTGTAAAAATATTTGATGTAGTAGCCTTTCCCAATACCCCAGATCCCTCTTATAGAAGTCTCGTAATATCTTATTTGGCTAGACCATGGGAATTTATAGATAAGGCTTTAAATATTAATGAAAGAAATGAATTAGAAACAAATATGCAAGAGTACGGTATTGATACGAATGAACTGAATGAAATAATAGAGGAATGGTAATATGGATGAGAAGTTAGAAGTAATAAAAAAGATATGTGATGATAAAGAGGTAGGAAAGGGGAAAATCAAGGCACTTAAAGATATTTACAATTATGTAAATAATAAAAATATACAGAATGTTCCAGAGAATACTTTAAATGTGAATATATTTAGTAAACTAGAAAATAACATTAATGTTGAAATAGATGAGGAGGACCTTTCATGAAATTTACTAAATTAAAACTAAAAAATTTTCGACCATATAGGAACACCGAGATACCATTATTTATAGAAAACAGAAAAGAGGAAAATATGACCCTCAACGTTGGTAGAACCGGTGCAGGGAAAACCTCGATAAGTAAAGCCATCCTATGGTGCTTGTATGGCGATCTTTATCTAAAACAGAATAAGGTTGAATTAAAAGAGTGGGTTAATGATTTACAAAAAGAAATTTCAAAAGAGAGGGGGGAAGATGAAGCGAAAATTCAAGTTTCACTTTCCATATTAAACGAAGGGAAAAAATATAGAATAACAAGGTCCAATAGATATGTATTGGATGAAAAGAAATTTAAAGGGAAAAATTTCAATATCATTCATCAGGGTAACCCGATTGGAGAACCGGAGAAATTTATAAATGAGCATTTCGTAAGTATGGAACTTATGGAATATTTTGTATTCGATGCTGAACAGGTACTGGAAAGATTCAACAAAGATAGAAAGGGAACTATCAAAGAAAACCTTAATGACTTAATTGGGATAGAAAAATTCGATGAGGTTAAAAAAGTTTTAAATAGGATGGTTGGAGAAGATGGCCATATACAGAGTAAGATTTCTGAAAAAAGGACTGAATTAGCAGATGAAGATTTAAAAGAAAAGATCCAGAACCTGAAAGAAACAAAAAAGGATATTAATAAGGATTTAGAAGAACTAAGAAAAGAGAAGAGGAAATTAGAAAAAGAAAAAAATAATATTTTTAAAGGTGAGCCTTCAGAAGACGTAAAAACTTTTGATGAATTAAAAACAAAAGAAGAAAATCTTAAAGGCCAATTAGAAGATTGTGTTAAAGAATACCAAGAAGCTGAACTAGAAGATTTAAAACCTGGGATTAGCGATAAACTTACTAAAAATTTAGATTACTTATTCATTACGGATATAGTTAAAAAAGGATTAGATAACCTTAATTCCTCAGAAAAAATTTCAAGAAGAGATTATGAAAGAGCTAAAAATAAAATAAAAACTGCAATACAGGATGAATATTCCGGTTTGTATTTTGATTCGGACGATATAAAGGTACTTAAAGCTAGTGCCCAATTAAACCCTGATTATATGGGTGAAGAAGACGATATACTTAATAGATTAGACCAGAATAAAGACCTTCTGAATGAAAGCAAAGCTAGAGCAGAATTTGAAGATGCCGAGCAAGATATAAATATAGTTGAAGGAAAAATTAATGATTATATTTCGAGATATAATGATATCAAAGAAGATTTAATCAAAACTAGAAATAAAATAAATAATCTACAAGAGACAGCAGAAAGAGAAGAGGATCGAAAGAAATTAAGGGATTATGAGGGGTATGAAAAGAAAATTGAAAACAAGGAAAAAGATATTAGCGATTATAAGGAATCAATAGAGGTTATAAAAAAGAAAATTAAAGAAAGGGAAAATGAAAACGAATATAACAAAGACAGACAGTTAGAGATAAAAAAATATGAAAAATACGAAGGAATCGCAAACGAATTGATTGACATAACAAAAGAATCTAAAAAACAATATACTGGCGATTTATTAAGTGAAATTAATAACTTAGCTTCTGATTTTCTTAGAAGAGTTAGTAAAAAGAATGATATTTATCATTCAATCCAGGTAAGTAGTGATTATTCGTTTAAGGTTCTAAATAAGGATGGTAAAGAAGTATCAAATAATCAGTTTAACCGAGGTAATAGACAGATTGCCCTTATGGCTTTCTTTATATCAATTTCATCTTATTTAGCAAAGCACCAAAACAGGAGAATACCATATGTAATTGATGATCCATTATTCAGACTTGATCCTGGACATGATAGAAGATTGTTAAAAGAATTAGGAAAAACAGGAGAACAGGTAATATTACATCTTATACCAGAAAAAGAATATAGGGCGGATATGTTCAACATATTTTCTGTAAATAATCAGAATTGGATAGACATAAAAAATGATAGAGAGTCTAAGATAGAAATAATGGATCCTCAAGAACCAATTGATTATGACATAGAAACATTCTAGGTGACATTATGAATGAAAAAATTAAAAACTTTAATGAAGAGAAATTCGAAGGCGAAGGAAAAGTAAATATATTTCACAAATCTCTTGAATATGAAACTTTTAATAATATTAAAGAGGGATTAAATCTCCCTGATAAAATTGACCTGTATCTCTTGGCAACTTCGATTTGTATCTACAAAGAAGAAAAAGGCACATTAGAAAGGGATTTAAAAGGTCTTCCTTCTTCCAAAGAAATGGCCAAAATGTATACCTTCAAGAAAGCAGATTTGTACGATTCAATAATTACACATTACAAAGAAGTTTACGAAGATAGGTTAGAAGAATTAGAGAAATACTTTTATACTGGTTTTCAAATTATAAAAGAATGGTGGCAAAAAGAAGGTATAGACAAAGAAGATGAGCTTGCTAGATTCATATCTTTAAAAAATTACATTGATAAAGATACATAATTATAATTTGAGTTGCCTAGTATTTTCACTTACAACGACCCCACCCCAAAACAATTTAATATATACTGTAATTTCATATACTAGTGATATTAATGGAGGAAAAACCTAACAATGAATTATAAGACAATAAGGAATAATATGAGGGAGTTATATCTCAATGATTCTCGCCCATGGATTATTGGATTAAGTGGAGGTAAAGATTCTACTTGTGTTGCTCAAATGGTTTATTATATGCTAAAAAATTTAGAACCATCTAAAAGAGAAAAACCAGT
>SL_8KL_010_SEDDRAFT_10005038_pt1 | contig 10451 bp, 16 predicted proteins | sample SodLakKL_010_SED_4_FD_11160 | JGI IMG/M metagenome (IMG submission 11160) | reverse complement strand
TTGGGGTATGAGTTTGTCGAATGGCAGGTGCTTAACAGCAAAGATTTCGGAGTCCCGCAAAACAGAGAACGAGTGTTCATTGTCGCAAGTCTTGGAGAAGAATGTAAGCCAGAAGTATTTCCTATCAGAGGAAAAAACAAAGGAATTAATAAAAAAGTTATAGGAAATATATATCCAAGTGGTTATGAGTCAGGGGATGTTTATCACCCATCAGGGAGCTGTAGTTGTATTGGAGCACAAGGAAACCATGAACAAAATGTGGCCATTTTTGAAGAAAGAATAGATGAAGGTGTAAGATATTTTAAAAATAGTAAGTGTGGCACTATTCGTTCAATGGATAGTGGTGGTGATAAAAAAGTTATTGAAAATATGAGAATAAGGAAACTAACACCAAAAGAGTGTTGGAGATTGCAGGGCTACCCTGACGGGGCTTTTGACAAAGCAAAAGAAGTAAATTCTGATTCGCAATTATACAAACAGGCCGGAAATTCAGTTACAACCAATGTTATAAGTGCAATAGGTAATAGATTAAATAATATTATAAAACAGGAGGGTTTATAATATGAAAAAGTATTTGTTGAGTATGGCAGCTGGTTGTTTTTTAGGTGCTTTTATAAGATATAAAGTATCAGAATATCTTGAAGAAGAAGATTTTAGTTTTTCTGACTTGGGCGAATTTTCTTTATGGAAAATTAATAAAAGAAAGATGGAATAAAAATGATATTTTATCCGTTTAAATTAGTGGTTGCCATAACTATAATAATATTCACAATATTCATGACAACATTATTAGCATTAACTATAGTAGGTATTGCAATAATCCCATTTTTATGGTATTACTCTTTTAAATTATCATCTGGATTGTTATTTGATTTTGACAACGAAGAAAATTAGTGGTATAATCATTATCTTACGGAGGGAAAAATAATGGAACAGTTTAGAATAGCCAGATACGGCAAAGGAAAGACTTCGGTTTGTCACATATCAACCATAGACAAGCCAGAAGAAGCTATTTGTGGGTTTGAAGGTCAACTTAATTCGCCAAGAAAAGTATTTAGTTCTATGGAAAAAGCCAAAACAATATTTGGCGACAAGAAAATTTGCGAAAGTTGTTTGAAGGTTTTTAATGGAGAAGATTCTGATATAAACAACAAACCCCAGATAGATTATGAAAATATTCATTTTTACACTGAATATAAAAATGGTGTTGGTGAATTAATAGCAAAAACAGAGAACAGTCATCCGCAGGTTGTTGCGGAGCTATTTATGAGCGAAGATATGGTAGAAGCTCTTGATAAAAAACTAAGTGGGAGTGAAGTTTAATGGAAGATTTTGAAATTGATTTTGATAATTACTTAACTACTTCGGAAATACAAGACAAATATTCTATATCTCGTTCTACTTTGTATCGGTGGGAAAAGAAAGGATTGTTAGGAGAGGTAAAAAGAACTCCGGGCGGTCATAGGAGATATACAACTAAACAGATTGAGAGAGCTATAAAGATTAAAAACGGAGAGATAGAAACGAAAAAATATAAAGAAGAAAAAGAAACGGGAGATGAAGTTGATTTTGGTGAGATTATTGAAACGTCTTCTGAGGATGAAGATAGACCCTTCTAAAAAATCGGAGGATTACATATGATTGAATTAGACAAACAAGACATTCATGATATATTTGAGAGACACTGTGAAAATATAAAGCAGGCATCATCAAACAAGGACCAATTTTATTCTTGTTGTCCTTTCCACGATGATGAGAACCCTTCTTTTTCTTTTAATATAGAAAAAGGGAAGTTTAAATGTCAATACCCAGGATGTCCTGCACACGAAGGTGGCAATATAGCTTCATTCCTTATGTTGGAATACGGAATAAAAAAAGAAGATGTCCCTAAAAAATTAATGCAAATGGGATATCGTGAGAGAACGGTAGACAATGAACCTATAGACCCAAGCATAGTGGAAAAATATCACTCCTTATTGTTAAAAAACGACGAAGCAATAAATTTTTTAAAGGATTATCGTGGTATAAATAAAAATTCTATTAGAAAATTCAAATTAGGTTTCGATGGCGAAAGACTATTAATACCAATAAAGGATATAGACGGAACATACGTTAATATAAGACGTTATGCTTCTAATGCTAATGCTAAATACCTTCCTTGGGATAGCGGATATTCTGCTTCTTTATTTCCAATTAAAAATCTTGTAAAATCTGACTGGATTTTATTATTAGAAGGTGAGTTAGATGCAATTCTTGGAGACCAAGTAGGATATCCTTCTCTATCTACTTTCGGTGCGGGAACTTGGTCGTCGGATTGGAATAGTTTATTTTCGGGTAAAATAGTTTATATATGTTACGATAATGATGAAGCGGGACAAACAGGAGCAAAAAATGTTGCAGAACAAATATATGATTATGCAGATAAAGTTCATAAGATAGAATTACCTGTTGAAGAAAAAGGTGCTGATTTCACTGATTATATACATAATATGGGGCATGACAAAAGTGATTTTGACAATCTAATAGAACAAACAGACCCATATATTATAAAAGACAAAGAAAAAGATGAAGAGGATACAAACGAACCTTATGAGGTTCCGTTAGCAACTGCTTCACATAAAGACTTTTATCAAAAAGAAATATCTACCGAATGTATGGTAACTGGAAAGGCTATTAGCCCTTCTATAATACCCAAGAAGGTAAGAATATCTTGTAATGTTCATAGGGGTAAGACGTGTAATGGATGCCCTCTAAAGGAAAAACAGGGTCTTGGAGAATATGAATTAACAGAACCAGAAACGAAGATTGATATGATAAACTGTACAACTAACGCTCAAATAAATGTAATAAAAGAAGCTATAGGAATTTCTGGTTGTAATCAGTTTGAAATAGATGAAATAGAAAATTCAAACGTAGAAGAAATACGTGTAATACCAGAAGTAGACATATCTGATTACGCTACAAAAGACAATGATTATGTAGTTAGGGATTGTTACCATATAGGACACGGTATGGAAACAAACAAGTCATATAGAATGAAAGGTAAAACAATAGCTCACCCTCGTTCTCAAAAAGTTACTCATGTTTTTGAAGAAACAAAATCAATACAAGATGATGTAGATAATTTTATATTAACAGATGAAAAAATAGAAGGTATGAAAAAATTTCAACCCGAAGGTGATGACGTTGAAGGTAAGCTAGCAGAAATATATGAGGATTTTGTCGCTAATGTAACTCATATATATCAACGTGATGATTTGCTTTGTTCTGTAGATTTGGTCTATCATAGCCCTTTGTCATTTAATTTTAACGGAGATTTTGTTAGGAAAGGGTGGCTTGATTTGTTGGTTCTTGGAGATACAAGGACAGGCAAAACAGCCACAGTAGAGTCTATATCTGCACATTATGGTGCGGGGGAATTATGTATTGGAGAAAACTCTACTTACGCCGGTTTAGTAGGTGGTGTGGAAAAAATAGGTGATGAGTGGATGTTGACTTGGGGTAAGATACCACGGAATGACAAAAAAATGTTGACAGTTGACGAAATAAGTTCTTTGACTACAGATGAAATAGGCAGAATGACCGGTATGCGTTCTAGTGGTGTGGCAGAAATTGTCAAAATAAGAACCGAAAGAACTAGTGCTAGAACTAGAATGGTTTGGATGAGCAACCCACGTTCTAACAGAACTCTATCTGATTTTACTTATGGTGTATTGGCCATACCAGAACTAATAGGAAAACCAGAAGATGTTTCTAAATTCGATTTTGTTGTAACTTGTAGTAGCGATGAAATAAATCCTGAAGTATATAACAAGTTTAATCACGAAGAATTAGAACATAAATATACTTCAAACATTTGTCATGATTTAGTAATGTGGGCTTGGTCAAGAAGGCCACAAGATATAGAATTTACTGACGAAGCAATTAAACAGATTTTAAATTCTGCCGAATGGTTTGGAAAAAAATACTCGGCAGCTATTCCTATTGTAGAAGCTGCAAACCAAAGAATAAAGCTTGCACGATTGTCTGCTTCTGTAGCAGCCCGTTTGTTTTCAACAGACGAAGAATATGAAAAGGTAATCGTTAAAAAGGAACATGCTAAATTTGCTTCTAAATTTCTTAATAGTTTGTTAAGCAAACCATCTTTGGGTTATGACCTGTTTTCTGATAACAGAAACAAAGACAATCATTTGCAAAATGAAGAAAAAATAAAAGATGTAATACAGAATGGTAACTTACCTGATAGCGAGTCATTCATTGATAATGTATTAGATAATAAATCATTTACTAAAACTGATTTTCAGATATTTACTGGTCTCGATAAAGGAACTTCACAACAGTTTCTAAGCTTCTTAATGCAAAATAGAGCTATAAAGAAGTATGGTAATAAGTATGCTCCCACAAGCGCTTTTGCAGAAGCTCTAAGGGACTTAAAAAGACACAAATATACAGGCGGTAAGAAGGTTTCTTTCTTACAATGAATATAATAATATTAGGCAGGGAGGTTTTTGATACTCATTCCCACCAAAATAACCCTCCGATTTTCCCGTTTTCAGAGTATCGTTTCTCCTCCCTGCCTTTTTTATTTGACTTTTATGGAATAATTTGATAAATATTTTGTTATAATAAGTAGATAACAAAAAATAGGAGGTTGCACAAATGAGAGACAAAGAAATGATAGACTTTTTAGAAGAATTAGACAGAGAAATTCAGTTGGATGATGATTTAAAAATAAATATAAAATTCTCTGATATAGTTGACGAAGAAAATATTTCTGATTATGCAATAATGAAGCAAATAGCGAAAGAATTAGCTCATAGATTTGTAAAATTAAAAAATATAAAAAATAATTTAGAAAGACAATTACGTAAGGAGCGTGAATTAAATAATGGGTAATACTGTTAAATGGGGATATTCAGGACAAGAATCATACGGAGAGTTTATGGGAATAAAAACTGATGGTAGATATATAGTAAGATACACAAACAAATCTGGATTTGAAGATTTATATTATCTCAAACCTAAGAGAGTAGAGTTCGTTGACGGAGAACCTGATATAGTAAAGGAAAAAGTTATTGAGGCTACAATAGAAAAGCCTATATATGTTATGAAAGATGGTTATAAATGGTATGGAACTGATTTTGATTTGCAAAAGGTCACAGATGGAGAAACAACTAAGAAAGAAATAATGAACAAATATGAGGCAGAAGATTCTGTAAAAGTAGGAGACAGTTTATATCAGATGATATATATACCATAGTAAGGAGGTATTTATATATATGCACATACAACAGAATATAGCAAAAAATATTAAAGAGTTTAAAAAAAAAGAAGGACGAGAACCTGATACTATTTTTGTACATGGTGATTTAGGTGATTTTTTATTCGGGCTTCAACAAGAAATAAATGGAAGTTTGAAAACTCTTCCACAAAAGATGTTTGGTATAGAAATTAATTATATGTCTACGAATGATGACGAGTGTAATATTCATGTTTGTAAAGAAGAAGATGTTATGAGAATTGTTTCAAGTTATCTTGATAAGGAGAGTGAGTGATTATGTTTAACGCTGAATTTTTAGTTCCATTTATACTAGGTTTGTCTGTTCCTTTTGTTATAATGGCTATTTTGACGTGGGTTTTCTTGATTATAAAGGTTTATAGATATATTAGATTAAAGAATATGGCTAAGGAAAAACTTATTGAAGAAGCAAACAAAGAAGNCAAGTCGAAAACAGTTGCGGAAAATACTCCGTTCCCTACTAACTAATCATGGCCGAAACAACTTCAGAAAAGCTTTTGAAAGATACGATAAATAAACTAAAAAAAGAAGGTAAAATAATAAACGGAAGCAAATATTTTCAACAAGTTAGAGGTCAATTTAGGACTAAAGCTCCTATGGATTTTTATATTGTTGATAATGATTATCATACACACAATATAGAAGTTAAGGAAAAAGGGGGAATAACTTTACCTTACAGTCATTTTAAAGATGAACAAAGGAGATTGTTAAATCACGGAATAGATAATTATACAAAATACTGGTTATTGATTAGGTTTTTTTCTAGTGATTATAACAGAAACAATGCACACTATTTTGAAAGATATTTCTTGTGTGATGGAAGAATAGCACCAGATATGGGCGATAGTGGCTCTATAAGCATGAATGATTTATTGGAAAATGAAATGGTTATAGAAATAGCTTCTCGTATGCAAGGGGCAACTAAGGGCATTGTAGAAGACGCTGGTTTGACAACCAGAGAAAATCCCACAGAGGGTTTTTCTATGTTTCTAAAATTTTTGACACAATTTGAAGAATTGAAAGGGTGAATAAATTGAAAATCTTCTGGGTCGATGTGGAAACATCTGGTTTGGATTATAAGAAAAATGGTATAATACAGTTGGCTTGCATAATTGATATAGATGGTGAAGTGGTGGATAAAATAAACACCGGAATAAGACCTGATAATCAATTGGTTATCGAGAAAGAAGCTCTGGAAATTTCAGGTACAAGTTCTAGTGATATAAATTCATATCCATCAGAGAAAAAGGTATATTATATACTGCACGAAACTTTAGATATGTATGTTGATAAGTTTAATAAAAGAGATAAGTTTTGGTTTGGTGCTTATAATTATAGATTCGATATGAATTTCTTGCAGGAATTTTGGGAAAGGAATAAAAGTTCTAAAGAATACTTTGGTTCTTATATTGCTCGACAACACTATTTAGACCCTATGGGTTTAGTAAATGTTTTGGTCGCTACTGGTGTGGTTCCCAAACCTAAAAATATGACATTAGAAATGACATCGAGACATTTTGGTGTAGAACCTGAAGGTGATTTGCATGATGCTTTCACTGATATACAATTGTGCAGAGCTTTATATTATGAGTTAATTAATCCTGAAGCCGAGTGGAGAAAATGAAAAACCCTAGACAAGTTTTAAAAGAAATATTTGAAGTTTGTAATGCTTATGAAAATACACCTAAAGCAATTATGATATCAGAAAAATATTATAATTCTATATTAAAATTTTTAAATATAGGAGGTAAACCTGATAATTTTTTCGGCATGCGTGTTTATGTTAAAAAAGAAGTTAATGATTTGGGAAATAATAATTTTATAATATATTAGGGGGTTTTTATGATGGTTGATAAAAATAAAACTGAGGTTATTGCTTTAATTGACGAAACTGGTTCAATGTTTGATAAAACTAAAGATATTGTTGGTTCTGTTAACTCTTTCATAGAAGAACAGCAAGGTGTTGGTATAGATGATGAGTGTTTATTCACTCTTAAATTTTTCAATAGTAATATTGAAGGTATGATAGAAGATATAGAATATAGAAATGATATAAATGATGTTGAAAAAATTACTGAAGAACAATATCAACCACGAGGAAACACACCTTTATTAGATGCAATTGGTAAAACAATTACAGAATTTGGTTCTTTGTTTGACGAAATGGAAGAACATGAAAAACCAGTAAATGTTATAATGTATATTTATACAGACGGGAAAGAAAATGATTCTTCAGAATATGATAAACAACAAATAAAAAGTATGGTTGAAGAACACGAAAACGTATGGAATTGGGATTTTATATTTGTAGAAGCAGACCCTTCAGCATTTGGTCAAGGAAAAAGTTTCGGTTTTTCTAATGAATCTATAATTCAATATTATTGTGCTTCCGAAGGAATAAAAATTGTCTTCCAGAAAAATGTCAGGGCAAACTATTCAATCAAGAATGGGAGAAAGTGATTAATATGAATTTATACGAAAAATATCCAGAACTTTCTTTGTTGATTGAAAAAAGTTCTAGACTAAGGCGAAAGACAGAAAATTATAAAAAAGTAAATGATAAAATAGACAAATTATATATGATAAAAAATAATTTTGATTTAAATAGAGATATTGATTTTTGTGATATACGAATAGGGATTACGGGAGAAACATGTGTTAATTTTGATTTTAGCAAAACATTATCTGAAAAAGTTTATGACGATTTTATACAAGCTGCCAAGGAAAAAGCAAAGAAATTAGAATATGAAATATCAGATACAATTTCTGAAGTAAAAGAAGAAATAAACAAATTAGAGGAGTGATTATTTAGATATGGAATCAAGAAAAGAGTTTAAGGAAAAGGTTATATCTCTTTATGCCACAATAGCCAATGATATGGCGAATGAGTTTGATAGCGATTATACTTTGACTAGAGAAGTCAAACAAGAAGTATCTAATATAGTTGAAGAAGAATATGGCGAGCATGATTTGCCAGACCGAACACTAAGGAATTGGACATCTCAATTTAGGCATGATGGTAAAATATGTATGGACATAGTAGAAAGATTTTTAGAAGATGACGACATAGACGTAGATGATTTAGAAGAAGATATTGAAATACCAGAGTTTGATGGACCAAAATTTGATATAGAAGAAATAAAAGAACAGCACGAACTTAATTATATTCCCGACACTCCAACGGAAGAATATAATATGTACCCATTTCCTAATCATGGAGGACAACTTATACCCGTATTAAAAGAAGTTGTAGAATATATTATAGATGCTTATAGTCGTGACGTAGGGCGTGGAGTAACTGTCGCCGAAATAGCTGCCGAAACTAACTTAGCACCGAAAGACGTAGAGAATATTCTAAAATGTCATAATAAATATCATTATAGTGACAGATTTACTGAAGAACAGAAGAAAGAATTAGGCGTAAAAGGTATGCTACAAGATACCATGTCGGAAATAACTAATAGATACAAGAAAAGGTTAGAACGTGAGAAGATAAGGGAATATAAGCGTGGATGGAAAAAGTATCATGAGATAATTGAAAAAGAAGTTAGCCCGTTTGAAAAAGTGGTTGAAGATATTAATTCCCGTGATTTTTCTCCGCTAGAAATTGATATTGTAAAATCGAATAACGATGAAGAAAAACCATTAAATATACATGTGGCTTTTCAAGACTTGCATCTTGGTGCTATGGGTCTTGAGAAAGAACACGGAGAAAATTACAACTTGAGGAAAGCAGAAAAAAGAGTGTTAAAGAAATGTGACGAAATACTCCCTGATTTGTTGTCTTTTGGTATCCCTGAAAAGTTCACAATATGTTTGGGGGGAGATTACTTCCATATATGTAATCCGCAAGGAACTACTAATAGAGGAACAGCTTTAGACCACTCAGATACATGGAGAAAGATAATAGCGGATGGGTATGAGTTAGCAGTCAAGATAATTGATATATTCGCTAGCATAGCTCCTGTGGAAGTTATATCGGTAGAAGGAAACCATGATAGAGATTGGAGTAGACATTTAATTCACGGAATGAAACTAAATTATAAAAATTGTGATAATGTAGATGTTATAATTTCTCCACATCAGAGACAATATTTGAAATATGGTGACAATTTGATAGGTTATTATCATGGTATGGACGAAAATAAAACAGACTTATTTCAAATAATGGCCAATGAAGGTAGTGAATATTGGTCAGATACTAAGCATAGAATATTGTTTATTGGACACACCCACCATTTAAATCACAAAGATATGGATGGAGTATTAGTATGTGGATTGCCTTCTCTGGCAGCTACAGACGATTATCATAAAAGAAATGGATTTTTCGGTTCTGTAAAAGGTTTGGCTGGATATGTTGTACACAAAGAAAAGGGGATAAAATCTATAGTAACAAGTGTGGTGAATTGAATATGATTAAGAAAGTTTTTTTGAATCCTACTTATGACGAATTGGAAGATACACGTCCCGATTTAGAAGAAGACTCTGAATTGTGGGAAATATTATTTAAAATAGGAAGGCTAACTAATAAAAAAATTGTTCCTTTGTTACATTATGTTAGAGCCGGCGGGGGAAGAATAAAAATAGAGGTGGACCAATATGTAATACGTTTTGAAGAAAATGAAAATTCTATTGAAAAAGGAGAATATGAATCTTTTAAATTAAATGTTTTATCACAATACAAGGGATTAATACAAAAATGTTTGATTGAATTAACAAACAAAATAAAAAATTTGGAAGGTTCAGAGAAACACTTGGTATCAGAATTAAACTTCTCTAATTAGTTATCTTTATTATACCTTGAAACACAATATTACCATTATATACTTCTATTTCATTATCATTTATAATATCTACTGGCATATCTACTATTTGGAAATCGGTATCTGAAATATAGTAAAATGTAACTGATGGTGTTTCTGTTTCTAAAGAATGTTTTATAACTTCCGAAAAATTTTTACCTATCTTTCCTTCCCACAAATGTTTTTTATATATTTCTCCTAAATCAGGTTTATTTTCTATGTAAGTGGGTTCATTAGAATCTTCTTCGTCCCAATCTGGATTTCTATTATAAAGGTTATTGCTACCCTCCGACAAATCATCTGTGTCTTTATTATTAAAATCATTATCAAAATCACTACNGTCGTAATCT
>SL_8KL_010_SEDDRAFT_10005037_pt1 | contig 10451 bp, 7 predicted proteins | sample SodLakKL_010_SED_4_FD_11160 | JGI IMG/M metagenome (IMG submission 11160) | reverse complement strand
TATTGGCGAGGAGTTCGATCCTTATTATCATGAAGCCATAGAAACGATTGAAAAGGAGGACGAGGAAAGCGGTAGGGTTGTTGAAGAAGTTCAAAAGGGCTATCTTTTGAATGGTAAAGTGATCCGCCCCTCCAAAGTAAAAGTGGTAAAGTAACATAATCGGCAAATGACGAAAATATAAGTCATTGGCCAATAGAAAATATGGGTAAAATATTAGGAATAGATCTGGGAACAACTTTTTCTGCAATGGCAGCAGTTCTTGAGGGTGGAGAAGCTAAAGTAATTGAAAACAAAGAGGGTGCCAGAACAACCCCATCGGTTGTAGCTGTTAGCAAGAAAGGGGAAAGATTGGTCGGAACCATTGCAAGAAGGCAGCAAGTGACCAATCCGGAAAATACTGTTTTTGCCGTAAAACGTCTTATAGGCAGAAGGTTTGATTCTCCGGAGGTTCAAAAGGAGAAAGACAATTTACCTTATGAAATAAGGAAGGATGAGAGTGGTGAAGGAATAGAGGTTAAGTTGGGAGAGAACTGGCATAAGCCAGCGGAAATCTCTGCAATGATACTTCAGAAATTAAAAAAGGACGCTGAGGAGAAAATAGGAGAAGAGATAAAGGAAGCCATAATCACATGTCCTGCTTATTTTGATGATGCGCAAAGAAAAGAGACCAAGGTGGCAGGTGAGATAGCAGGATTTGATGTGAAGAGGGTTATAAACGAACCCACAGCTGCTGCACTTGCATATGGTTTGAACAAGGAAAAGGATCATCAAATTGTGGTATATGATTTTGGCGGAGGAACCTTTGATATTTCCATTCTTGATGTGGGCAAGGATACGATCGAAGTTAAAGGAACCGGTGGTGACAGTCATCTGGGAGGAGAAGATTTTGACGGTAGGATAGTAAGGTGGCTCATAGACAGTTTTAAGGCTGATAATGGAATAGACCTCTCTAAGGATCCACTGGCACTTCAAAGACTCAAGGAAGAATCTGAAAAAGCTAAAAAAGAACTTTCCACTGCAACGCAAACCGATGTGAATATACCGTTTATCACCTCTGACGATACAGGACCCAAGCATCTTAATTATTCTTTGACTCGTGCTAAATTCGAATCATTGGTGGAAGATCTGGTTGATAGATCGATTGAGCTTACAAAAAAAGTTATTTCCGATTCAGGGATCAAAACTGAAGATATAGAAGAGGTTGTATTGGTTGGAGGGCAGACAAGGATGCCGAAAATACAAGAGAAGGTGAAGGAGATATTGAAAAAAGAACCAAATAAGGAGATCAATCCTGATGAGGTGGTAGCTATTGGAGCGGCTACTCAAGGAGGAATCATGTCAGGAGACGTGAAAGATGTTCTTTTGCTTGATGTAGTTCCTCTTTCACTTGGCATTGAGACATTGGGCGGAAAGAACACCACATTGATTGAGAAGAACACCACTATTCCTACTCAAAAGACGGAAGTGTTCTCCACAGCCACTGATAATCAACCGTCTGTTCAGATTCATGTACTGCAAGGAGAAAGGCCTCTTGCGAAAGATAATAAGTCGCTTGGGCAATTCATATTGGATGGAATTCCTCCCGCCCCAAGGGGAGTGCCGCAGATCGAGGTAATGTTTGACATTGATGCCAATGGAATATTGAGTGTTTCGGCAAAAGATAAAAGTAGTGGAAAATCACAATCGATTCGCATAGAAGGTAGTTGTGGAATTTCGGATGAAGAAGTGGAAAGAATGAAGAAGGAGGCAGAAGAACATGCAAAAGCCGATAAAGAAAAAGAAGAGCTTATTGATATAAAGAACCAGGCTGATCAAGTGGTCTATAGTGCGGAGAAAATGATAAAGGATTCCGGAGATCAATTACCCCAAGAAACAAAGGAGAATATAGAGAACGCGAAAAAGGAACTTCAAGAAATACACAAGGGGGAGGATAAGGATAAGATCAAAGAGAAAATGGACCACCTCAACCAACTTCTTCAAGAAGCGGGGAAGAATCTTCATGCACAGTCGCAAGAAGGAGGGGGGTCGGGAACGGAAGAGAGTGGAAATAGTGAAACCGGAAGCGAGAACAACGAGGAAACGCAGGAAGGAGACTACGAAGAAAAATAAAAATAACTTGGATTGCTCTATTGGCAGCCGAATTTATCGCGGCTGCCAATGAGTTTCTTTAACTTCTTAGAGCTATGGAGGATTATTACAAGATCTTGGGAGTATCAAGGGATGCCTCAAAGGAAGATATAAAGAAAGCTTACAGAAAATTAGCTCACAAACACCATCCGGACAAAGGAGGAGATGAAGCGACTTTCAAAAAAATAAGCGAGGCTTATCACGTCTTATCGGATGATGGCAAAAGAGCTCAATATGATAGATTCGGAAAGGCAGGACCTGGAATGGGAGGAGGTGCAGGAGCAAACCAAGGAGCTTCCGGATTTGAAGGTTTTTCCGGAGAAGGTTTTGATTTTGATTTTGGCGATATTTTCGAGGAATTTTTCGGTTTTCGAGAAAGAGGTTCTAGAAGAAAAGAAAAGGGAGAGGATATAAAAGTAAGAATCAGTACCGATATTTTGAATATCCTAAAGGATGAGAAAAAGGTTATTGATGTTATGAAACTTGTTGTTTGTGCTGAGTGTAATGGAAGGGGAGATCTTTCCACGTCAGGGGGGAAGAAGTGTGATACTTGTGATGGGAGAGGAAGGGTAAAAAAAGAAGCAAGAAGTTTTTTGGGTGCTTTTTCTCAAATTGTTGCTTGTCGTGATTGTAACGGGGAGGGTGTCATACCGGAGAAAAGATGTTCTGCTTGTCAGGGAGAGGGAAGAGTAAAGAAAAGCGAAAAGNTGGGAATCACCATTCCTGCAGGAATTGATTCCGGACAAACTCTAAAAGTTGAAGGAAAAGGAAATGCCGGTAGAAAAGGGAGTCCTCCCGGAGATCTTTATGTGGAGGTCTTTGTAGAGAACAAAACCTCTTTCGAACGAAAAGGGGAAGACCTTTATTGTACGGTCCCTGTAAACTACACACAGCTTGCTCTTGGTGATAAAATAGACATAAAGCTTCTTTCGGGAAAAAGTATTTCACTTAAGATACCTGCTGGAACGAATCCGGGGAAGGTGTTCCGTATTTCGGGCAAGGGACTTCCAAGGATCTCCGGCCACGGGCAAGGCGATCTTTATGTGAGAGTCAATGTTGAGGTGCCCAAGAAGCTTACCAAAGAACAAAGAGAGCTTTTGAAGAAATTGAAGGAGAAAGGGGTTTAGATTCCGGCAAATACTTTGACTTTTTGAGGATTTTGGGTAAAATAGGCAAGTGTCATTCTTTTATTTGTTGAAAGTAGAGCAAAGAGCCCTCGTAGCTCAGCTGGCAGAGCAACGGCCTTTTAAGCCGGTGGTCGTAGGTTCGAATCCTACCGAGGGCACAGAATTTGAAAAGATTAGTAATTTTACGGTATTAAAGAAGATCGTTACTCCCGATTCCGACCAAGAATCGGGCTTTTAATTGAATATTTTTTTATAATGAAGAGATACTTTATCGAAACTTTTGGTTGTAAATTGAATCAGAGAGATTCTGTGGATTATAAAAAGATTCTTGATCATTTCCTGACCCCTTCATCAGATCCTCGAAGATCCGATTTGGTGCTGATAAACTCTTGCGGGGTGGTAGAAAAAACAGAAAGAAAAGTATTGAAGGCAATAAAGGATCACAAGAAAGAGGGCAGGTTTGTTATTCTTACAGGATGCTTACCCTCTTTTTCCAGTATTAACTTGAGAGCAATTACTGATGAGTTGGTCTTTTCAAGAGACTTTAAGAAACTCTGGAATATACTTCATGAATTAAAAGGAGGTGGTCAGCAGCCTCATGCATTCCTTGAAAGGTCGTCAAGCAAGCAAATGACATCAATAGTACCGATTTCTTGGGGGTGTCTCGGTAATTGCTCTTATTGTGCTGCAAGGCTTGCACGGGGGAAACTCAAAAGCAGGAATCAGGAGGAGATAATGAATGAGATCTTCTTTTTACTTGAAAAGGGATGTAAGGAAATTCAACTCACCTCTCAGGATCTTTCCATTTACGGTCTTGACAGGGGGGAGCAAGAGATAGTGGAACTCTTAAGTAAAATTGCAAAAATAAAAGGGGATTTCAAGGTAAGACTGGGCATGGCCAATCCGGGGCACACAAAAGAAATATTTCCGGAACTTCTAGAGCTCTTAAAAGAGGAGAGATTTTATAAATATTTTCATATTCCTGTCCAGTCAGGCGATAATGCGATTTTAAAGAAAATGAAGAGAAATCATACAGTGGAGGACTTTACAGAGATGGTCAAAGAAACCCTTGGGATGTTTGATGACTTTTTGATTGCAACCGATATAATTGTTGGCTTTCCCGGTGAAACCGAGGAAAGTTTCAAAAAAACATATCGTCTCATTGAAGAGGTGAGGCCTCATATAGTGAATATAACTAAATTTTCCTCTCGCCTGGGAACGGAAGCGGCCAAAATGAAAGGAGTTTCGGAAGATGTTAAGAAGAGAAGATCAAAGGTTCTATCGGAGCTTACTAAGAAAATAAGGCTGGAACAGAATGAAAAATTGAAAGGGAGAACATTTAAAGTGTTATTTGCCGAGAAAGGAAAGGGTGGGACGATCTTATCTCGAACTCCAAGCTATAGGGCGTTGATACTCAAGGAGGGTGAGGTGGGTAAATTCGGGAAAGCAAAAGTCTTGGGTTATGAGCATAATTACTTGAAAGGAGAGGTGGTTTGAATTACTATTTTACTCTCATTCGGTGTTTATTTTTTGTTAATAATTTGCAATTTTTTTTAACATTGTTATATTTATGCTCAATTTATACCAACAATTCTCCTAAATTGATGAACAAAAAATTTGCAAAATTTAAAATGGGAATCCTTTGTGGTGGACCATCCCTTGAAAAAGGTATCTCTCTTAATTCTGCAAGATCGATCATGGATCACTTGCTTTCGGAAGAAACGGAGGTGTTTCCGATATATTTTGACGGGAAAAAAAGAGCTTATCGTATTTCTAAAGCTCAGCTTTATAGCAATACACCATCCGATTTTGATTTCAAGTTAAAGAGGTTTAGCGATCCCTTGGGTGAGAAAGAGCTTGTAAAATTCCTGTCTTCCTTGGATATGATCTTTCCGGTCATGCATGGCCCTTTTGGGGAAGACGGAAAAATTCAAAGGATTCTGGAGAAGAATGACTTACCTTTTGTGGGATCCGGAGAAAAGGCTTGCAAAGAAGCATTTGATAAGTTTAAAGCCAGCAAACTTCTTGAGTCCAACGGATTTTTCACACTTCCTTCGGTTGTCCTGGGTATTTATAAAAATGATCACAAAGAGATTATAGATGATTTTTTTTACAAGTATGGAATCGAAAGAGCGGTAGTCAAGCCGGCAAACGGAGGGTCGAGCATAGGAGTCTTTTCGGTCACAACTCCGGAAGAAGCTCTGGAAAAAGTAAAAATCCTGTTCTCAAAGAGAATGGATACAAGAGTGGTCATTGAGCCATTCGCAGAGGGAATAGAATTTACTGTTATTATTTTAGAGAATCGATTTGGATTGCCGGTAGCTTTACCACCTACGGAAATAGAGACTGATTATACCGAAAATCAAATATTTGACTTTAGAAAAAAGTATCTTCCTACTCGTCAGGTGAAATGGCATTGCCCTCCTCGATTCAATAGAAAGACAATAGAAACCATTCAGATACAAGCGGAACAAATATTCTCAATGTTTCGGATGCGTGATTTCGGTAGGTTTGATGGCTGGGTGCTAAATGACGGCAACATTTGGTTTTGTGATTTCAATCCAGTAAGTGGAATGGAGCAGAATAGCTTTCTTTTTCAGCAAGCGGCAATGGTTGGCATGACTCATAATGATGTTCTTGATCATATTGTGAAAAGTGCGTGTAGAAGAAGGGGGGTTCGTGCTCCGAAAAAAGATAAAAGCAAAAGTTCCCAAAAAAGAAGAGTCAATATTATCATGGGAGGAGATAATTCCGAGAGGCAAGTATCTCTTATGAGTGGCACTAATGTTTGGCTTAAGTTGCGGAGGTCGAAAAAGTATGATCCGCTTCCTTTTCTTCAAGATGATAAAGGGAATATCTGGAAGATGCCATACAACCTTTGTCTTAATCATACCGTTGAAGAAATAAGAGAAAATTGTGAGAAATATGAATTGGCAAAACGTAAGCTCGGAGATTTTGAAGAGCGCTCTCGTTTGCGTCTTGGTCTTCTAGAGAAAAAGAAGGGCTATGAGTTTTTTGAACCTTCGAAGATATCGTTGCAAAAGCTTTTAAAGCAACCGGGATTTTTTTTCATAGCCCTTCATGGAGGGGATGGGGAGAATGGAAGTTTACAAGGTTTACTGGATAAGAATAATGTGCGCTACAATGGACCGGGAGTAAGAGTTTCTCGTCTTTGCATGGATAAATGGAAGACAGCACGCTTTATTGAAAATTCAAGAACAAGAGGGGTGTATTCCATTCCCGGAAGAATAGTGGATACAAGGGAATTGCTTGAATTGAGTAATTCGAGGAAGAGGGATCTCTGGAAAAAATTAAAAAAGGATCTAGGTGCAAGTACCTTAATAGTGAAACCTTCCTCTGACGGATGTTCCAGTGGAATAGTTCATCTTTATTCCGCAAATGATCTCCATGCTTATAGTAATTTTCTTAAAAAAAGAACTTCCTTTATTCCCAAGAAAACTTTTAAGAATCAATTGAATGATATAGAGATGCCAACCGAGATTCCGGAGAAGGTTATCTTTGAGAAATTCATAAAAACGGATATTCTTCGAGTGAGAGCAAATGAATTACATCACAAGAGAAAGACCGGATGGATAGAAGTAACAATAGGGGTTCTCAAAAAAGGAAAAAAAATAAAAGCTCTCAATCCCAGTGTCACGGTGGTAGAGAATGAGGTTCTTACAGTGGAAAAAAAGTTTCAGGGAGGTACGGGAGTTAATATTACTCCTCCTCCGGAAGAGATTGTTCCTTTTGACGTTGTAAAAAAAGCGAAAAGACGAGCAGAAAGAATTGCAAGAGAAATGGGAATGGAGGGGTATTCCAGGATTGATGCTTTCATGAATGTAAAGAATGGGAATTTGATCATAATTGAGATCAATACCTTGCCGGGCCTTACTCCTTCCACGGTATTGTATCATCAAGCGCTTGCCGAGAATCCTCCTATTTTTCCTTTGGAATTATTAGAGTTTCTTATAGAAAGCAAGGATAAGAACAGTTTTGAAATTTGATCATCTTTGTGCTATATTACTTTTATGAGATTTTCTAAAATTACGAAAATTTTACTTGTAATCGTTTGCGGGGTAGTAATATTTACAGCCGGTTTTTATTTTGGAAAAGGGCAAAAGGTTTTTATAGATCCCTTTGAAGAAATTGACCTCTCGCTTCTTTCGGAAGTTTATCACCTTCTCGAGGAGAACCATCCGGAATTTCAAAAGTTGAGTGAAGAGGAAATAGTCTTTGGGATAATAGAGGGAATGGTCGGTACTCTGGATGATCCACACACTGTTTTTCTTAACCCGGAAAGGAGTAAGATATTTTTAGAAGATGTATCTGGAGAGTTTGAGGGCGTTGGGATGGAAATTGGTTTTCGGGAAGGTAGCTTACAAGTAATATCACCACTTGAAGGAACACCGGCCGATAAAGCAGGTTTAAGAGCGGGAGATATTATTTTGAATGTCGATGGAGAGTCGGTAAAGAATTTTACCTTGGAAGAGGCTGTTCATAGGATAAGAGGGCCGAGAGGGGAAGAAGTTCTTATTGAAATAATGAGAAACGGAAAAAAGAAAGAATTCTCCATTATCAGGGATACCATTAAGCTTCCCTCTGTAGAGTGGGATCTTGTAAAAGATAATATTGCTCACATCAGAGTTTCTCATTTCCACGAAAATGTGGGTAGTGATTTTATGAGGATTGCGGAAGATGTTTCCGAGAGCAAAGCAGAAGGTGTTATACTTGATCTAAGGAGGAACCCGGGCGGCATCTTTGAAATTGCGGTAAATATTGCCGGACATTTTGTGGGAACCAACGAAACAGTGGTCATTGAATCTTCTTCAAGAGAAGGGGGAATTGATGAGAGAGAAATAAAAGCAAGAAATATTCTTCCGGCCTTCAAGGATCGTCCTGTGGTGGTAATTATTGACGAGGGGTCTGCCTCGGGAAGCGAAATAGTAGCAGGCGCTTTAAGAGATCTAATTGATGCACCGATAGTAGGGAAGCAATCTTTTGGAAAAGGATCAATACAAAGGCTTCACAATCTTTCGGGAGGGTCTCTCATAAAGATCACCGAGAAGTACTTTTTTACTCCGAAGGGGGATTTGATCGATGGAAAAGGAATAGATGTTGATTTTGAAGTGGAGATAACAGAAGAGGACTTTGAGGCTGAAAGAGATCCTCAACTTGAGAAAGCGATTGAGATAATGAAAAAGAAAGAGATGTAGGTCATCATGCTCTAAGAAAGAAATATTGCAAATTATTAACAAAAAAGCATAATTGGAAAAATGAAAGTCATACTTCTTAAGGATGTAAAGAATCTTGGCAAAAAAAATGAAGTGAAAAATGTTTCAGATGGCTATGCCAGAAATTTTCTTCTCAAGCAGGGACTTGCAAAAGTGGCTACAAAGGGTGAGATAGCAAAAATCGGAAAGCTTCAAGAAGAAGAACGCAAGAAAGAAGAGGAAAAGAAAAAAGAGCTTGAAAAGATAGCCAAAGAGATCAATGGAACAAGTATAGAGATACATTTAAAGGTAGGAGAAAAAGGGGAATTGTTTGAATCGGTTAACGCACAGAAGATTTCAGAAGAACTTAAAAAAAGAGGAATTGATGTAGAAAAGAAAAAGGTGATGATGCAAGATCCCATAAAGGAACTAGGGGAGTACCCGGTCAAGATCGAGCTTGAAAAAGGTATAGAATCGGAGTTAAAAGTGGTTATAAAAGAAGAAAAATAAAAAGACTCTCGGAAACTCAAATTTCAATGCACAAACAAGGATCTTCCATTGATTACAAACTAATTGAAAAAGCGCTCCTTTTAGGGCGCTTTTTGTCATAAAAAGATGAATAGAAAATATATTTTTATTATCGGAGGGGTTATGTCCGGTATAGGAAAAGGGGTGACCGCTGCCTCCATTTTTCGTATCTTGCAATCAAAAGGTCACAGTGTAACTGCAATGAAAATAGATCCTTATGTTAATGTTGATGCGGGTACCATGAATCCCGTGGAACATGGAGAGGTGTTTGTTACCGAAGATGGGGCGGAGTGTGATCAGGATATAGGAAACTATGAAAGATTTTCCGGAAAAGATATTACGAAAGACAATTACTTGACCACGGGAAAAGTTTATCAAACGGTGATCAATAAAGAGAGAAATCTTGAATATGACGGCAAATGTGTAGAAGTGGTTCCTCATATTCCCGATGAAGTCATTTATCGCATTAAAAGGGCTGGAAAACTTGCTCAGGCGGAATTCGTGCTTATAGAGGTGGGGGGAACTATTGGTGAATATCAAAACCTTTTGTTCCTGGAAGCAGCACGAATGATGCACCTCAAGAATCCCAAGGATGTCCTTTTTGTGCTTGTAAGCTACTTGCCTGTTCCCAGTACTGTGGGGGAAATGAAGACCAAACCTACGCAAAATGCCAGCAGAGCCATGAATGAAGCCGGCTTGCAACCGGATATTATTGTTGGTAGATCTTCCTATCCAATTGATGAGATAAGAAAGAAAAAAATATCTTCTTTTTGCAATGTTGACCCCAAAGATGTGATATCTGCTCCGGATGCTGATTCAGTATACGAGGTTCCCGTATTGCTTGACAGGGAAAAAGTAGGGGAGAGAATACTTAAAAAATTGAATGTAAGAAGCAAAAGAAAACAAGAAGGGTTGGGTAAATGGAAGAATTTTGTGGAACGCTTAAAGAGTGCCGACAAGAGAGTGAGAATAGCAATTGTGGGAAAATATTTCGAAACAGGCGATTTCGTACTCACGGATTCCTATATTTCCGTAATTGAAGCAATAAAACATGCTTGTGGTCAAGAAAATTATAAAGAGGAAATTACTTGGTTATCAGCGGAAAAATATGAGAAAGATGAAGAAGGTTTAAGGGAATTATCGGAATATGATGGGATAATTATGCCGGGAGGCTTTGGAAAGAGGGGAGTGGAAGGAATGATAAAAGTAATAAGGTATGCGAGGGAGAATAAGATCCCCTTTATGGGACTTTGCCTGGGAATGCAACTTGCAGTAGTAGAGTATGCCCGTAATGTTTGTGGGTTAAAAGAAGCTTCTTCTTCTGAGTTTTCAAAAGACACTTCTTGCCCCGTAATAGATGTAATGAGCTCTCAAAAAGAGGTGATCAAAGAGAGTAGATACGGGGGAACAATGCGACTTGGTGCCTATGATTGCAGTGTGGAAGAAGGAACCATTG
>SL_8KL_010_SEDDRAFT_10005036_pt1 | contig 10451 bp, 9 predicted proteins | sample SodLakKL_010_SED_4_FD_11160 | JGI IMG/M metagenome (IMG submission 11160) | reverse complement strand
CCCGCCGAAGAACATATCAAATATATCTTCAAAGCCGCTGAAATCCTGGCTGAAATCACCAAAGTCGCCAAAATCAGCGCCCTCCATTCCCGCATGACCGTAGCGGTCATATTGGGCTCTCTTGTGTGGATCTGATAACACCTTGTAGGCTTCTGTTAATTCCTTGAATTTTTCTGCAGACTGGGGATCGTCAGGATTTTTATCAGGATGGTATTTCCTGGTTAATTTCCGATATGCTTTTTTTATGTCCTCTTGTTCGGCGTCCCGGTTGATACCCAGGACTTCATAATAGTCTTTTTTGGCCGCCAAAACGGTCACCACCTCTTACTACTTTTGGTCTTCTTCCTCGTCATCAACTTCTTTAAAATCAGCGTCATAAACGTTATCCTGTTCGGAAGAAGAGCCTCCCTGGCCGGCCTGGCCCTCTTGCTGCTGTTGTTTCTGTTCTTCCTCCTGCATATGGGAATAAATCTGGGTGCTCGCTTCATGCAGGACTTCAGTTAGGGCCTCTTTTTTCTCGCGGATTGGTTCAATATCATTGCCTTTTAAGGCCTCCTCGAGTTCTTTCTTGGCGTTCTCAACCTTTTCTTTTAACTCGGGATCTAGTTTATCGCCGGATTCTTTTAGCGTTTTTTCTACCTGGAAGACCAGGCCATCAGCTTCATTGCGAGTTTCAACATCTTCTTTCTTCTTTTTATCTTCTTCTTCGTATTCCTGGGCTTCATTTACCATTTTTTCAATTTCATCCTCGCTTAACCCTGAAGATGATTTGATGGTAATGTTTTTCTTTTTACCGGTCCCCTTATCAACTGCCGAGACATTTACAATTCCGTTTACGTCAATGTCAAATGTAACTTCGATCTGGGGAACTCCTCGGGGAGCAGGCGGTATATCTGTAAGCTGGAATCTTCCCAGAGTTTTATTATCCCTGGCCATCGCTCTCTCACCTTGGAGAACATGAATATCCACAGAGGTCTGATTATCAGCGGCAGTTGTGAAAATTTTACTCTGGCTGGTAGGTATTGAGGAATTACGTTCGATGAGTTTTGTAAACACTCCTCCCAAGGTTTCAATCCCAAGGGATAGTGGAGTAACATCAACGAGGACAATATCATCAACATCTCCAGACAGAACACCACCCTGAATAGCAGCACCAATAGCTACACACTCATCAGGGTTTATACCCTTGTTGGGTTCTTTCCCGAGCAGGCTTTTAATTGCTTTTTGGACTGCAGGGATCCGAGTGGAACCACCAACCAGGATTATTTCGTCAATATCTTCAGGAGACAGTTTGGCGTCTTTCAAAGCCTGTCGAGCGGGTCCCATTGTTTTTTCAATTAAATCATCAATTAATTCTTCAAACTTGGCCCGGGTAATATCAATATCCAAATGCTGGGGACCATCTTCAGTCTGAGTAATGAAAGGAAGATTAACATTGGTAGACATTACTCCGGAAAGCTCGATTTTTGCCTTTTCTGCGGCTTCAACCAGGCGCTGCATTGCCATGCGGTCCTTGCGCAGGTCAACACCCGTTTCTTTTTTAAATTGATCTGCCATATACTCAACCAGGCGCTGGTCAAAATCATCGCCGCCAAGATAGTTGTTTCCGCTGGTAGCAACAACCTCAAAAACACCGTCTCCTATCTCCAGGATAGAAACGTCAAAGGTTCCACCGCCCAGATCATAGACAAGAATTTTTTCATCTTTCTTTTTATCCAGGCCGTAGGCAAGTGAAGCGGCGGTGGGTTCGTTGATAATCCGCAAAACTTCAAGACCAGCAATTTTCCCAGCGTCTTTGGTAGCCTGGCGCTGGCTATCGCTGAAATAAGCTGGAACAGTAACAACAGCCTGCTTAATTTCCTGCCCCAGGTATTCTTCGGCGTCTTTTTTCATTTTTTGCAGAATCATTGCCGATACTTCCGGGGGTGAATACTCCTTGTCCCCCATTTTGGCCTTGTAATCGCTACCCATCTTTCTCTTAATGGAAGTAACGGTATTATTGGGGTTGCTGACGGCCTGCCTCTTGGCCGGCTGCCCTACCAGCCTTTCCCCTTTTTTGGAAAACCCGACCACCGAGGGAGTGGTCCGGGATCCCTCAGCATTAGGTATTACAGTCCCTTCACCACCTTCAATAACTGCCATGCAGGAGTTGGTGGTCCCTAAATCAATTCCAAGTACTTTACTCATCTTCGTCGCCTCCTTTATTAACTTTTACCATGGATGGCCGCAAAACTTTATCTCCCATTTTATAGCCTTTCTGGACTACCTCTACGACCATCTCTGCAGGTTTATCCTCCAGGCAAACCCTTTCCACAGCTTCATGCAGGTTGGGATCAAAAGGCTTTTCCAGTGCTTCAACTTCTTCCAAGCCTTTTTCCCTGAGAATTGTCCAGAGCTGTTTGAAAATCATCTCCACGCCTTTGCAGAGATTTTGAGCTTCTTTATCCTCCGGGCTTACCTGCAGGGCTCTTTCGAAATTATCTAAAACAGGCAAGAGCTCCAGGATAACTTCTTCCTGGGCTCTCAATCGATCCTGAAAGCGGTTTTTTTCAACCCGCTTTTTGTAATTTGCAAAATCAGCCTTTGCCCTTTGCAGTCGGCCCATTAGCTGTTCATTTTCTTCTTCTTTTTCCCTGATAATTTCCCGTGCTTTTTCCAGTTCTTGCTTAAGTCCCTCAAAATCTTTTTGCAGCTCTTGTTCCTTTTTCTGATTGGTTGTTCCCTTTTTTTTCTTTTCCGATTCTACCTGTTGTTTTCTCGGTTTTTTTTTGGAATAACCCATGCTCAATCCTCCTCGCGTAAAACCTTGCTCAAGACTTCTGCCATAAAGTTAACCGTCGCCATTACCTTGGGATAATACATCCTTGTCGGACCCAGTATTGCCATCTTGCCAACTGTTTTATCCTGGAAGGAATAGTCGGCTACAACCAGGCTGCAATCCCTGATTTCCTGCAGGGGAACTTCTTTGCCGATGACAACCTTGAGCCCTTCTGTGGGGATCTTGTTTAAAAGCTGTCTCAGCATATCTTCCTGTTCAAAAAGTTTCAGAAAAACCTTGACTTTTTCCAGGTCGGAAAATTCGGGTTGCTCAAGAATATTTGTAGCCCCGTCAAGATGAATTTTACCCCATTCCTGGTTAATTCCCTCTTCGGAAATAAATTCAACCAGGGATTTGTAAAGTTCCCGGAAAAGTGTTTTATCTCTAAGTTCCTTTTCTAATTCCTGGAAAATTTCATTGTTGATTTTTTTCAGGGGAAGACCCTGCAAGCGATCGTTTATTAGCCGGGAAATGTGTCCTAGTTCTTCCCTGGAGGGCCTGTTTTGCAGGGTTACCGTTTGGTGTTGAACAAGGCCGGAACTGATAACAACAATTACCGCAACCTTCTTTCCTTCAAGGGGAACCAGCTGCAGGTGCTGGAAAAAATATTCGGGGGAACTGGGGCTGGCTACCAGAGCAGTATACCTGGTCAGGTGGGAAAGCATTCGCGATGTAACCTGGACAATGTCCTGAACTTCTTTTTTTCGGTCCAGGTATTTTTTCCGGATCATTTCCTCAAAGCTTCCTGGGATTTTTTCAATATCAATCAGGCTGTCAACATAAAAACGGTACCCCTTGTCTGAAGGAATACGTCCAGAAGAAGTATGCGGTTGTTGGAGATACCCCAGGTCTTCCAGGTCAGCCATTTCATTGCGTATGGTTGCCGAGCTTACATTTAACTCATATTTCTTAGAAATGGTCCGGGAACCTATGGGCTCGGCGGTAAGAATATATTCATTAATTACCGCCTTTAAAATCCCTTTTTTCCTTTCGTTCATTTCCATCTCGGCCTCCCCCTCCCGCTTAGCACTCTACCCTCGGGAGTGCTAACATCCTATCAATAAAATAACACCATAGCCCTCCTTTGTCAACCGACAAATCGTGGAACTGTTACCAGGAGAAAAAAAACTGCCCCCAGCATTATTCCGATCTGAATTACAAAACCCGCAGGCCATTTCCACGCCTGGTGGGGTAATTTCCCGCTGTGGGTGGGGAAAAAAAGAGGGCCTTTTCTTTTAAAAAAAATGTGGCTAATTATTACTTCCAGATCAGGCAAAGTTCCGCCGAGTGCTCCCCAGAGGATATAGGCAGACGAAGGATACAACCACAGGACCATTGCCGCTGTAACCATGGTATCCAAAAAAATTCCTCTCCTTCCCCGGTAATCATGATGGGGAATAATATCAAGGATTATGTGGCTTAAAAACCCAAGCAAAAAAGCCTGCCAGCTATTTCCGACCATCTTACCTATTGCCGCACCCACTGCAAAATGCGTGCTTGCATACACAATAACCCCCCCAATTAATTAGTTTATATCCCGGTCCATGGGTTTCACCATATACTTCCTTTTTTACCTCTTGCATTTCCTTTGAAGGCGTGATAAAATTTATATGTTGCAAAAAGGACTGGAGGAGGTGAAACCATGCCCATCATTGAATCCGCAAAAAAGCGAGTTCGAATAACCGAAAGAAAAACCCGTCGCAACCGGCTTCTTAAATCCCGGCTCAAAAATGCCATCAAGCGTTTTGAACGGGCCGCATTAGAAGGGGACAAGGAAAAATCCTCCCAGGAACTGGTCCGGGCACAAAAAATTATCGACCAGAGCGTTGCCAAGGGAATTATCCATAAAAACAATGGCGCCCGAAAAAAATCACGCCTGGCTCGCCTTCACAATAAAACAGCATCTTAAGATTTAACCCGCCTCCATATCAGGAGGGGGTTTTTCTTTTTTTAAAATCTTTCCAGCGGAATAAAAACATTTCCAGGGAGGGCTGCCATTCCATCTCACCCTGGACAATTCTATCTCCAACACGGGCAACCTCCTGCCAGAGGAAAGAAAGTTCAGAGAAAGAAAAGCTATCAGCAAACCTGTAGCATTTTTGCAAGGGAAAAGGATGCTCTCCCAGTTTTTTGGCTGCTTCCTGGTGGGAAACGCCCCTTCTTTTAAACTCCCAGCAGAGAGCCAGAAGCCTGATCTGCCTGCCCAGCATCGTAAAGAGGTATACAGCACTGGTTCCCTGCCGGAGCATTTCGCCAAGCATTTCCAGCGCTTTATTGGTTTCCTGTTTGCTGATTGCATCCACCCATTCAAAAACAAATTTTTCGTGTAAAACCCGGTCAATGGAAATTATTTCTCCCAGAAGAGACCGGGTAATTTTATTTTGTTCTCCCATGAATAAAAAGACTTTTTCCAGCTCATTCTCAATTACATATAGCTGGTTAAAAAAGGCGTACTCGAGGAAAAAAAGGGCTTCCCTATCAATGGTCTTTCCCCTTTTTTCTACCTGGGCTTTAATCCAAGAATGAAGGTTTTGCCCCTTTAAAGATTGGGTTTCAAAAAAGCGGACTCTTTTTTTGGTCTGCTTGAATACCCTTGTTCTCTTATCCATTTCCTGACCTGCTGTAATAATTAAATAAACCCCTTTAGGCCAGTTGTCGAGCAGTTCAAAAAACTTTTCTTCCCTTGAATTTTCCTTGCCTTTAAAAAGCCGCCGGGGGCGAAACTGGATTACTTTTTCTCCACCCAAAAGACTAACAGTTCGGGCGGAATTAAAAAGCTTTTCCAGGGCATTCTCTTCCTCTTCGTCTATTTTCACCCAGTTAAAGGACCTCTTCTCTTCCGGGACAATTTTCCGGGCAAATTCCCCGGCAAACTTTTCTATTAAATAAGCATTGTCACCCCCGAGCAAGTAAACAGGGGATAGTTCTTCCTTTTTTTTCTGCAATTCCCTGAGCATGAGCTCCTCTCCTCTCTCCTTTTTTATTCTTGCTTAAAATTACCTTTTCCTCTTTTTTATGAGCCAATTTATCTAATTGCCCCCCTTATTTTTTGTAAAAAAATAAAGAATTTTGCAAAAGGAAAAAGTCCCCGAGAGGTTTCTTTCCATTTTTCCACCCGCAGGTTTTCTTCTTTATCAATAGAAAAGGTTATGGCTCCATGTTTTTTAGTTATAAAAACCCCAACTCCCATTTCTTCGAGCCTTTTTAAAACCCCGGGCGCAGGGTGCCCAAACTGGTTTTTCCCCACCTGGATAACAGCAAAAAATGGCCTGGCCTCCTGCAGAAAAGATAAACCGGTTGAAGTTGAACTGCCGTGATGCGCTACTTTAAGAATATCTACTTCCGGAATAAGATCCTTAGAAATTAACTCCTTCTCTGCCTCCCCTTCAATGTCTCCGGTCAGCAAAAAACTCCATCTTCCAATCTCTAACTTTAACACCAGAGAATTGTTGTTGAGAGGAGATTGATTCAAAAACTCCTCTCCCGGGTGAAGAACTTTGATGGTCTGGCCTAAACCAAGAGAAAATTCCTTTCCCCTTTTTAGAGGAAAGTAGTTTAAATCATTTTTCCCTAACTTTTTACAGAACTCTTCTTCCTGCCAGACTCCCTGGAGAGGAGGACCAAAAACTACTTCCGGATTTTTCTGTTCAAGCACGGGCAAAAAACCCCTGTAGTGATCTTCGTGGAAATGAGAAATGAAAATTGCCTGTAGTTCTCTAACACCCCTCTCCCTCAGATAGGGGAGGATAACTCTTGACCCAATACTTGCTCCCTCCTGCCCCCAACTACCCCCGGCGTCTACCATTATATTCCCGACTTTCGGCAGGAAAATGTGGATTGCATCTCCCTGGCCCACGTCAAGGAAGGTAATTTCTGCCGGTTTTTCTTCTAAACCAGTAATAACCAGGATCAAGAGAATTATAAGCAGAAAAAATGGAAGGATTCTCTTGGCCATTACTGCTTTATATTTTTTCCAGAGTGGAATCCGGGTGGGTTCAAGCCAGAATAAAATTAAAAAAAGAAGGGAAAAATAAAAAATAACCACCCAAAGAGGAGGAGAAGAAACAGCCAGGCCAGTTCCCGGAAAACCCGCCCAAATTTCCAGTAAATTTTTCATAACCATAATCGCCGGAAGGGTTATAAATTTCCATAAAATATCCCCCAGGAAAGGAACCATTCCGGAAAATCCGCTCATTACAATTACCCCGGTTAAAGGAAGAGCCCAGATATTCCCCAGAAAATTCAAGGGATTAATTGTTTGAAAATGGTATGCAGTCAGGGGAGAAGCAGCCAGGGTTGCCAGGATAGAAAAAAAGAACCCCTGTTTGAGCCTTCCCTTTATTGGCATAATGATATTTTTGCCCAGTATAATGAAAAAAGTTATCAAAAAAGAAAGCTGAAAACCTGCTGTCCACAGGAAAAAAGGATTGCTCAAAATCAAAACCAGATAAGCCAGGGCCAGGTTATTAAATAGGTTACCCGTCCTTTTTGTTTCCTTCCCTAAACGCAACCCCATGGCCATAATACCTGCTCTTGCAACTGAAGCGCGCCAACCAACCAGTCCAATATATAATCCAATTAATAGGCAGAATAAAACCGTTTTGTGTTTACTTCCCAGGGGCAATTTCTCCAGTCCAAACCATAACAGAAGAGCAATAAAACCAATATGCAGCCCAGAAACAGCGAGAACATGTCCGAGGCCAGCAGAATAAAAAGTTTCTTTATGGTTTTCCGTCAGAACCTGTCTCCGGCCCAAAAGCAAGGCTGCGAGAAACCCTCCGTCCTCCTTACCCAAAATTCTTTCCATTCGTTCCTGGAGATAAAGGCGCACCTGGATAAGGGGAGCCCTTTTCTGATCAACCACCTGCAATGAATCTGGTTTTAACCAGATATTGCCCCAGATGCCCCCGGCCAGATTTTGCATTCTCCAGTCCGGTTCCCCAGGATTGGTAGGAATTTTTAAGGGTTTCAAAGAACCTTTTCCTCTGACAATATCCCCGGTTTCTAACTCTTCCCTTCCATTTATCCAGGCCCAATACTGGCCTCCAATTTCTCCCCAGCCCGAGGAGGTTTTGACTTCGACCTGGGCCAGGAGTAAACGTTCCCTTTCCCTGTCCTTTATCCAACCCCTTAAAAGCAATTCCTCACCGGAAAACTGATGGAAACAACCCTGTTCATATTCCCATACCGCTTTACCCCAAATAAAAAACCCAAGTAAAAAAACAAGGGGTAAAATTACCCCCAAATCCTTTTTCCGGACCAGGTAAAACAAACAAAACAGTACAGGAAAAACAAGATAGTAACCGCGGGCAAATATAATTCCTCCACTCAAAAATATTATTACCAGAACTAGAGGAGAACGGGTTAATAACATCAATAAAAGCGGATATGTTCGCATAACCTTTCCAGGGTTTTTTCTCCAATACCAGATATTTTCAGCAGGTCTTCGGGTTTTTGAAAACCACCATGCTCTTCCCGAAATTCAATAATCGCCTGGGCCCGGGCCGGACCAATATTGGGAAGCTGTTCTAATTCTTCCTTGCTTGCCTGGTTTATGCTCAACAAACTTTGTTCTGGCTCACTGTTTTCCTGTTCAACTTCTCCTGGTTTAAAAGGAATATTTACCTGCATTCCATCAACAAGAGGAGCAGCCAGATTAACCCGGTCCAGGTCAGCATTCAAAGATGCCCCTCCCGCAGTTTCAATAGCATCTACAATTCTTTCACCCTGGGAAAAAGTATAAACACCCGGAGACATTACTGCCCCGGAAACGTGAATAATTAATCTTTGCTCGCTCTCCTGCCCGGGCAGAGAATTATTTTCAATAATCCCCTGGGGCTGGAAAGTCTCCCCCTCGGGTTCTGATCCTCCTGAGAAAAAAACAAGGATAATTCCCAGAACCAGGAAAACAGCGGCCAATATTATTTCCTGCCTGGAAAAAGCGAACATGCCCCTCCCTCCTTCCAACTATAAAGTTCTATATATGTAAAAAATTTCCTTTTTAGGCACAAAAAAACCTGCATTTAATGCAGGCCTAATTTGAAAAGAAAAAAAGCTTGAGCAGAACCGCTCTCCTCAAGGTTACCCCTTAACTTAAAGCAAAACGGGCAAAAAAGGTTTCCTTAAGCCCTTTTGCAGCTAAAAGCAAACTGGTTAGACATTTATGGGCAAATAAAGGGACGGATTTAGGCGGATAGGATAAAGGTTTGCGGGGAATAATTAAGACATTAGTTCAAGCTGGGGTGCATCAGCCCACAGTTTTTCCAGCTGGTAATATTCGCGAGCTTCTCGGTGAAAAACGTGGACAATAACGTCTCCGTAATCCATTAAAACCCACCGGCTATCTTTTTCACCTTCAATTCGAGCCGGGTTTATTTCCTGGGTTCCTAAACCTTCTTTGATACCTTTTACGATTGCTTGAACCTGTCTTTCATTGTTTCCACTAATTAAAATGAAAAAGTCGGCAACCAGGGAGATCCCCTGCAGATCAATGGAAACAATGTTATCCCCTTTCTTGTCCTCAGCCAGCCTCGCTATTTCCCTTGTTAACTCTTCTCCGTTTTTGTTTGTCAAATTGTTCCTCCTTCCTCGTATCTTTTTTGATCCTCACCCAGAATTATCCTTATTTCACCTGAATTTAACTCTTCATTTTCCCGGGGAACACCACCAATTAATGAAGAAACCCTCAGTGCCCCTTCAAGCCCTCCCGGGCCATAATCAATCGATGTATATTCGTGGTCAAATCTTTCCGCGTTACCCATCCTTCGAACTGTAAAACCCCAGTATTCAAGGATTTCGCCCCTGTCTCCAGCAAGACCAGAAATTCCCGCTCCATTTAAAACGTCCACTTCATAGCGAACATTTTCCAGGTAATCCTTGGTATTAAGCATGCTCAGGGAAACCATTTCTATGCCTTCTTCATTGGGAACCCAGTAAGAAACACCATTAATATATTCAGGTGTGCCAGGGAGGATGGTCATTTCAATTCTATCCCGGGGAAAATCAACCAGCATCTTTGATAACCTGACCATGTCCCTGAAAGGAAGGTCTGTCCGGAGAAAATCGTTGATTTCGCTCAACAAATTTGGAATTTTTGGAATTATACTCATTTTAAACGCCTGGTCAATCAGGACATTCATAAACTGCTGCTGCCTTTCAATACGGCCAATATCGGCCCTGATCGGCTCCCTGTATCGGACATACTGCAGGGCTTTTTCACCATCCAAAACCTGTAAACCGGGCTGAATGTTGATATGGAGATCTCCCGCCTCGTCCACATAGTGCATTCTTTGTTTTACCTCAAGTTCAACTCCACCCAGGACATCTATGATATTAACAAAACCGTCAAAATCCACTTCGATATAAAAATGGATAGGGGTGTTAAGCATTTCTTCGACAGTTTTAATAGTAAGCTCAATTCCCCCGCGGGAATAAGCTGAATTTAATTTGGAATAGTTAGAATAACCGGGAATTCTCACCCTGGTATCCCGGGGCAACGAAACAAAACCCAGCCCGTTCCCAACCAGGTCAGCACTGGCAAGGAAAATTGTATCTGGCCGGGGGATCCCATCGGCGCCAGCATCATAACCGATCACAAGTGCATTAACAAGTTTTTGATTATCCTCATCCTGCA
>SL_8KL_010_SEDDRAFT_10005035_pt1 | contig 10453 bp, 28 predicted proteins | sample SodLakKL_010_SED_4_FD_11160 | JGI IMG/M metagenome (IMG submission 11160) | reverse complement strand
GCTTTCTCTGGGTATTTCTTCATTCTACATTCGTCACACAATTCTTCTCCATTGTATTTGTCTACAACATTTTTAGGTGGGTATGGTATCTTATCGCCACATTCATCACAATCTGTTAATCCAACTGGCATTTTTATCGCCTCCTAATCACACTAAAATCATTTCCCCTCCTTACGGAGTTCGAACTTAACTCAGGTATTTTATATCTGTATTGCTGGTAGCACTTTCCACAAGTAAGAGTTTCATCGTCGGTATAGTGCAACATTCCACCACATAATGGACAGCCGTTCGCCATATTAGTGCCTCCTTGTTTGACCACATTCGGGGCAGATGTATTTATGTGGTTTTCTTGGATGTGATTTCACCATTCGTGTCTTACAATTTGAACATTTAGGATTCATTTTTTACCACTCTCCTTGCACCACATCTATCGCACACTTCAACTCTTTCTGCTTCGTCAGCAAGTAGACCGTATGGTGATAATTTCACTTTTTTCCATTTGTGCTCGGATAGTTTGCATATTATCTCCATCTTATCTTTAGCAAATGGATTAATCGTTGTCAACGCCAAGCACCTCCTCAACACTTTCGCCAGTCCATATCCATAGTGCAAGATGAGTTGAATCTACTTCGCCTTCATTCACTTTTTCTGCATTATCCGACTTGTCAAGCACACCTGATATTACATTTGCACTCGGCACTTCACTTTTGTATCCTTCTTCAAGAAGTCTTTGTATCTGAATTGAGGTCGCCTTGCCAAGCACCATTAAACTGTTTTCTATCAATTCCTTTTCGTCTTCCGTGCACATTTTAATCACCATATTTCTCTATTATTTTGTCAATTCTTTCTTCCATATCATCGTCATCAATTACATCACAGTCTTCTCCTATTTCGTATGGTTCTTCTCTTATCTCTTGTGCCAATTCTTCAACTACCTCAACCCAATTGCACATCTTGAATCGTTTTATTCTGTCTCTGCCGCATTCTTCGTAGTCTAAGTGATATACTAATTCATCGTTCCAATATACTTTGTACTCTGGTAAAAATCCTGTTTTATCACCTATAATTCTTAATATATCGCCGTTTTCCGTTTCTTCTTCGTACTTGTATTTTTTATGTTACCTTTTAACCAATACTTTATTTTGGCAATTTTATCATCGGGTACAATTCTCTGTTTCCTATTATCCATTATTTCATCTATATCGACACCAATCTCTCTTGCTTTCTTATACATTTCGTCAACATCTATTTCCATTTTATCGCTCTCCTTTCCATTCCCATTCTACTGTTCCATCTTCTATGTTAATCGACTTCAGTTCTACTTTCTCACTTTTTAACAAGAATTTTGTAATATCATCGTCATCAACTGTATCTGGTTTCAGCATTTCTTGTATGTCCTCGTTAGTTGGGGTTTCAAACATCTTTACTGTCTTAAGTATCTCGGCTCTTTTATCTTTCATCGTTCCACCTTCTTAAGTATCATTCGTTTCTGTTTCTCGTTCATATTGTTCAGTATGTTCTCTAATGCATTGTGTGACCATTTCTTGCCAAGTTTTCTAATATCTTCTTTATTGTAGTAATCCATCACTTCTTCGAATGTTTCAAAGTAGTCCTTCTGCTTCATCGCTGATACAATGCACACACCTTTTCGTACTCTTCCTTCGTGCTTCGCTCTGTGATAAGGACAGTATGCCATATATATCACATCCTCGTTCCAAATTTCTTCCCACAATTACTGCACTCGCCTTTTCCTTCGTTAGCTATCCTATGGTTGCACTTGGTACATCTATCGTATCCCCAACTTCTTGGAAAATTTCTTCGTCCCATACTTTAACCTCCTATCGCTTTTCTACGGATACCTCTATGGTCTCGCCACTCTTTCCTTTTCTCTGGTATTTCTACATTACCTTCTTCGTCCTCAAGTTCCTCATCAAGTTCGTCAATCCAATCTGGTTCAACTTTCAATTGATACTTTACTTTACACTTGTCGCACCTTTTCTTTCTTTCTATCGTCTTGCTATTTCTTCTTCTGCACTCGTTATATGGTGTATCTGTTTCGTCTGATGGAACAAATCCTGCACAGTGTAAACCACAATTCCATCGTCCACTGTTTTCGTTCCACTGCTCGTCAAGAGCCTCTCTCGGTATTAGTGAAACCATTTCAACAATAACCTCTTTCGCTGTTTTTCTCGGTCTTTTTCTAACTCTCCCACCTGATTTTTTCGGAGGCTTGTCTTCCATCGTGCTGTCGTTCTCATCTTCTAATATTTTCATTGTTTACATCTCCCTCTCGTCTATTGTTAATTCTTCTTCGTTGCTTATTTCTGTTTCCTTCGCTACTAAGTCTTTGCCTCGTATCATAAAGTCAATCTCCTTACCCAAATCGGGAATCTGCATTGTAATCAGGCTGTTTACACCACTTCTACTTTTCCTATGTAATTGAACTACTCGTCTTGCACCATCTCTGTACTCGGCATTACTTTTCCATCTCTTATATTGTAGTTTCGAACCACAATGTGGGCAGGTAGGAAATCTCCTGTAATTATCTCGTTCTACATCTCCTCTAAGTATATCGGGATGTATTTCAAACTTATCCACTATCATCGTTCCATTATTGAAAGTATGTTCGGACGGTGTAACTAAGTCTATGCGTTTCGGCTCATTGTAAAACACTTCTCGGCTAACTATGTATAATACATTTTCTTTTGGCTTCGGTAGATTTCTTGTATTATGCTTTTCTCTTGTAATAAAAACAGTTTCGGGTATATTTGTCTTTTCATCTTCTACAAATGCCTTCTCATCGGAAGGAGATAGTGTTCTATTCCTCGTCTCTATTTCGTAGTCTGTACAGTTTACCAACTCCATTTCCCCCAAGCGTTCGCTTGGTTTGATTTCGGCTTCATCTTCGCCATCTTTATTTTCTTTTCCTTTCATTATTTATACTCCTGCCAAATCTATTTTTGGCAGGAAGATATTAACGGGAGAGGTATATAAGTGTTTCCCCGATTTTACCCGAATACAAGACTTTATTGAACTCCCGAACGACTTTACATATTTTATCCATAGTATAAAATCTAATCGGATACACGGGGAGGAACGAATATCTAAACATTAGCAAGTCGGGAGGCTGATTACAAATTCAACACGACTACGACAGCCCTGCCTCCCTATATAATAGTAAATCATTAGGGTACATCGTTATGCTGGTCGTTTTCGTATTGTAATTATTTTTATACACATATGGCGAAAACTGACGAACCCAAACTTTTATATACCCCTCCTTCTTTTTTACAGATGACGCAGGAGATTTATAAATGGCGAAGAAAGTAGTTAATGAACCGAAATGTTATACAAAAATGTGTAATGCAACAAAGTATAGAATGAAGCACAGTGGGGGTGATAGCGATGCTCTCAAGTGATTGGGACACTTTTTCTACCCAAAATTCTACAAAACTGCCGACCCAAAAATTTTATATACTTCTTCTTCTTTTATATTTAATGATAAGGTGTTAAAAATGGGCGAAGAAAAATGTAATAAATGTGTTAATAAAATCAAAGTCCTGAAAGGTTTGCAATGGATTAAAAATAATAATACTAAAGCTTTACTAAAAGTAAATGTAACAAAAAATGGTGTAGAAATTGTAAAACCGAATAATTTTAATTTGATTGTAGTTGAAGAAAACGGTAAAGCATATAACTTATTTGAAGGTTGTGATGAAAATGAGCGATAATGAATTGGGAGAAAAGATATTCGAAGCTGTAGAAAAGCACTTATCAAGTATGATTGATTCAGTAGAGGAATCATACGAGCCGTTGGACAGAAAATTAATAGAAGATATAAAGAGGCAATGTAAGAGTAAAAATGTAGATTACAGTCAGTACGACTTAAAATTGAAGGAAGATGCAAGAATTGTATTGGAAAAGTGTATTGAAAGTGCTGCAAGAACATTAAACATTAAATAAAGGTTGGAGATAACGAATGACAGTATATAAGTTGAATTTAGATGATTCAAAAAGTATAATTAAAATATTTACTTTAGATAGTGGTATAACTTACCCAAAAGTAAAAGGTACATATAGACCAAATAATAAAATAAATGAACTCGTGGGAAAGTATGGTTTACTTCTTGAATCGAATGAAGATTACCTTAATAAACATGCTAAAGTTTTATTAGATGAAGGAGATGGAGATGCAATATTCAGATATGCAGTAAGAGACGAAATAGATGAATTTGCAAAATATATAGATTTAGAAGGTTGGTAAAAATGAAAATTGTTGACGAATTAGAAGAAGTAGATAAAAGCTATGAACATAAGCCAACGAAGGACTCAAGTGACGAGTACCTTAACAGACTTGCAGAAAAAATTGGCGATTGTGATGAGTATTGGAAAAACTTAGAAGATGATTACCAGCGAGTGAGATACTGTATGAATGTTGAAGATAAACCAGAAGTGTGGCAAGAGATTGAAGATGACGAGTGCCTTTATAGATACTGTAACTTTGTAAAAGATAGAGAAGAAGTTAGAGAAAAGATTGACAACGACTTCACAAAAATAAAGTATTGCAAGTTGGTTAAAGACAGAAAATCAGTATGGGAAACAATCGAAGATAACCACGCCTTGATGATGTATTGTGAAGAGGTTAAACACAGAGACGAATTGTGGAATAAAATTGATGATGAATATATTTATTATTATTGTAAAGAATTAAATGATAGAAAGGACTTGTGGAGCGAACTTGAAGATGAAGATATTATATTTAAATATTGCAAGAATGTTAGGAAAAGAGCCGACCTGCTTGATAAATTAGATGAAGAAAAAAGAAAGGATTTGGAGGAAGAAGATGAAGGATAGAAGAATGGGTATAGACGAAATCAGGGATATAGAAAAAGGTAAGATTATTGACGCATCAGCGATTGATGGCAATATAAAATGTTTCTACTGTCACGAAACCATAGAAGATGATGGAAAAGTTGGTGGTGTAAGTTGGATGTTTCATATTGATTGTTTTGATAAACACGAAGAACAAATAGGAGTAGGTGATGATAATGATACTAATATTGTTTTAGAAGAAAGCGAGTTAGAGTTGAATGTAAGTGTTCATGTAGGCGTAAAGAAAGATGGAGAAAGGATAATATGAGAATAAAATGGAAAGAAGAATTAGATGAGGCACAGGAAATGTCAGACGAATTTGAATCAATTAAATCTATAGTAGAGGAGTTCGAATGGTTAATTGATTCAAGAATACTGATAGAAAAGGAAATTGAAACATTTTGTGATAAAAGCCAACTTGAAATAGAGCTGGAAAAGGAAGAAGATGACAACAAGTACGATGTTGAAAATGTAGTAGATTTGCTAATACTGTTAAGAAAAACAGTAGGTAAAGACATACTTATTGATACACCACTTTTGAACGATGAAGACTTGGATTTAGACAAAAAAGACTATCTACACGGAGTGCCCCCCGAAATGATGAAAGATGGAGAGGATTGAAATGAGTGGATGGTTTTGTGCAACACTAATATTTGATAACAACAAGACAGCTAAAGTAATGCAGAAAGTATTAGAAAGAAGCGAGGAAACTTTTGAAAGACCAAGAAGAGAAGAGAATACTGTAAAGGTTACATTACAAATGAATTACTACTTGGAAAAGGTAGAAAAACTGTTAAATGAAGACGAAAGAGTTATTGTTGTTGTAGCAAATGATACTACCGATTCTGGTTATGGGATACTTTACAAGAAAACAGAGGACGGACTTGAGGAAATTGAGAAAAAGAATGGGTACGAAGGTGCAGAAGCTTATGATGTTGCAGGATACTTTCAAGACGAATATGATGTAAGACCAAGAGTGCACTGGTAACGAACCCTTTTCCTTTTATTTATATTTCAAAATCATCGTAAATGGTTTAAATCCTGAGCGATGGAGGTTATAAAATGGAAGAAAAGGAAGATAAAGCAATAGTTGTTCAAGACGATTTAGATGATGAAAAAAGAAGATGTACAATACTTGCAGAAGGTCTTGTATATACAAAAGTTTTTAATATGAATTCCGAATATGAAATAGTCTACAGTGAGGAAATGGAACCAGATTACACAGTTAATGATATACTTAACAAAAAAGATGATTTATGTAAACATATCTATAACAAAATAAACGAAGAAGATATGTTAGATGATGTTAAAAGTCAAAGAAAATATTTGGAGGAATAGAATGGAAGAAGAATTCACGATTAAGAAAGGCGAGAAGATAAAGGTAAAGTGCCCGAATTGTGGTGATGTAGATGCACCCGAAGGAAAATTGAAAATGATACCACTTGAAGATGATGAGGATGAAGTAATTGTAGATTGTATTGATTGTAATGGAAAAGGTTGGATTGAAGCAGAGGTTTACGAAGACCAGATATTCTATGATGAAATTGATTTGGGTTCAATAATAGATGAATTGGAACCGAAGAGAATATGAAGTGTAAATTATACGCATACAAGAAAAACGAAAAGGTTGACCACTTAGGAAGAAAACAACTTTTAAAACTACCAGCAGGAGATTATAAAGCGAGATATTCAAATAACAACTATAAAAAACTACATACAAAACATAAAGTAGATAAAAGATTCAGCGATAGTAAATATAAAACGGTAGTTTTTGAATCAAGCATTCCTACAAAATACTATTCAAAAGAAGAAAATTATGAAATTGAACACACAAATTACGAGTTCGACCTGTTAATAATGATAGTGTATAATTTCAATTCATTTTTTGATTGATATAATGCTACGAGCCATTTTAAGCCGTTTTAAGAGGCACTATATATGCAGTCGATGCAAACCACTTTGAAAAGATTTTATGCCGTCGTTGCACCCTTAACGACGCTCGTGACGGCTGATAGTTCCCACTCTACGATGGGGGTAATACGAATATGAAACAAAAGTTTAATTATAGTTATTATAGACTACAAAGACCATTTGTTTTAGATAGAGATATAACAAGAAAAACAAACAAGAATGTTTACGAATTCAAATATGATAAAATGATTTTAACAATAAATAAGATAATTTTGATGGGATAAGATAAACGATACTCTCAAGTGAGAGAGGTACATAATATATGAAAAATTTTGAAGCAGGGGTAAAATAATGAAATTCGAAAAATATGGTAAGAAATTAATATTATTTGTAACGAGAGATTTTGATGAGTATAAGTATTATGGTAATGATAGATTTACAAGATTTATGATTGCAGGTGATGATTACAGTAAAATTTTGAGGATGTCTAATAAGTATCCAAGAAATTACAAAAGAATACAACTACTTGAAAGAAATGTTATAAACAAAATGGAAAATAGTGCTTCATTTGGGTTTGAGCAGAAAGTAAATTTGCTTATTGGTTTAATTGACGAAGAAGATGGAAAAAAATATGTAGAATCAAATTATTAAATAGGGAGGAATGTAGAAAAATGATACCACATACATATGAAGGAATTTGCTTTCATAAAAAAAGAAATGGATTAAAGTTTAAAGATATTTTAATAAGAGACAAATCAATAACAGAATATGAACCAGAACTATCATACTTTCAAACAGGAATTGAAAATAAAAGAGTTTACAAAATGAAGAGAATTTTATCAGGACTATCAGTTGATATACTTGCGATAATGATTGAAGGAAATGAGTATTTAATACAATATTTGGCTCCTCTATTGTAGAAGATTACAAGGAAATAGAAGAATATGAAAAATATTATTTAATACAACAGGAATGATAAAATGTATAAAGAATACAGAGTATTTGAGTATAAAAAACAGTTCCAAACAGATGATTTCCCGATAGAAAATAGAGCAAGTCTATCCTTCCTAAGAAGAAACGATGATTTATTAGGCGAAAGATTAAGAGATTACCAATATGCAACGAGCTGGGTAATAAATAAAAAAACTAAGAAATTCGATTTTAATACAGTATATTTTAACAGAAGGGTCGACTTGATATTCCTTATAATTCACGAATAAAGGAGGTGAGAAATATTGAAAAAAACTAAAGTAAACGGCTCGATAATAGGAAAAATAGCTGTAGGTGTACTTGCTGGATTATCAGCGACCTCTATTGAATTGGCAGGGCAAGTGCTATTACTCACACTACTAAGTTTTGTAGGAATACCACTTTTGATATGGTTTAGCATACCGACATGGACACTTTACTTGGTAATTGTTCTATGGCTACTCGACTTGCCACCAATACTAAATTGGATTGCAGTAAAAATAAAAGGCGAAGAGATAATAAAAAAAAGAACAAAAGAAAGATGACCCGATAAACGGATGGATGCACGGATAAACCCCTTTCCCTTTCTTTTATTTATGGTGATAATATGAACGAAAGAAAAATATATGTGATTGGTTTAAAGTTCTCAGATTTAAAGAAAATAGAAAATATAACATATGAGGATATGATGTTTAACAATTTGGATATTATAAATTACGAACCTAATGTTACACACAAAATAAAATATAAACCGAAAGTTATTAAAATTGATAATTTACCAAATGTAATAATTTTATACGACCATAACAGCGATTTATGTAGTAGGATTAGAAAAAAGTTAGGAGTTGGTGGCATACCTTTATCCGAAGAATTAGAAATGATAGGAGAATACTATAAAAAGAGGTACGGGTAATATGAAAGAAGAAGATAATAAGATTTTAGGTGTAGATTTCACCGATTTAAAGAAAAAAGACAATATAACATATGAAGAAATATTATTTAAAGATATATCGGAAATTGTAAAATATGAACCAAGACTTGTTTTTAAAATTGAATATAAACCGAAAGTTATGAAAATAAAGGAGAATGCTACTGCAATAGTTTTATACGATTACGATAGCGACTTAAGTGATAGAGTAAGGGGAGAAATATATAGGCTTTTTTTGAATGAAGAGGATTACAGAAAAGAGTTAAAAATGATTAGTGATTACTATAAAAAGAGATACGGGTAATATGAATTTTCCGTTACCAACCCCGAACCGTAAGTTTTATATACCCCTTTTTACCTTTTATATTTAGGTGGATAAAATGAGCAGAAAGACGAAAGGATATATAGTAGAGTGTGAAATAACCGAAGAAGATAAGGACAAGCCCCTATACCAAAAGAAACCATTTGAAATAGGGAAATATGTAAGTGTTTTGAAACCAAGCGAGGACAGAGCACAAGTAACCCAATACAATGAAAATGATGAATACAAGGTAGTATTTGACCACGAGGCAGAAGATGACTACACAGTAAGCGAAGTAAGAAAACAAGACGATATTTTAACAAGAAAACTAATGCAAAATATGATGGCAGAACAGGTGTTCTAAAATGCAGAAGGACGAAGGAGATAAACTAAATGAATATTACAAGAGTCTTCAGTATATGTTTAGAACCGATGAAGTAGAACTAATAACAAAAAAGAGAAACTACTACTTCTTCGATGTAAAAGAAGAAACGATTGTAATAATAAAGGATTTGGGTGAAAACAATTGGACGATAGAAAACATACTGAAATGAAGAAAATACAGAACAAAGATGAGTTGGAAGAAATAACGGAACGATTCTATGAGAAATGGGAAGAAAGATACAAGCCGAAACTAAGACACAAGATGAAAACCAGAAAAATAATTAGAGAAAACAATAACCTAATAAAACACAAGAAATTAGTTAAGGAACTACAAAAAGAATTTGGCTACGATGAGAAAACAGTAAACATTATTATTGACCAACTCATCTATGACGAAACCATTTACCAGCAGGAGTTTGACAACGAGTTTGATTTAAGATATTATATTTAGGTGTAATTTATGACCGAAGAAGATGATGGAAGGATTTACAAGAAGGATAAAAGAACATTTCTAAAATCAGATAAGGAAAAAAAGAAGTCGAAGGAAGAAACAGATAAGTGTGAAATATGTGGTTCACCTGACGAGCATTGGGCTTTCAATTGTGGTAAAGACTGTATATATCATGAACAAAGAAAAGATGAACTACACGAAATTGAAGATGACCTAAAGCCTTGCAAGTGCACAAACGAAAATAAAGCAGGATTCATTGAAAATAGAGATTATTGTACATTTAAAAGGACTAAGAGAGCCGACTTGGATATTGAAGATATAGACATTATGACGATGGAGTGGATATATGTATAAAGTAATTTTCTATACAAGAAGTTGGAATGAACCGAATGTAACTGAAAAGGCAATTGGTTTTGGTATTGTATTGGATGGTACTAAAGTTCAAAGATTGAAAACGATAAGCAATTATGAATTTGGTTGGACAATAAAATCCGATAAAAATTGGAAGATACATAAATGTAAGGCAAAGGAGATTTGAAAATGTATTTTTAAATAAAAAAGTAGAAGTTTTTCCATTTACAATACCGATAGATAATATTAATGAAGTTAAAAAAATTGAAGTTAAAAAGATAGAATT
>SL_8KL_010_SEDDRAFT_10005032_pt1 | contig 10455 bp, 21 predicted proteins | sample SodLakKL_010_SED_4_FD_11160 | JGI IMG/M metagenome (IMG submission 11160) | reverse complement strand
TTTCCTCTAAACAGAAAACGAGAGAAGATGGTGGACCCACCGGGATTTGAACCCGGAACCTCCTGCTTGCAAGGCAGGTGCTCTCCCAACTGAGCTATAGGCCCTATGTCTCTCTATTTACGTTTGTTCTGGTGACCCCGGGATGTGGTCCTACACCATCCACCACGCCTTTACTTGGCGGAGGAGGGGAGACTCGAACTCCCAAGGCGCTTACGCGCCCACCCGATTAGCAGTCGGGACCCTTACCAGTTCGGACACTCCTCCAAGTGTTTGGTGCGGAATGTCGGATTCGAACCGACGCTATGACGGAGATTGGAAGCCTCCCGCTCTACCGGCTGAGCTAATCCCGCATTATCAGGTTGACAACTACCGTATCAAATGGTTAGATAGTTTGCGGAAGTCAACCTATATCTGGTGGGTCCTGGAGGACTCGAACCACTCGTCTAAAACCAGCCACCCTTGTTTAGAGACAACAGATTTACAGTCTGTCGGGCGGAACAGGACCCTTTGTTTCTTGGTGGCGGAAGTAGGACTCGAACCTACACAAGACCTGGAATATGAGTCCAGCGCTCTACCCGTTGAGCTACACCGCCTACATGTTTGGTTGCGGGTGCCGGATTCGAACCGACATTTATGTGGTTATGAGCCACACGAGGAAGCCAATTTCCTGCCCATCCCGCGATTGTTCGTGCCCGTGAACCGCTGTCCGGGCTACCCTGCGGTCGGTGTCAGTATTTACACTCCTGACACCTACAGGTTTCTAGACTTGTCACTTCATCCGGTTGGTGCGCCCTAGCGCAAATAGCAACTTCTGGGTTCTATGTCAACCGTTATTCCTGAACCCACGCAACAATGCTGGTAGAGGATACACCGAGCTCGGTAGTGTATTCCTTAATGCTCAAGTCAACAAGCCCATCAACAAATGCTAAGCGGTTCTTCACCTCTTTGGTGAGGACTTCATCCGCGTTGCGCGCAAGCCAAAACTTCACGCGCCGCAGTCCACTCTTTCGCTTCTCAGAATACACCTTGGCAAACCCATCCTCACCATATCCAGCCTCACGGTAAGCGTCTCGGATGATCCGGATTACACTCTTGCTCGTCTTAGCCATTACAAAATCTCCCCTAACTGTTCATCTATAGTATAGCGCGTCTCTGCGCTGTTGTCAACCCTTTATTGATCCTTTCCAATCAGTCCTCTTGCTCGTCTTAGCCATTACAAAATCTCCCCTAACTGTTCGCCTACAGTATAGCGCGTCCCTGCGCTGTTGTCAACCCTTTATTGATCCTTTCCAATCAGTCCTCTTGCATGGTGGAGAGCATGTATTGGATCGCAGCCCTGAGCTCTGCTTCGTTCGCTCTGCCTTCGTATGCAGGCATTGCTGCCTTGCCCTCAAGCGTAGTGGTGCGCAGCGCGTCTACGTCCTCTGAACGGTCAGCCCAGTCCTCTGCCTCTCCTACACGAGGCGCACCAGCCACGCCACTGTTGTGGCAGGATGCACATGTGGGCGAGGTCCCGCTGTTGTAGAACTCCTGCGCGTCCTCGTCCACCTGTCCGCCCGCTTGCGCAACGCCGACCATGAACCCCAGCGTTAGGAACATCTGCTTTGACAACATAGTGTGTCACTCCTTTGTGCGGAAACGACCCATTTGAACCCGCTTCCTGTTGTTGAACCTATGCCAAGGGCTCCGTATTCTGCGGTCCTTAGCGGCATCTAAATAAGAACATTCTTACTGGTGCTCTGTGGCTAAATCTGTTCTGCGACGGGCGTACTGCTACGCAGAATTACAGATCCTTCATCAGCTCTCTGTACGCTTTGCCGCCCAGCACGTTGCCCAGCGACGCTACTGCTTCTCCGGTCTCGTGGTGTACCGTGTACAGGTTACCGCCCTGCAGGACTGCCACTACAGCATCCTGGTTGAGCCCGTAGTCCCTGTATCCGCCCTTACTCTTCGCCTCGTCGGCAGTCCTAAATGGACCCGCCTCGATGCTTGGCGTGTAGTCGTTATCCTTGCTCGGAAGCTCCACGACGTAGTATTCGCCGCTCTTGCGCTCTGTGAGGTACTGTGCAAAGTCTTTCATTGTTGGTTCCTTGTGTTAAGGTTGTGTGTGTACTATTTACGCAGTGAACAGTACCAAGTCCTTCCAGTTCTCGAGACCCTCAGCCACGTAGGGCTCCGCAAGGACAAAGGTGCGTAGCGAAACGTCCTTGAAGTTGTTTACGTTCTGCTCCACGAAGTCCAGTAGCTCCTCGCGTTGCTCGGTGTTGAGCCGCGGCAGCAGGTCTTCGCCTAGCATCCGAGCCCGCTCAATAATCTCCTTGTTGTTCAACGACATATCAACGATCAGCGCGCGGCTAGCAATCGCCTGCGGGATCTCGTTGAACATCTTGTTGCTGATGAACACGACGCGACCCTTGAACGTGAACTCCTCGGGCAGCCCAGCGGAGTCAATGTACGGGCTCCTCCAGCTGACCGTACCATCGCCAGTGGTGTCCAGCACCGCCTTGAGGATGTTCACGGCGTTCTCGTTCTTGAGGAACCCATCAGCGTCGTCCAGGACGATCAGCTTGCGGCTGTTCTCGTAGAGCAGCCGGTAGAGCCCAACGGGGCTCGTAGCGCCCGAGACCTTGATGTAAGTGTTCGGGTCGTCTTCAATGTCCAGCGGGCTGTCCGGATCCAGACCGTTAAGCTCCACACGCTGCAACCCGCTCTCCTCGATTGCGCGCAGGACGGTCATGGTCTTGCCAGTGCCGCCGTTGCCAGCAACGAACGCGCTCTTGTGCGCGCCGCGCGCAACCATGTCAGTGATGGTGTTCATCATCTCGAACCGCTGTGTCACGCTGAACAGCGAGGCGGGAGCCTGCTTCTGCGTTTGTGCGGGGCGCTTGCCCTTAGCCTTCTTCTTGAAAGGTTCGGCAACAACGCCGCCTTCCAGGGCGTCTAGGTCCTTGCGGGACTCAATCTCAACGATCTTACCCTCACCGTTATAACGGTCGAGGTTGATCTGTTGAGCGCGCTCCTCAGTGCGCGAAGCGATACCTGAGTGTCCAACACCTTCCAGGACAACGGTGTACTTCATGATCAATGCTCCTGCTTCATTATGCATTGCCTAACTGTTCATCTACAGTATAGCGCGCCCGTGCGCGGGTGTCAACCCCTGTGTGCTAAATTTCTAGCACCTGGATCTGCTCCTGCGCGTGCGGGTAGTGTTTGATCCGAAACCTGCGAGCCTGCCGCTCCGCGCCCGCCTTGGTCTTGTAGAGCTTGCCAATCGGGGCGAACTCAAAGCGCGGACCGCCAAAGTGATCCTTGTTCCCGTTATAGCGGAACTCAGTGATCACGTTGCGCATCTCTCCCATGATCTCTTCCTGGTGCTGCGCGACGTATGCGATGTAGAACATCTGCCTTGTCCTCTGTGCTGTTGTCCTCAACTACACCTACAGCATAGCGCATGGGCAACGTCCCTGTCTACCCTTTGAGTATAAGACTGTCTTATGCTGTATCAAACTTCCGCTTATACTCCGCGCCATGCGCGCTGATCTTCTGCACGCTGCCGTCATGCAGGTCCACGAGAAGGGTATAGACCTTGAGACCATGCTCATCAATCTCAGAACTCTGCATCTCTACGACACCAGTGTACCAGAACTCCTCGGTGCGTCCAGACGGATACACCTTGTAGAGCTTCTGGTTGCGCATGACGAACTGATTCAAACGTCCGCCCAGGTCCTGTGTCTTGTACTGGATACCATCCCAGTCTACAACGTCGTACATTCTAAGCATGGCTGTGTCTCCTCTCAACAAAAAGGGCTGCTAAGTTTGCACCTAGCAGCCCTCGTCCGGGGTCACGTGTTGTGACGCGTCACAACACTGCTAGGTAGCACCTCCGCGCGTAATGTTGCGCAGACTATCCCACGCATTAAAACACACGGATTTCAGTTTGTCAAGTGTGGGTTCATACAATTCCACTTCCTCGGGTCGTGGGAAGAAGAACCGTTGCCCCGTTCGCTCTATCTCCACATAGAAGCCAGTGACGTCCCGTTCGCCAAAGACCGTATGATGGCGGACCTTGCCGATCTGACCGTAGCAAGCTGCATGTGGATTGCGAACAATCACTCTGTCACCTTCTCGTAGTACCATATCCCTATTTACGCTTCGCGAGATGCCGCGTGCTTCGCCAAGTCATCCAGCATTGCGCGGAGGTTCTGCTTCTTCAGCTTCTGGTAGATCAAACGCTGACAGGGCTGCATTTGCTTGGGCATCCCGGGACGGACCTTAATAAACCCGCCATCGCTTGCCTGGCGATAACCCGGGTTTGACCAATCCGCGTATGCCTTTTCTGACATGTCCTTGCCCAGCTGCTCTGCAGTGCGACGCAGTTGCTTTGCTCGTTTTCCTCTCATTCAATCGTCTCCTTTGTTGACGCGTGCAATAAATAGTAGTATGGCAAACCGGGTTCAACCAATATCAAGTTTGACTTTCCAGTTTCGCTCCTCAGATGCGGAGGACAACATTATCACCGCATCTGAAAGTTTGGCGGATGACATTGAAGCATGGGAAGGTCTCCCCTTTGAAAGTCTCCCTATTAGTCCAACCCGAATCGACTATGCTTTTGCAGCAGACGGCAATCAACCTCCTGGACTAGACATTGATCCTGCTTCTGGTGTCATTTCCGGTACTGTTGACGAGTTCATTTTCAAATCTTTGATCCAGGCATTTGCCGAGCAGCGGGTTCAGGGTTCTGTTACCGTTGACCTTGGTCCAGAGGAAGAACCAAGCCCGTATCTCATCGGAAACCAAACCCCCATTCGCCGTGAATATGTTTTCATTGTTAGTGGCTGGGAACAAATCAGCGGAGGACCCGATATCTTCCACGAGGAAACCTGGTCCATACGCGTCGGCAAAAACTTCGACCTTGACCCAGATGATTTTGATTTCAAGTCTCTGTACGAGGATAGCTAGCAATGGCACAACCAGGAACAACACAAGGTGACATGTCCAGTGGCCACGGCGCCTGGGCTCCGCGTCCTTCAAATGAAGCATCTGAGGACGTTTTCTTTGGAGGTCGTGCCGCTGTCCGCGTAGGCGATGAATGGATTACGCACTGCGTTGGACCATCTTGTCACGGGGGCGCTGTCCAGCAGGGCTCCGAGACTGTTATTATCAATGGAGAAGGATCCGTTCGCCTAGGCGACCAAATTGATTGTGGCTGCGCTGTCATTCAGGGTGATTTCAACGTCATTGTTGGGGATTAACCCACAACAGGGACCCCATACCTTAGCATCATTGCGTCCAGCGCAGCGTCCGCAGTCGGGTTATGCTTCTGGATATTGGGCATGGGAGCGTCAATATCCACATATCCATTATGTGACCCATACAGAATGTCTACCGCCGTGCGAACATCTCGAACCAGGTAGAAAGGAAACAATGGAGCCCGACCCACCTGCTTGCATACACTACCGAGGACCATATCATCAATTGATCCTCGCGTCCAAACAGTCCCCGTTTTCCGACTGTATCCTGGCACGCTAGCAATCCACTCAGCCGCCTGATTCAGACCATCTAACAGTTTCACGTCTGTGGGCTTGACACGGACTTCAGAATCGAACACCTCCTTGTCTTGCTTTTTCCACCATTCGATGGTGCCCTTTTCCATTGTACGTCCCATTTCTTTCTGCTCATTCGCGTCAAACTTCACATAGAAGCCAGTCTCAATGAGCTGATCGTATGTAAAGTCCTCCGAGAAATCAGCGTACACCATACCCAAACTGAGGAGGACAGCATTGCTCTCCGTCCCCAGGGTTTCTACGTCAACGAACAAATGCTTAGACACTGTAACGCTCCTGCATGAGTGTTTCTAACATCACGTTTCGCGGCGTGATCTTATTGAAGTCAGCCTGCAAAACGCTCTTCATGATGCTCGGAGAGAAGCCACTGATCAGGACCTTGTCCTTCTCATTCTTTGCCGTCGGGAAGTTGTTGTGTCGGGACACAAGATTCCAGAACACCAACACCGGCGGCTCATATCCAGCCTCAGTGAATAGCTCGTCCGCCACCTGAGACAGGCGCTTCTTCCCTATTGTTGCCTGATCAAACTCCATGTCGGAGATAACCAGCAGAATGTCCGGCATCTGCTCCTGCGTCAAGCCGTGCTTAACGCCCATCTCCACAATACGCTTGTACGTCGCCTCAAGGTTGGTGTTGTAACCCCAAGATGCGTCTCGCAGATTGTGGTAACGATCAGTGAGCTTACTGCCCTGAATCTTCTGCAACTTCGGCTTCTCGCTGAACGTCATGAAGTAGTCACGCAGCGGACCCTTGTTGCGCTCCGCCAGATACATGCCCAAGGACACACTAATGTCAATGGCTCTAGTAGAACCAGACACAACTTGCAGCAACATGCTGCCGCTAGTGTCAACAACCGGCAGGATGATCTTCTCCTCACTGCCCTCCATGTAGTCCGGCAGTGCTTTCCACTGCTCATTTGCCAGCTGCTTCTGCCCGGACTGAAGCGTCTTGACAACGTCGTGCGGGTACACAGCAGACGCATTGACCTTGGCCTCGCCTGTCTCCAGCTTCTTCAGGTAGTCGTGGTACATGACGCTATTGCGCTCAAACGCCTTGGAGTAACGTGCAGACGCAAGAGACGGGACCTGCTCAAAGTTGATGTCCTCCCACTGCTTCGCGCACATCTTGTTCTCAACGACGTCCGTCTTGCGAACCAGCATCTTACGCCACTGGCGCGCTGTCGTATCAAAACGCGGATGCTTGCGCAGTGCAGCCGCAGCCGGGCCCTGACGCGGCATCCACTTTGCTACCAGACCCTGAACTTCGGGATCACGAAGCCCATCAAAGATCATGTTTACGGCATGATCCCATGCCCACGTTCCGTAGGTGTAGAGCAGGTCATCCCATCGCCCAACCATCGGAGTCTTGTCCAGCACATTGCGGACAACTTGCTTCTTCTCCGTCGTGTTTGCAGCATCAATCAAATGCCGCAGCATCACGCGGAAGAACCGACGCTCGCCCGCACCGCCGCGAGCATCACGTGCCCACAGTGCAAGTCGTGCAGCCAGGTCAAACTCCTTGTTCAGCGCATTGTCCATGAGATTCTGGACACGGGTCGCAGTCTCATTGCCTCGCACTGCGCCAGCAATGAAGAACAAGTCAACATGCGGATCACCAGAAGTGCGCAGTGTGAGCGCACCATTCTCGGTGCGCGTCTGTTTGTGCTCGCCATTAAACAGGGTCTTGTCAAGTGCCACCGTTTAGGACTCCTTTTTGTTCAGGCTGATCGTTTTTTCAAAATTATACGCGGTAGTCAGCCAAATGTCAAGTGATTTTTTTAGTCGTAAGACTGGATCGGTAGTTCTCTCTTTTTCGCTTCGTTGATCAGGTTGCGTGTACCGGGACCACCTGCAAAAGTCACAACGCCGTGAGGATACTCTTCCTCAAGCATTTGACGGTTGCGGATGGGTGCAGCAGCCCGACCATGCTTCTTCCAGTTTGCTGGATAGACGGACGTGAGGACGCCGCGCTCTTCTGCCCACTGGTGTGCAAGCGCATCCGCTCCTGTGCTACCGCCGTGGACAATGACCTCAATGGGTCGTTGGCTGTGCAAACGGTCCAGGACGTCGTAAACCTTACCCTTATTGCTGTAGTCACGACCGCCAGAAACGAGAACTTTCATCGTTTGTACTCCTTGAGAAACTCATGAACCATTCCTTCCGTCACGTGGTGTACCACGCTCAGGACATACGGGTGGCTATTTTCATCGTACCCGTTTGATCCGGAAGGACCTCTATTATATGCCAGAATGGTCTGGCGCCACGTGCGGTCCTCTCTAAGATGTCGCAAATAGCAGAGAGCGACCTGCATGTTCCATTGATCGTCGTGAATGAGATCCGCAATCACCTCTTCTTCAGTCTGACGATTGCGGTCAAGGTCAGGGCAAATACGCATAACGTGCTGGGCAGTTTGTAGCTTAATTTGCATCACGCCATACGATCGTTTGCCGAATCCGTTTCCAACATCACCCACAGGTCCTAGCACGCCTGCTCGTGTTTCTTGGACAGCAATACCTGCCATCGCTTTCCCCAAGTCATAGGGCTTGCCCATACTGTAGGCTTTTGCGATGATTCTGTCCTGTGATGGTGTGGGCGATTGTTGGGCCAACGCTGGGGTTGCCGCCATTGACAACCCCAGGATCATTGCAACCAGTACCTTCCTCATTTGCTGACGCTGTTGCGAACACCGCCAATAACCATCATAGTCCATACCATTGCCAACCATGTCCAGAAGTTATACGCGATTCCAAGTCCGAACAGCGTGTTCAGCGCCCAGATGCTGATAAATGGACCGGCGATGAAAATGAACAACACTAGGACTGCAATGAGAATCACACTCCAGAAAGCGTCAGAGCTGGACGAGTTACGGTTGGTCATTGATGTTGCCTCCTTTTTACATTGTATCTAGTGTAGCAAACGGGGTTATGCTTGTCAACCCCGATCTGCCACTGCGCTTGCTGCCCATGCTTCTGGCTTCACCTTTGGCTCCTCCTGGCAAACGCCTCGGACGTAGCCAATAGCCTCGTTGATGACCTCGTTGCTACGATGCTCCTTCTCTGGATTGATATCTAAATGTACTTCGATTTCTAGGAGGAGCGCGTTTTCCGCTTCTTCCAACATGCGGAGGTAGAGGGCGCTAACCTTCTGCACCTCGTTCATGAGTCGCATGTTCGGCTTGCGGCGCTGCGGACAATAGTCCTTCTCGACCACTGATTCATGGAAAATCTTACCGCCGCGGCAGCCATCAATGTGGACAACGATGACGCTGGTGTACTTGGCCATTCGCTTGCCACGCTTGTAGAATACACGGCTGTCGCAGCCCAGGTAGAGCTTAGTCTCTGGACCGCATCCTGCAAGGTAAGTGTTGAGCTCTTCCATATCAATCATGGGAAGTTCCGTACTCTATTCAATTGAGCTACGGGGGCATATTTGTTAGAGTGTCTCCACTGTGAAATCTGGGTCGAATTTGTAATGGACCCAGCGCGACTGTGGATCCGCTGTGGAGACCAGGAGCCATGGTCCTTGTTCATTTGAGAACAGGACACGGTCTCGACTTTGCAGCACCATGCCAGTATCGCCGTACTGCTTGACGTGCTGCTTTGCCTTTCTGGTTTTTGGGATCAACCTGACCATCTTCATAGCCTCCTATTTATGCTCCGCGAAGCCTGTCCGCTTGGCGCTTTGCCTGTCGCAGCGCGCTATTGATAGTGGAACCCTCAAACTCAAACCGCGAGTCGTATGCGTCAAAGAATGCGCGTGCGATGCCCTTTTCTTGGTACGCCCTGATTTCAAACCCACGATAAAAACTATACATGATGTCGTCTTCTCCGCCTTCCCTAACTCTTCGTCTACAGTATAGCGGATCTATCATAGCCCGTCAACGCCTTTGCGAAGGATTTTGTCAACTTCCCGGATGATTGCCGACTTGTCGTCTCACTCATCCCCTTGGTCCTCCCTATGCGGCACCCCGTACTGACGCAGCACGGCGTCCATGCCCGGGGCGCGTGGTTGGTGCGTCAGCCCAGCAGGGCCTCCGCCTTGTTAAAGCCAGCCGGTGTCAGCCAGTACGCCCGGTCCTCCTCATCGTACTGGATCACGCCCTTCTCCTGCAGGCTCGTGCAGACCCCGCGCATCTGTGCCACCGTCAGCGACCCAGCATTGCGGGTCAGCTCCGCCACNGTGCAGGGGGCGCAGTAGTCCGCCTCCGCTTCCCGCACGTCATCGGCGCAGCAAGCGTCCATGGCTTCCTCCGCCATGTACCGCACAACCTTGAGCTCGTTTTGGGTCAGATTCATCATGGCTGCTTTCTCCTTTAACTCTTCGTCTACAGTATAGCGGATCTGTCATAGCCCGTCAACCCCTTTGCGAAGGATTTTGTCAACTTCCCGGATGATTGCCGACTTGACATCAAGTGCATTTGAGCTTTCAGATAGGTTAAGCATGACCGTAGGAGGCAACAAGTCGAGCGGCAGCGCATTGAGGAACCGTTCGGTTTCTGGCGTTGCTAGCACAATCAAGTCTGCCCAGTCAACCAGGCGCTGTGTCACAGGAATTAGGGCTTCTACTGTTCGTGTTCCTGCACTGTGTACAGCAGGAGCCCTCAAGGATGGGTAGTGCTCCAACAAGCCCACTGCCATGTGGTACGAGGTATTGCCTCGCTCGCTTAGGCATAGGATATTATTCACCATTAAGCATCACCGCCGTCTTGTAGCCGTTGATCTGAAAAACCACATCCATAACCTCCCTACTGAGACATTTTGCTGACGTCCTCGGCTTCCTCTTGTGAAAAAACCGGGATAAGGTTGGACTTGTGCATGACTGCTATTCCCTTCAACTCACGCTTTCCATTATACACCTTGGACTCTTTGCGTGTCAAGTCTCCTTGCATCGG
>SL_8KL_010_SEDDRAFT_10005030_pt1 | contig 10455 bp, 7 predicted proteins | sample SodLakKL_010_SED_4_FD_11160 | JGI IMG/M metagenome (IMG submission 11160) | reverse complement strand
AAAACACAAACCACCGCTAAAAATGGATATCTAATTTTATTCATTTAGCAAACAGCCTCCTTAGTATTACTGATTATATTCTTTTTTGTTTCTCCTCTTTTTACCTCAATCGCAATTATTGGCTAGACAGATTTAGTCTGGCTTTTCTCACCTCCTTTTGATGGTTACAGTATTTTCCGTGTTTAAAGATATATGTTTAAAACTTTTTGAAGTTATTTTTTGTTGCTGGATAATTTGCATTTAATTACAGTGGTTTAGGTTAAGAAGTTTTATAGTATCAGCTGCAAAGTTTAATGCTTGATTTCCCCGGTGTTTCAGAAAGAACCGGTAACATTCATTAGTGATTTTGTCCTGATGTAAGATTATATTTTGTCCTGGACTAAAGTGAGGTTTTTAACATTTTAATGTTTGATCCAAAATATAATTGCATCTAATTAATCCAGTATGTATCCTAATTGAAGTTGGTCAATAATATTTCAATCTTTGCATTGCTCTTCTGTGTTATTCTTATCTACTTTATAAAATAAAACATACACTACAAAAATAATGTTAACTAAACTACAAAAAAACTTTGTAGTTTTTATTATAATAAATAATCTTTATATGTTTTGCTGGTTAGGGTTTCCTGAATAACCCTTTAATAACTCTTAAAAGTTAGCTCACGGCTTCATCTGCATGGAAAAGCTCTCCTGGGATAACTTCAATGAATCAATGCCAAATCAATGCCTTTGATCAAAGCGATTGAGAGATTTAAAGAACGCCACGGTGTTTATCCAAAATCAGTTCATGTCCACGTTATCTACAGGACCCGTGATAATATCCGCTACTGTAAATAACAGGACATCCGCATCGGCAGGCCAAAACTGGGCCGGCAATCGAGTACTTTCCGGCTTTTATGCTTATGCCAAAATTTTAAACCAGAGAATTGATAACCGATCGCGACACCTGATTTATTGATAATGTTTTATTCCACAATTTTTGTAGCCTTTTTTACAAAATTATTTGAATACGCATGTTATAATTATAAAAGTTTATGTTATTGTCAATTGGCAAATTTCTTTCATCCAAAAGGGTAGCAGGAAATTAAGGTGTTTTTTAAAGATATTTAAAACATTCCGGGGAGGAAAAAACAAGGTCTCGGAACTGTTCAACCCTGTTCAACCCGATGAAACACTCAATCTTTGGGAAATGCCCAACTGCTTAAATCATGGATAACTCTTGCAAAGTTCGTGGCTGGAAAATATGAGCTGGAATCCCTTTCTATAAAAGTTGTATGACCTGGACTTGGAAAAGGTGGCTAAAACACATAGAGGGAAGTATATTACTTTCCACATTTCAAACAAAGGTGGTGAGAATTATGGACATTTAAGCTGCGGGTGGCCATTTTACAACTCCTACCGGCAGGATAAAAGAACTTACATACCATTTTATTTTTAATTTGCAGACCAGTGAACAGAAAGCGGCAGCAAGGGTCTCCACTGATTTATTATAGGGCAGCCGGGGAAAGCCTGCAGTGTTATGGAAAGTGTAAAGTGTGTGAAGCGCTGAACGGAAAGCTATGCAAACCAGAAGGTAAATTTAATAGGAGGGGTTTTATCCATGAAAAACAAAAAATTAGTCCTGTTTTTTATTCTCTGCCTGTTTTTGCTATTGGCATCAGCACCTTTTTTAGCGGGTTGCGAGACACCAGATGTGGACGAAGAGGTTCCGGATGAAGAGGCTCCCGAAGAAGAGGAAGAAGAAGTTGCTCCTACACCAGAAGAACCGACCGTGATAAAGGCTTTGACCTGGCTTCCGGTTGATTTTATTGCCGCGGAACACGCCCACCTCTTTGCAGAAGAAATTGAGCAGCGTTCCGACGGGCAACTCATCATCGATATCATCGGAGCCGGCGATGTAATACCCACTGAGGAACAGATCTTTGCCTTAAAAGAAGGCCGAATCGACATGCTTTTCACCTGTGGAGATGACATCTCCCAGGCTTCGCCGATGGGCTTTGCCATGGTTTTGACTGATATGGAGGTGTGGGAGGAGCGAGAAGCGGGAATCTGGGATTTCTACCGCGAAGTATTTGCCCGGGACACAAATTCGTATTACCTGGGTTCACTAATGCATCCAATGTGGTGGCTCCTTTTCACCAATGAAGAAGCACAATCCCCGGCCGATCTGGAAGGGCAGAAAATTCGTTGTGGAGCAACGTTTTTTGAAGCGGTTAGGGAAAGCGGTGCTGAACCGGTAAGCATGCCCATGATGGATATATATACCGGTATGGAACGGGGCATGATCGACGGTTTCGTATTTCCCCCCTGTGGGTGGACTCAATTTGGTTGGCATGAAGTAACTGATTACTGGGTTGGCCCGCGGTTGGTCCGCGGTCAAAACTCCACCCCCCTCATCAACATGGACGTATGGAATTCTCTTACAGAGGAAGAACAAGACTTACTGACCCAGACCGTTATTGATATGGAAGATGAAATGTATGACCTCCACCATTGGATTTGGAGCGGGGAAGAACATGGAGAAGAATCGATTCTAGATGCCGGAGTGGAACATATAGAGTGGACCGAGGAAGAGAATGAAGAATTTCAGGAAATCTGGCGGAATGCCCTGTGGGATTATGTTGAAGAACAAGTAGATCCAGACGATTTTGCTCGATTCGAGGAACTTGTCGGCCGCTAGAAAAACAGTCTGTATAAACTAAAAAAGGCCTGCGTGGGTCTCCAATTTCCCCGTGCAGGCCTTAACCAATATTTTGCAAGGAGTCAGGTCGGATGCAAATAAGTAAAGTCGGTGCTATCTTTGATCGATTGCTTGATTTCTTAATGTATATAGGATCTACACTTTTAATCGTGGCCATGCTTATTGTCTGCACCGAGGTAATCAGCAGGTATGTCTTTAACAGGTCAATGGGATGGCCTTTAGAAGTTACCGAATTACTTTTAGTCGGTATAGTCAGCCTGGGCATAGCCTGGCTGCTCAAGGTAGAAGGGCATATTAAGGTAGATTTCTTGTTGAATCGTCTTAACCCAAAACACCAGGCCCTGGTTATTGGCATTACTTCGGCTTTAGGCGCACTGGCCGTATTGATCATCACCACTTATGGCCTGCGGGAAACCATTAACCTCTATCAAGCGGGGGCAAGAGAAACCGGCCTACTGCGTATGCCCAAGGCTTACTTACTCTTCCCTCTCGTCTGCGGCTGTTTTTTGTTTTTTATTCAGCTGGGGAGAAGAAGCTACAAACACTTCAAAGCATGGAGAGCAAGCTACGTTAAAGAAGCAGAAACTCTGGATTCAATCAAAGGGGGCCGTCAACCTTGGAATGGTATTTAGCACTCCTGTTCATCTTTGGGGGCATGATACTACTTTTGTTGACCGGAATGCCGGTGCCCGTCGCTTTTTTGATCATTAATGTTATTGGAATTTATTTTTTCTGGGGCGGCGCGGGAGGTTTTGGGCAGCTTATCCTCAGCATGACAGATTCGGTAGCCAGCTTTGTCATACTTCCCTTTCCCCTCTTCATTCTCCTGGGCGAAATACTGTTTCGTTCCGGAATGGCCAGCCGGGCCATTGATGTAGTAGATATGTGGCTGGGGCGGCTCCCGGGCAGATTATCTATCCTTGCCGTAGCCTCAGGGGTGGTAGTATCTGTCCTCAGCGGTTCCGGGGTAGCCAGCGCAGCTATGCTTTCCTCCACATTGGTGCCGGATATGGAAAGACGGGGCTACAGCTTGGCCATGAGTGCCGGTCCAATAATGGGCAGCGGGGGAATAGCCATGATCATACCGCCAAGTGGAACAATAGTACTTGTAGCGAGCCTGGCTATGGTATCCATCGGTCAGCTGCTAATCGCCGGAATCATTCCGGGAATTATACTGGGAGCTCTCTATATGGTCTACGTAGTTGGCCGAAGCTATCTTCAACCTCATCTCGCCCCCCCTTATAATACCCCGCCCATGCCTTTATTCCCAAAGATTAAAGCCACTGCGCTTAATTTGCTACCGGTAGCGATTATCATCTTTCTGGTCACCGGGGTGATCATCTTAGGCATTGCCAGCCCCTCGGAAGCTGCAGCCATGGGGGCCCTCGGAGCTTTCTTATTGGCCGCCTGCTATAAGAGCCTGAACTGGGAAGTGATTAAGGCTGCTGTTCTGAATGCCTCCCGCATTTCTGTAATGTTATTGAGTATACTTCTCGGGGCAACAGCCTTCAGCCAGATATTAGCCTACACCGGAGCTGTACGAGGCCTGGTTGATCTGGCCACCAGTGTCCCCCTGCCTCCTATAGCCATCCTGATTATAATGTTGTTTATTGTCCTTATGTTGGGCTGCTTCATGGATGAAGTGGCCATCCTGTTAATGATCATCCCCATCTTTATGCCCATTGTCCATGCCCTGGACTTTAACCCAATTTGGTTTCTAATCTTATACCTTATCAACATGGAAATGGGTTTAACTACCCCGCCTTTTGGATTGATCCTTTTTGCGGTTAAAGGCGTGTTGCCTCCACGCACCAGGATGGGTGATATCTATAAAGCCGCCGTGCCCTTCTTAATCTGTGATGCCATAGTAATTGCCTTGATTATTTATTACCCCAAGATTGCCCTGTGGCTGCCCAACTTAATGTTAACCCGCTGAAGGGCCGGGAAATGTGCACTAATTGTTTCGGGTTAATAACAAAGCGAGTTTTTCCACTTCAAGGCCAGGGGGAATCCACCTTGAAGTAAAAAATAGAAAACAAGGGGGCCTGCAGGCCTCTACTATAGCTAAAGGAGCAGCTGGATGATCCTGGGTAAAACGCTTTATGCCGTAGATTCTCATACCGCAGGTATGCCGACAAGAATAATCGTGGGCGGTATCCCCCATCTTCCTGGGAGCGATATAGAAGAAAAAGCGGAGTATTTTAAAAATCACTTCGATTACCTCCGCACCGCAATTTTCCATGAGCCCAGAGGCTTGTTGCGCGGAGTAGGCGCAGTGATTACTCCTCCGGCCCATGATAAAGCTCACCTTGGCGTCTTCTTCATGGACTGCACCTACCAGCTGATACATATGTGCGGCCATGGCAGCATTGGTGTAATAACAGCCGCCCTTGAATTTGGCCTGGTGGAAGCAGTTGAACCAGCTACTACAGTTGTTTTAGATACCCCGGCCGGCCTGGTTACCGGATATGCGAAAGTGCAGGGTGGTAAGGTTGAATCGGTTTCGATCCATAATGTACCTTCATTTTTATATAGCACAGCTGTAATTCATGTGCCCGGCCTTGGTTCTATCCCGGCGGATATCGCTTTCGGGGGAGAATTTTTTGTACTGGTCGATGCTGACAATGTCGATGTTCCTCTTGATGTAAGTAAAGCTGCTGATTTATCCGTGCTGGCAATGGCAATCAGGGATGCTGCCAATGCCCAGCTCAAAGTAAAGCATCCGCTGAAACCGGTTTCAGTTATCGATGCCGTAAGAATTTCAAAACAACCGGCAAATCATGGATTCCCGATAAAAAACGTTACCATCTTTGCAAAAGGAAACCAAGGAATAGATCGATCGCCTTGTGGCACGGGCACTTCAGCCCAGCTGGCAGCTTTATATGCCGGGGGAAAAGTAAATGTAAATCAAGTATCTATTCACGAAAGTATAATTGGCACCACCTTCAAAGGCAGGATAGTTTCGCAGACCAGGGCAGGTGAATTCGATGCCATCATTCCCGAAATTACAGGAAGCGCCTATACCATGAGCATAAATACTATTATCCTGGATCCAAATGACCCTTTGAAACACGGCTTTATGATTGAATGAGCTAGGGACAAAAAAAAGTCCTGGTTTGCAATTTGCAATACGCTGCATGCGATAAACCGAGCATTACTCCGGAAGCAATAACCCGGCAATTATAACCTCCAGGCAGAACACCCTGCTTGCGCAGGTTTTCTTTTTTATTACCATATGATTGATTATGCATCTAACTAACTATTTTCCTCGGACCGCAAGGTGAAGCAAATATGAGATTAATCTACGCAAGGTAATCTTGCCGCTCATCATAATATCTCGGGGCATGAATTGCATGCTTAAGCATTAACACCGCACCCGTTATATCAAAAACCGGAAGTTTGTATTCTTCCTGCAAAGAAAGGCTGTATGTAGCCAAATTACTACACTCCAAAAGGATAACTTTAACCTCTTTATTCTTCCGCAGTAATTTTGCTGTTGCTGCTAGTATATCCTTACCCATCAAGTTTACATTCAGATCCAGCCCCCCATCAATAATAATCTCCCTGAAATGCTTCTCATGCTCCATACCCTGGATTTCAAGTTTTATATCCGGGCCTATTCCTGCACCATAAAGGTGTTTGTCATGCAATAAACTGGAATGTCCGGTAATAATTCCTATAGTTCCTCTACGGCCTATCAAGTTCCAAAGCAGGGGGACAAGTACCAGCGCCGAGCTCAAAATTGGCAAAGAACTAGACGCTGCCATTTCTTGCTGGTAGAGGGCCATGAGGCCGCAGTCTCCAATAACAGCTCGAACACCTTTGTTTTCCAAATTTTTTACCGCATCACATAATTTTCTTTTTATCTCTTCAGAACCTTTGAGCAGATCAGCAAACGTCCCTGTTACCACCTCGTAACAAGTTGGGAAAGGAAAGGTATCTGCATGTCCCGGATCTCCGGGAACGCGAGGCGAATTACCATTGAAAACCAATACCCCTATATACTGACCGTAAAATGGATATCCACTTTCTGCAATCATAATTTAGCTTTCCTCTTTCCCTTTATATTTTCGTTAAATTATAGAATACTTAATATTTATAATTAACGTAATTATTGCCTGGAATTCAAGTCAAGGGTATGCCCAAATCAAGTAATACTTGAGCTACGTCATCCAAATCCAAACGTGTTAAAGTATTTCTATTGGGAATGCCCGTTGAAATATCCCATCCCCGTGCCTCATAATATTCATCCAACATGGCATCAAGTTCAACGACGCTACCCTGGGAAGGATGATCTCCGGGTAGCGGCTCCTTAAGGAAACGTTCCGGCAAAGTATCATCACTACGTCTTATTCCTTCCCTTACAATAAATGCTCTCTCCAAGTTTATTACTCGCTCACAGGCTTGTTGCACCCCTTCCGCAGTGAATGCAATACCGCTTAATGCCTCCAACAAAGCTGCACTTTCTTCAAAGTCGATGATTTCCATATTCACAATCGTATTTTTACAAGCACTCAGGCAATCTGAAAGAGCACTCCATTCTTCATAGTGTTTTACCAGCCGGCCTTTGCCCTTATATTCCAAGCGGTAAGCAGATTCTTTGGCTCCATAACGCCGCATACCTTCATCCGGATCATTGGAAAATTCAAAAGAGGGTTCGGAACGAAGATGATCACCACCCCTGCTGGCCAGGGCATATCCCAAAGCATAACCCTTAAGTCCCCGGGGATCAGCTTGAAACACCTCCAGGCCCTTAATATGCATGGCCAAACTCTCTGTACCGCGTCCCAGTTTTAGAGCTGCATGCCGCACTCCCCTGGCCAAAAGATCTCCAATACCTTCGCGGTAAACAATTTTACGGAGCAACTCACGAACAACCTTCGGATCCCCCCAGCGGGGTTCCAGGCCATCTAACTCATCTCGACTTAACAACCCCTTTTCATAGCATTCCATGACAAAAGATATACATTCAGAAGCGGTGATTACATCAATTCCTAACCTGTTGCAATCATCGATCCCCTGCAAAGCAAACCCTAAATCATTGCAACCAACCCTGGAGGCAAAACCAGCCAAACCTTCAAATTCGGGCCCTTCCGAAGCAAGTCCTGCATATGGACCGGAGGTGATACGGAAGAAGCGGCTGCAGGGAATCGTGCAGGCAAAGCAGGCTTTGGATTTAATTTTAAATGTCTTTGCTAATTGTTCACCACTTACTGCTTCTGTATCAGCGAAATCCCCCTGGAGAAAATGTTTAGTAGCCAGACATCCTAATTTATTTAAAGCATTAACTAGTTTCGTAGTTCCCATCATGGACCGGGTTTGGTATTCTGGATGGTTATAAATCTTTTCATCGATCTTCCCAAGCAATTTTAGAAAACGTTCACGGTTGTATATGTGAATACAACCCCGACCGCGCACAACCACAGCTTTGAGGTTCTTTGCCCCCATCACCGTCCCCATTCCCGTACGGGCTGCAGGCCGCACCAGGTTGACAAAGATTCCGGCAAAGGTTACACCGTTCTCTGCAGCCGGCCCAATACAGGCTATCTGCAAGCGGTTATCTGCCAACTCCTCGCGCAATGCGTTATCTGTCTCCCACACATCTTTACCCCAAAGATGATTTGCCGGCCGAATCTCAACCCTGTCATTACTGATTAAGAGGTAAACGGGCTGATCACTGGATCCGCTTATTATAAGTTGATCATAACCGGCAAACTTCAGTTCTGGACCAAAAAACCCACCTGCATTGGCATCACCGAGTATCCCTGTATGCGGCGATTTGGCTGAAACATTAAAACGCGCACCGCCAGGGAAAAGTGTTCCGGCTAAGGGACCAGCGCTGAAAAGAAGGGGGTTCTGTGCGGATAGAGGATCTGTATCCTGATCAACAAGTCCAAAAAGCTTGCTTATATTAAGACCTCTGCCACCAAGATATTTGTGTAACTCTTCACCCAGATCTTCTTTCTCAACATTACCATGCGTCAAGTTCACTTTTAAAATTTTACCGGCATATCCACCACGTATAATCAATATTTTACACTCCTGTCATTTGAAAAAAATTTTATCCTTGTTATTATATCCTATATATGTAATAATAAAGCATGTTATTGATCTAATTTTTATTTCAGTTTCTCAGGAGGCAAAGTAATTGCCTGTACCGGTGCAGTAATAACATGTCCCCTGGCATCATGGTACTTGAGGGCATGCACAACACAACGTTGCACACAAGCCGGTTCACCTCCACACAGATCACAAAGAAGAGGTTTTCCACTATCTCTATCAAGTCGCACTGCTTCATGCGGGCATGCATCTACACAGGAACCACACCCGACGCAATTACTGCCCACCAACACCGCGCCTGTCCCGGGATCACGATACAGGGCCTCTTCAACACAGGCCTCTATACATGCAGGTTCATGACACTGACGACATACTAAGGGATAATCCTGCCCATCTGCTTCCTTTTTATAGACATGCACACGGGCTTTTTCCGGCCAAAAACATCCTTCATGCACCAGGCTGCATACTACCTCACAGGAGCGGCAACCGGTGCAGATATCTCTGTCTACAATTAATGCGCTATATTTTGCCGACATCTTCTCAACCTCCAATGAAAATATAATTTTAGTCCCTTGAAGTCCTGCTATTTAGATCATTTTGGGTATTAATAGTGCAACTTTTAAAATTAACAGCAAGAACATTTTTCTGTCAAAAGGATTGCTTAAGCATTTGTGCCCTCCACCACAATAGACATCCACTTCTGTTTCCTTTAGATTGACTTCCAAAACCCCACTTATTGAGCTCCATCAACGATAAGCAAGCAATGATTTTCATTTGCCAGCTGCTGGTCCAATTCCTTAAAATCCGCGTAATAACCATTTATTACCTTTACTGCACTTTCTATAATTACTTGGTTGTTAACGTCAATACGAGCTTCAAAGTCGGATACACTTACATCGCAATTCACTGATGTACAGAAAGAATTTCAAACGCTGTATCTTTATTCGACCCTACTAACAAAGAGCTATAACAATAAATTCTAGATATCAGCTAAAAAAAATTATCTCCCTTTTCCAGGGGAAGACTGCTGGCAATCAAACCAAGGTGATGAGAAATGCTTTTCACTAGCACCATTTATTCCGGAATTACGCGTAACAGAAATGCAAGTTCTTGACGGGTAAACAGACAATAGTCTTTAAGTTTAACCCTGAAGTCGGTAGGTAGAATAATAATATTTTGCATAGAGGACTTTATCTTCAACACTTCCTGAGTTATTTCTGGGTCAAGCAATTACCTACTTAAATTTTCACACCACCCATTAACCGCTAAAAACCAACCCTTATCAAAAGATAATTAGGCATCTCACTTCCTGTAATATATATTAATTGGTTTTTCCAAGATAAAGTTAGCAAAACACATTTGTTTTAATTATAGCTTAAGCTATGTTGCTTATATTTTCTGTAAACTGCTTAACAAAAAGCGCTATATTTAAATTGTTCCTACAAAAATATTAACAGCATTATTTATTACAGCTGGAATGATCAAAGAGTCCTTTAGCCTTAGGATAAGTATGGCAACAGTACCTGTAGAGGGGGTCTAAGGAGAGGGAGTTTAATACTGTGGATAATGTCAATAGTTTAAATTCCTCTTCCCAGAGGAATACCCACCCTGTCCGGCGAAATCTTGAGCACTCAACCCGAGGACCCCTAATTACCCCAATAAGGAGGTTAAACGGGGTGGCAAACCCACAACAAC
>SL_8KL_010_SEDDRAFT_10005029_pt1 | contig 10455 bp, 7 predicted proteins | sample SodLakKL_010_SED_4_FD_11160 | JGI IMG/M metagenome (IMG submission 11160) | reverse complement strand
ACCTTCAGGATCGGCATACCTGAAATAGGGGAGTCATCGCCCTTGTTGGCCGCCGGGTTAATCACGTCACAGGCACCTACCACTATAGCAAGGTCGGTCTCACTAAACTCATCGTTGACCTCTTCCATGTCAAAGAGCATATCATAGTCCATGCCCACTTCTGCCAGTAAGACATTCATGTGACCGGGCATCCTGCCTGCCACGGGGTGCACTGCCACCTTGACCTCTTTCCCCCGGTCTTCTAGCTTATCGGCAAGCTCCTTCACTGAGCGCTGGGCCTGGGCCACTGCCATTCCATAGCCCGGTACAATTATTACCTTCTGGGACTCCTGTAACAGTTCCGCCATCTCAAGCTCTCTCTGCTCCTCCGGGCTCAGGGCGGGAGCAACTTCTTCCTCTGCAGGGGGTTCTTCAGCTTCCCCCACGGGGCTTGCTTCAGCTGGCTCTTCCCCAGCCCCGGCTGTTTCTCTCTCTTCTTCCAGCGGGGGCTCTGGCCTCGCTTCTTTTTGCTTCTTTTTGTCCTGTTCTTTTTCCTGAATGCCGCTTAACACTGAGGCCAGGCTGCGGTTCATGGCCCGGCACATAATTTGGGTCAGTATCAAGCCTGCCACTCCTACTAGAGCTCCAACACCTACCAGCAAGACATTGGCCACGGCAAAACCGGATATAGAGGCAGCGATACCGGAAAAGGAGTTTAAAAGCGAGATGACTATCGGCATGTCGGCTCCCCCAACGCGCATGGCCAGCATTATGCCGTAAACAGCAAAAAGCACGATGAGCAGGGGTAGGACAAAGGCAAAATAGGTTTCCTGCCAGCCCGTGGCTGCTAAAATGCCTAAAGCACCGACGGCCAGCAATAAGCCCTGCCAGAAACTGTGCCTATTGAGCACCAGGGGCTTTTGAGTCATCCAGCCCTGTAGCTTAAGGGCCGCCACCACACTGCCTGTCAGGGTCAAAGTACCTACAGCAAGGGCTAAAGCCGCAGTAAACCAGAAGACCCAGGGTTCATTGCTATAAGTGACAGCTGTTGTCCCAGCCACTAAGGCTGAGGCGGCACCACCAAAGCCATTGAGCAGGCCTACCATCTGGGGCATCTGGATCATTTTAACCAGCTGCCCCATTAAGACTCCCAGCCCCCCGCCTATTGCTAGAAAGAGCCAGATAAAGGGGTCGGTTATGATGCCGGTAAGGCTAAGGGTATAGAGTATGGCAATTCCCATAGACAGGGCCCCAAGCCTGTTCCCCCAGACCGCTGTCTTGGGAGACTGCATCAACCTGATGCCTATTATAAAGCCGGTAAGTAAAACTGCTGAGATAATTATGTCCAGTATCATAGTCTATCATCCCTCAATACCTCTTTTGCCTTGCCCTTTTTAAACATCTTAAGCATTCTCCCAGTCACCCAAAAGCCACCTACAACATTGATCATTGCCAACACCACCGCCAGCAGAGCCCAAAACCTCAAGCCCGCCGGGGCAGTTGCATATATTGCCAGAGAGCCCAGTACGGTAATACCTGAAAGGGCGTTCATCCCTGACATCAAAGGGGTGTGGAGCAGAGAGGGGACTGATGAAATTACAATATATCCAAGTATGGAAGCTATCAATAAAATAATCAGTAATACCACTAACATTTTTGTTCTACCTCCTTAATCAGAGAACATATTTGGAGCCGTGAGCCAGTTAGCTTTTACAGCCACCAGCCCACGGCCCGATTAAATTAACTCCTTAAAAGTATTCTATGCTAATTATTATTAAAAAATCATTTTAAATCCTAATAAGGCAAACTAATCACTCAATCACTCTTCCTCCATGGCTTTTAAAGTGCCCCGGTGGACAACTTCGCCGTCTTTGGTAACCCTTGTCTCTTTTATGATCTGGTCATCAGAACCGCCCTGCACCCTGCCGTCTTCTACTAAGTGGGCCACGAAGCTGTAGATATTTTGGGCATACATGGCAGTGGCATCGATGCAGACGGTGGTGGGAATATTTAATATTCCACTTATCACAACTCCGTCATGGGTGTACTCCTCTCCCCCTTTGCTCAGTTCACAGTTACCCCCCTGGTCTATGGAGATATCGACAATGACAGAGCCCTTTTTCATCTTCTCGACCATCTCTTCAGTTATCAGTATTGGCGCTTTTTCACCCTGGATCAGGGCAGATAAGATGATTGCATCATATTCTTCAATGTTTTCTGCAATTACTTCTCTCTCTTTTTCATACCACTCCTCGGGAAGCCTCTTGGCATAGCCACCTTCAGCTAAGGCCAGCTCTTCCGGTACATCAAATTCTAAAGTTTTAGCCCCTAAACTCTTGGCCTGTTCGTTAGCCTCTGGCCTGATGTCAAGGCTGGTCACCTTTGCCCCCAGGCGCTTGGCAGTGCCAATGGCCTGCAGGCCTGCCACTCCAGCGCCTATAACCAGGAAATTAGCCGGCTTTATGGTACCCAGAGCAGTGGGGATCATAGGTACAAAGCGCTTCAGGTGGTTGGCGGCAAATATAGCTGATTTATACCCGGCTGCTGTACTCATAGAGGTCAGGGCGTCCATCTTCTGCGCCCGAGATATCCTGGGCACTGCATCCATGGTAAAGCTAAGAGCCCCACTCCCGGCTAAAGTTTTAACCATGCTGTGGTTAGCCGGGGTAGCCGGATGTAAAAAGCTGACCAGGGTCTTTCCCTCTTCCATTAAGTCAGCCTCATGTTTTTCCAGCTCTTCATTATACTTGGGCTCCTTGACCTTTAATATTATATCAGCTTCAGCAAAAACTTCGGCAGGGCCGTCCACGATCTCAGCCCCGGCCTTTATATAACTTTCATCAGCAATAAAGGAGCCAGTCCCGGCCCCTTTTTCTATAATTACCTTTGCCCCCTCTTCAACAAACTTTTCCGTTGTCTCTGGAGTTATAGCCACTCTCTTTTCTCCAGCCATAATTTCCTTTGGCGCACCAATAGTTAGACCTTGAAATTTCATTAGCCAAACCCCCTATTTTTATAATAAATGTTTTTAAATTTAAAAACTCCATCACTTATTATAATTCTGGCCCCGGGCTCAAACTCCTGCCTCTTAAATATAAGGATATGACTTTAGGTTATAATTTTAGCTCCACTTCTACCTCATCTTCCAATTCCTGCCTGTATTCATCCCAAAAACTACTTCTTTTTTCTTCCATCGCCAGAATCTCTACTTCATCTCTCACTTCGCTAAAATCCAGTGACCCTTCTTCTACAATCTCATGAGCCTTGATGATATGAAAACCAAATTGAGTTTCAACTACTGCAGAAATCTCTCCGGCAGACAAAGCTAAAGCCTCTGTTTTAAAGGGTTCAACGAATTGAGTTTCTTCAGTAACTAAACCTAGTTTCCCCTGTTCAGCTCCAGGATCAATGGAGTATTCTTCAGCTAACTTAGCAAAATCTTCTCCGGCCTTTGCTCTAGCCTGTAACTCTTCAGCCAACTCTTCTTCCTCTACTAAAATATGACTAACCTCAACTCCAGCTTGCTGAAAAAACAAGTCTTTATTTTCCTGATAATAATCTTCTAATTCTTCCTCGGAAAAGGTTATCTCAGCAAAAAGTTCTTCCTGCAAAAGATAAATCATCATATCCTCTTCGTTAACTTCTTGAAAAAATTGTTGGTATTCTTCTATACTCTGAATACCTTGCTGCTGTAACATTGTCACAAATTCTTCCTCTGTCCTCTGGCTCTGAACTAAAATTAATTCTAAATGCTCTTGAAAAATTTCTTCCTGTTTCTCGGCGGTTAGTTCTATACCCTTTCTCTCAATCTCTCTTTGCAATAAATAATAAGTGAGGAAGTCTGGGAACCTACTTTTCCGGTATTCATTCATTAAATCCTGGCCTGCTTCACTCTGTATTAGCACCTGGGTAAACTCCTGATCCACTTGAAATAAAGTCATGATAAGCTCATCAGTGTGCAAGAACTCATCAATATCCTGAATATAAACCTCGTCTCCATCAATTATAGCCAGGAGATCTGTCGCTTCCAATAAATCAAAATCTTCCTGTTGAGCCTGAACCTCTGTGGGAATAAAAATTGTTCCCATAAGTCCTAAAGATAAAAAAGTAATTAATAGTAATCCCCCAAATTTTTTCAACAACATAACCCCTCCTCCAGATTTTTAATTTTTTGACATTTAACTATAAAGAAATGGCTCCCCGAGCAGGACTCGAACCTGCGACAAAGTGGTTAACAGCCACTCGCTCTACCAACTGAGCTATCGGGGAGCATATTAAAATTCGGCGGCGACCTACTCTCCCACAGAGTCTCCTTTGCAGTACCATAGGCGCTGGAGGACTTAACTGCTGTGTTCGAAATGGGAACAGGTGTTACCCCTCCGCTATTACCACCGAAAAATTGTTATCAATTTTTATTACATATTAGCGCATATAAATCTCGCCTGCGCATATAATATATTACAACATCTTGACTAAACTGTCAAGGGATTTAGAAAAGTTCTAGACAAAATTTAATTATCAATCTGTTCGGTTTTAGGGTCTAAAGCATCCCTCAGTCCATCACCTACCAAATTAAGTGAAAGTACTGTCAGAACAATCGCTAAACCAGAAAAGGTTACCGGATAATGATTGACACGAATAAACTGTCTAGCCTGGGCAATCATTCTGCCCCATTCTGGAATAGGAGGCTGTACTCCAAGCCCCAGGAAACTCAAACCTGCCGCCGCAATAATCGAAGAGGCCATATAAAGAGTAGCCTGAACTATAACGGGATTAATAGAATTGGGAATTATATGCAAAAAGATAATTCTAAGATCAGAACTTCCCAGTGCCCGGGCTGATTCGATATATTCTTTCCCTATAACTCCTAATACCGAGCTGCGAATTAACCGGGCAAAAAGAGGAATGAAAGCAATACCCAAAGCAATCATTAAGTTCCATATATTCGTGCCCAGAGCAGCAATAATTGCAAGAGCTAATAGGAAAGAGGGGAGGGAAAGCATGACATCCATCAAACGCATGATCACACTATCAATTTTTCCTCCATAGTAACCAGCTATTACCCCCAAACTACAGCCAAAGAGCATCCCAATCCCTACTGATATAAAACCAATCCGTAGTGAAATCCGAGCACCATAAATAAGTCGGGTGAAGACATCTCGACCAAAATGGTCTGTGCCTAATAAATGAGTCCGGCTAGGTCCCTGCAGCCTATTGATCATGTTCTGCTCAATCGGATTGTGGGGTGTCAAGTAAGGAGCAAAAATTGCAGCTCCTCCAATTAAACATAGTAAAATCAAGCCTACTACCGCTTTTTTATTAAATATAAATCTTTTGGCCAATAAAATCCAGGGACTATCTTCTTGTCTTCTGCTTTCCTCAATTTTTTGCAATTCTTTGTTTTCTTCTGCCATTTTAATTCTCCTCATTGCAGTAAAATTAATCAATATCAACCAATTATTATTTAAGTTTAATTTATTTAGTTTATCTAAAGCTACTGACAGAGAGTTTTATTCATACCTGGTCTGTAACCTGGGGTCCAGATAGGCATAGGTGAAATCAACAAAGGTATTGGCAAGAGCATAGGATAGTGCAAAAACCAAAATCGATCCCTGCACTAAAGGAAAATCATTGGTGCGAATAGCATCAACAATTAAGCGTCCCATACCAGGCCAAGCAAAAACCGTCTCGGTCAGCACTGCCCCAGCTAAAAGCCGGCCAAACTGTAATCCCATTATGGTAACTACAGGAATCAAAGCATTTCGGAGAGCATGCTTGTAAACTACCATTCTTTCCGAAATACCTTTAGAACGGGCAGTTCTAACATAATCCTCTTTTAGCACATCTAACATACTAGAGCGAGTAATTCGGGTAATGGTGGCGGTTGTTACCGAAGCCAGGGCAATAGTAGGAAGAATAAAGTTTCTGATATCCCATTGCATTCCCGAAGAAGGTAACCAGCGAAGATAGACCGAAAAGATTAATATCAACATAATCCCGGTCCAAAAAACAGGCATACCTACTGCAGCAAAGGTAACCCCGGTAAAGAAATTATCCATCCAGGAGTTCGGACGCACCGCTGAAATCACCCCAATGGGAATTCCCACCGCAATTGCCAGGAAAGCCGCCGCAAATCCCAGAGAAAGAGTATTGGGCAGTCGTTGCCAGATTTCCACAGTTACTGGCCTGCGTGAACGCAGCGAACGCCCCATATCGCCCTGCAGAACATTCCCCAGCCAGTTAATATACTGAACCGGCAGTGGTTCATTAAGGCCCATGCTTTCACGTAAATTTTCCAGCTGTTCTTCAGGTGCCCGTTCTCCTAACATTAAAATAGCCGGATCACCTGGAGTAATATGAATCAGCAGAAATACCAGGATTGATACCCCAATCAAAACTGGTATCAAAGCCAACAACCTTTTAATCATATATTTCCACATTCAGAGTTTCCACCTTCCTAAAAAATTTTGCAAATTGAGAAGATAATTTAGCAATAAATATATAACAATTATAAAGGGCAGTCCTCAATTTGTCAACGATATAATCCTCTGATTTATATATAATTCATATAAGCATAAGGTTATAGAATCTAAACTAAAGCAAGATGAAAGCGATAGACAGTAAAAAGCCTGCCTATCGCTTTAGTTGTCATCAATGCCTTCACTCTATTAAACAGATTAATTAATCAGTTGAAGATCTGATAATCTGCTTATTTAGTCACCAAAATAAACTGCGCTGAAGTCATGATGCCCGGCAGGATGAGGATCAAATCCAGCAACATTTTCTCTTAGCGCATGTACTGCCTCGGTATGAATCAGGAAGATCCAAGGAGCCTCATCTCTGATAATCTGCTGAGCTGAAAGATAAGCATTTTCCCGGATATCTAAATCAGAAATCATACGACCGGCATCCAGGTGATCATCAACTTCTGGATCAGACCAGAAAGTACGATTACCAGCATGACCATACTGGCTGCTGTGGAACAGAGAATAAAGACCATAATCAGCATCGCCTGTTACAGAAACCCAGCCCAATACAAACATATCATGCTCACCTTCACCAGTTCTGTCTAGATAATCACCCCAATCCAGGACGCTTACCTCAACATCTATATTGAGCTGACGGAGGTTATCCTGAACCATTTCAGCAATCTGAATCCGCTGAGGATTATCATTAGTATAAAGAGTGGTGGTGAAGCCATCACCATAACCAGCTTCTTCTAAAAGTTCTCTAGCCCTTTCAACATCATAACCATAGGGTTCTAAATCAAGATTAGCACCCCAGACCATATCTGAAATCGGGCTGTTAGCTGCTACTGCCTGACCTTCATAAACATAATCCACTATGGGGTCAATATCGACTGCATAGTTAATGGCCTGTCTTACTTTAACATTATCAAAAGGTTCTTGCTGAGTATTAAATCCAATATAATGGGTAGCCAGGGTAGCATATTGAGTCAGATTCACTTGGGGATCCTCATCTAGCCTTCCCACATCAACAGGAGAGATGTCTAAGGAAATATGAGCACCACCAGTCTCGGCTTCAATAGCCCGCACAGTATCTTCAGGAATAGCTCTAAATCTCAATCTTTCAATATTAGCTAACTCGCCCCAGTAATCATCATATCTTTCCAACAGGATATAGTCACCGGTAGCCCAGTCAATATATTCATAAGGGCCAGTTCCTACTACTACAATTGTACCATAATCATCACCGGCTTCTTCCACTGCTGTTTGATTGAGAATACTAGTAGAAGTATGAGTAAGATGACTTAAAAGAGGAACAAAAGGCTCTTCCAAATGCAGCCTAATTGTATGATCGTCAACTACTTCGATTTCTCTTAAAATCTCTAGAATAAATGCTGAAGGCGAAGCTTTATCGGGATCAATCAGACGCTCATAGGTGAATTTAACATCCTCAGCAGTAAACAATTCTCCATTATGAAAATAAACGTCTTCCCGCAGATAAAATTCCCAGGTAGTATCATCGATTTGTTCCCAACTTTCAGCTAAGCCTGGCTCAATTTCCATGTCAGGAGTCTGATGAAGCAGGGTATCATAAATCATCGCCCTAACTTGAGCTGAGGGCTGGTCATTCTCACCCTGGGGATCCATAGTAGTCCTGCTTGCTCCCTGAGCTACAATCAACTCATCCTGAGCCATTACTTCTCCGGCAGTCATAGCCATCATTGACAGCACAAATACGGCAGTAAGCATTACTAGACCAATCTTTTTAATCATTCTTTTGCCTCCTTTGTTTTTTTTAAAAAAGATTCTTGAAAAATTTTGTTCTAAATATACTAGCTCTGTTTTCCCCTTTCTTTGTTCCAGATTTTTGTTGGATTATTCAAACTATTATTCGACCCTTTACTTCATAAATTATACTAATCGTGTAAGTAAATTATAACATAAGAATAAAACAAGCACAATATTAAAAAATTTTATTTTCGTTAAAATTTAAATTTTTTGCAGGAATAAGAGTTTTTATTGCTAATTATTATAATAAGTTTAATTTAAATTTTTATAATTTTATTTAAATATTTTCCTATTAATCTCAAACAAGGAAGGGTGATTTTAATAACATGAATTCATCAGTTGATTATCCCTGGTTCAAAAATGAAGATGTTGATGGATTTTTTGCTCTATTTCAAAACAACCTGGCAAATTTTGCTGTTATTGCTATCACTATGATGGGAATGGGATTCCCAGCTGACATAGTTTTTGGCCGGGTAATCCCTGGCGCTGCTATTGCTGTTCTTTTTGGTAATTTCTATTATGCTAGAATGGCTCGCAGATTAGCGGAAAAAGAAGGGCGGACCGATGTAACTGCTCTTTCCTATGGAATTTCCACTCCGGTAATGTTCATTTACTTATTTGGTGTTTTAGGACCTGCTTTAGAGTTTACCAATGGCGATGCGGAGATGGCCTGGATGATTGGAGTTGGAGCCTGCTTTATCGGGGGAGCTCTAGAGGTTTTAGGCAGCATTATAGGACCCTGGTTGAGAAGAAACCTGCCTCGAGCTGCTATGCTGGGAGCTCTGGCTGGAGTAGCCTTTACCTTTATTGGAGGAGAGATGTTTTTCACCACCTACGAAGCTCCTATTGTGGGACTATTAGTCTCGGGTATTATAATCATCGGTATGATAGCTAAAAAGAAAATGCCCTTTAATGTACCAACCTCTCTTTTTGCCATTATTGCCGGTACCATATTAGCCTATATCTTTGGGGTAGTGGAAGTTGAAGCTATTAGAGAGGGATTTGATCAATTAGGAATTTATCCTTTCCTGCCAACAGCAGCTCCAATCACAGGAATGGCTGAATTATTTGGAGCCGCTGCTGGTTTATTGGCTGTAGTCATACCTATCCAGATTTATAACCTTTTGGAAACCATGAATAATGTAGAGGCGATGGCAGCCTGTGGAGATGACTATAGTGTGCGAGAATCTCAAATTGTCGATGGAGTAGGTACTATGGCTGGTTCTTTCTTTGGCGGTGTTTTTCCTACCACCGTTTATATAGCTTCTGCAGGAGCTAAACATATGAATGCCGGCCGGGGTTATAGTATCTTAAATGGTGTAGTCTTTTTCCTGGCTGCTTTATTTGGAGTAATTGGAGCTATTGCGGAAATTATTCCTCTGCCTGTAATAGCACCTATTCTGGTATTCGTTGGTATAGCTATGGTGGGACAGGCCTTTGTCTCAATTCCTTCACGCCATGCACCGGCAGCTGTTATTGCCATGTTTCCTGTACTGGCTGATTTTGTTTCAACTAACTTTTTAGGATTAGACCCGGAGGGTTTTGCGGCTGATTTTCCCGCTGCTGAAGCTTTAGGCCAGGGGGCTATGTTCACTGGCCTGGTCTGGGGTGCTTTTACAGTCTTTGTCATTGAAAGAGAGTGGACAAAATCCTGGGTGGTCATGCTCTTTGGCTATTTATTGACAGGTCTGGGTTTCATGCATGGAGAAGAGTTGGGGCTCTACTTTTTTGATGATATTGCTTTAGGTTATCTGGTTTTAGCTGTCCTGGTATTCCTGTTTGGCAAATATTATAAAAATCATCCCGAAGATAAAGAAGAAGATCCCATGTTCTGTGAAGTAGAAAATTATAATAATTAAGTATAAGAGGCAAAAAAATATATAAAAACCTCTTCCGGCAGGGTAAAAGTAATTACCGGAAGAGGTTTTTCTCTTAATAAAATCTCTGATTAGCCATTAATATCTTCTATAACATCCTGCAATAAATCAACCGCTTTATCAATCATTTCTGGCTTGGTGGTCTTAGCTCCTTTAAAATTGCGGTCTTTTTTTAAATCATCCACTCCAAAACCATCTTCATCATAGGCCACCATCATATTAGAGCCAATTTTTTTGTCAATTACCAAAAACCATTCCCTCACCATTTGATGATTTTTAGGTAAATAGACAAATTCTATATCTTCATGGGGAGGTAAATCGTCATCCTTCTCTCCGAACAAATA
>SL_8KL_010_SEDDRAFT_10005026_pt1 | contig 10457 bp, 10 predicted proteins | sample SodLakKL_010_SED_4_FD_11160 | JGI IMG/M metagenome (IMG submission 11160) | reverse complement strand
TTTGGTACAACTCCATGGAAATAAATTAATGGAGTTTGAAGTTTCATTGCTTCCCTTAAACCACAATTATCTCTATGGTTTGGATCCGTCCCCCTATATTTATATAACAAAAACCCTTCTCTAGAAAAAGAATCATCATAAGGACCTTTAGGTGCAGTTGTTATGGATAGAGGAAGGAAATCAAAAACCTTCGGCTTCCAGATGCCTTGTGGCCCTACAAAGGTAATCCTTTCCCCTCGAAATTCAAAACCTTTTTCTAACACAGACCTAGGGAAAACATCCCCATATTGATCTTTCTTCTCTTGTAACCAGCTTAAAGCTGCGATCCTAAATTGGTTTTCCATTTTTTCCCTTCCCCAAAGACCATTTTATAATCTAAGGTTTTTCTCCGATCTTTTTTCCCAAAAAATGACAAACAAAAAACCTAATTATATTCTAAATTTCTCCATTTTTCATTTTCCTCCTTTAATTACAGTTCCAAATATCTGACTATTTTGGGAGCTTTTATTGAGGGCAGTTATTCGTAATCATTCACCAAATTTCCATTTCCTGTATTTTATTGATATAATAATCAAAACTTTTTCTACTTGGAATAAAAGGAATTTTATGGTATAATATTTATGCTACCAAATGGTAGCATAAATATTGCTTTCATGTTATAATTTAACCTAAAGAAAGTGGGGTTCCTTTAACCGTGGGCAAATCTTCAAAACCCGGTATTGCAGAGGTTAAGGAGATCAACAATTTCTTAAAAGCTGTGAAAAAAGAAATCCGTGAAGGTAGATTTTTTTTGATCCCTAGAAAGAAAAATCTTGAAAGCGCTGGGGAATTAGGAGTTTTTCCCGACGAAGAAATCCTGACATTGAGTTACAAGGATTATGACCGGGGTCCTCTACCAGATAAAATTTTCGATGGGTATGTTTGGGAGTTCATTAAAAAAATTGATAATAATAATACATACATTAAATTAAAGGTTGATGAAAGAGGCTGTATTTGTTTGTCATTTCATAAATCGGATGGCCCCACTAGCCTTCCATACCGTGAAAAATAATAAAATTGTTATAAGGGGGGGCAAACTAATGAATGACCAAGTTTTTTGTGATGTTTGTAATCGTTATCGGGAAAAATCAATTGTTTCAAAAAAGGAGACTTTTAATGTTAAAGGAGAAAAAGTTACCATTTCTGCAAATGTGGTTACCTGCACCCATTGCAAAAACACAATATATGAGCATGATTTAGATAAAAACAACTTAAGGAAAGCTTATGAAAAATACCGAAGAAGAAAAGGATTGTTATCGGTAGAACAAATAAAAGAAATAAGGAAGAAATATGGGTTTTCCCAAAGGGGTCTTAGTTCAATATTAGGCTGGAGCCCAACAACGATTGCCCGTTACGAGGTTGGAAGTTTACCCAGTTTAGCTCATAACGAACAACTCAAAAGGATTAAGGATGATCAGGATTATACTCTTAGGTTGTATAAACAAAGAAAACAAAGGTTAAATAAAGTTGAACTTAAAAGAACTGAGAAAATTTTTTCTTCCTTAGAGTCAAATTTGAAATCCCAAGAACACCTTATTTTTAAGTATTTACAAGATGATTATTCAAATCACCCACCCGAATTCCGCGGGAAAAGAGACTTTGATATCGACAAAATAACTCACATGGTTTTGTTTTTTATTAATAAAACTCAGAAAACTCCTAAATCGAAACTACTTAAACTCCTCTATTATAGCGACTTTATGGCTTATAAAACTTTCGGAGTTTCAATAAGCGGAACCGTTTATTGTCGAAATCACTTTGGACCAATTCCTCGGAGCCACGATGCTTTAATAGAATATTTAAAGAAAATTGAGGCAATAGATACCGATATTTTTCCTGGTCCTTACGAGGGGGAAATTATTGTTCCCAAAATGGATTTTAGTCCAGAAACATTACCCGAAGAAGAGATAGAAATCCTTTCAATAGTTCTAGAGAAATTTAAAAATACAACTGCAACCCAGCTATCCACAATATCCCATAATGAGATCGGTTTCAAAATGACAGAACACAAGTGTCCGGTTGACTATAAATATTCGAAAGAACTAAATCTTGGATTTTGAATTACCTTTTTTATTTGAGCCTAAGTCAAACAAAAAACTAACTCAGTGATGAATTCAAAGCCAAAAATTTTTAAGTTTTTCTTTCCGGAGATTTTTTCAGCCCATAAAAGTCTTTGGAAACCTGAACCAGGGGGTTAGCAGAGTGGATAAAAAAACAGCTTTGGAAATTGCAAAGAGATACTCAAAAATTGTAAGCAAAGAATTTCCTGTTAGAAGAGTAATCCTTTTTGGTTCCCACGCAAAAGGCGAGGAAAGATCTAATTCAGATATTGATATTGCAGTAATTATCGAAAAATTAGAAGGTGATTTTTTAGAAGCCCAGATTAAACTATTCAAACTTCGCCGTTCAATTGATTTGAGGATTGAACCTGTTCTTATTGAAGAAACTGAAGATAAAACCGGTTTCCTAAGAGAAGTTCTAAATTCCGGGATTGAAGTTTATTCAAAAGAGACAATTCCTTAATCGAAGCTAACTTAAAGAAAAAATTCCCAGGAAGGTAACCTGAAAAGGTTTTCCCTGGGTTTAATTTTTCACCAAAATCACATTTCTATGTTAAGAAAAGGCTTTTTCCCCTATCCTTTTTCCTAAAACCAATAATAATTACCTGAAATTTCCCATAAAAAAGAGCAGGAATTTTCCTGCTCAAAATTGATTTCCAGGTAATTTGTTGCTTTCCTTCAGATTGCCAATCAAGACCTGTCAAAAACCCTTTCCAAATCAATTTCTAACCCTGGAAAATCAGGATGGATAAACTCCACTTCCCTATCACCTATTGCTATTAATGTATAGTAGTCTTCCCCTAGTTTGTAAGCCTCAATTAAATCCTCCTCTGGATCAACAAGCCAGTAATGTAAAACTCCTGCATTGCGGTAAATTTCCAGCTTTTCAATACGGTCTTTCCTTCGATATTTTGGTGAAACAATTTCTACAATTAGATCACAAGGCCCATCAATACGTTCATCCAAAATAATATCCTTCCGGTCCCCTGAAATAAACATAATATCAGGCTGGAGGACATTTTTTTCTGAAAGAGTAATGTCCATTGGGGCAATAACAATTCTCCCTATGGGGTCAAAATCATCAAAAAAATCAGCAAGTTGACGTGATAACTCAAACAAAACCCTTTGATGCCTGAAGGTTGGTGAAGGTTCTTTTACTAAAACCCCACCCAAAACTTCATGCCGGTAACCAGGTTCATCTTTAAGTTTTAAATAATCCTCATAAGTAAATTCTTTCTTATCGTAATTTTGAATTGCATCTTCTTTTACCAAACCATCCCCTTTTTCCAGGGCAGCTAATACTTTTTCCTTTTCATAGCGGTATTGTTTTTTACCCAAAACAGTTACCGGTATTTTTTTCTGCCTGGTATACCTCCAAATTGTTTCTACAGAAAGGTTTAACTCCTTTGCCAGGTCTTGAGCAGTTAACAATTTGCCCACATTACCCCTCCTTTCAAGCACCATTTTAAAACATAAGTTAACTATTGTCAACTTTAAATAATAACTTTAATTGGTTTTAGTTATTTATGGTCGTTTTTTCTTTTCAAGTCAATTTTGATCCTGCTAAAGTAAGGTTTTTCGTTTTCTCTGCCCTTTTATTCAGGAGAACCTAAAAGAAGCTTAAAGTTGGAGTTCATTAATGGTATAATAATTTTAGGGATTTCAGAGGAGGGCCCTTTATGTTTACTAAAATTAAAAAATGGGGTAATAGCCTGGCTCTTAGAATTTCCAAAGCTTACGCTAAAAAAGCTTCTTTAGAAGAAGGAACAGAGGTTAATGTATGGGTGGGAAAAGTACGAATAATCATTGAGCTAACAAATAACAAAAATAAATTAGGCAACCTCATTTCCAGGATAAAAGAAGAAAATATCCATACAGAGTTTAGCTGGGGCAAACCAACGGGAAGGGAGTTATGGTAATCTTTCTAAAAACCGAAGCTCCCTCAATTTGGTCTTCGGAAAAAAAGGAATACTGTTAAACATAAAAAACCCCAGTTTTGGGGATTAATTAAATTCCTCTTTGGTTATTGGTTTCAATTCAGCTAGAGAGAAAATAAAAACCTTCTTCCAGGCTAAGAAGAAGGTTTAGTTTATATTGGCATAATTTTTCCCGTGGGCTCCTTCCCCGAAAAAAATTATTCAATTGGGTTAATGTTTTTATTAAGCCAATTTGAAATTTCCTCTAATTCCATTTTCCCACCTGCAACTAATCGAACTATTTTCTCACTCTCCTTAGGATCAGCAATAATCTTATAACCGTGCATCCGAAAAAAAAGGCCATTACAAAAAAGCTGGTCCTTTTATTCCCATCTATAAAGGGATGGTTTTTACAAAGATAATAACAATAAGAAGCGGCAATGTAAGTTAATTTTTGATTACCAGAATAATAAACTGCAAAATTTTTTGCCCCATTAACTGCAGAATCTAACAGCTTAAAATCTCTTACCTTTCCACAGACTCCGTAATTTTTCATCAGATCTAAATAAACCCTATAAACCAGTTCCACGCTTAAAAACTTGATGTTCATAACCATAATAATTCCTCTTGTTTTTAATCTTCAGCAAGACCATCCAGAGTTTCTTTATGGTCATGGAAAATCTCTTCAAATATTTCCTTATAACTTAACTTTTCGTTATATTTTTTTATAAACTTCCGTATTTCCACACTCGCATTACTCCCCGCTTTCCGGCTTAATTCTTTGAATCTTTCCCAATCCTCTTCTTCAATTCGAAAATGCTTGGTTTTCATTTATACCTTCAACCTCCTTGTGGTTACATTGTGATTACACCTCTATTGTAATATTATTAATCACCAAAATCAAGAATGCAATAATCATTGAAACAAGAACAAACAAAAAATAAGTAAACCAAATCCTCAGGAGTTTGGTACAAAACATCAAGTCAGAGTTAAGCCCGTGAAAACCCTGAAAATGGGAGTTTTGTTAATTTGGAAAAACAAACCTTCTAAGAACCCAAACTTCCTCTATTTGGAAACTTATCCACTTTCAATGGTTTATAGTTTTCCCTTGAAATAATGATAAAAAGAAACCTTCTTCTTAACCTGGAAGAAGGTTTCTTTTAATGAAAATCTTTAAAGCCTCTTCGGAATTTCCTTTTTCTTAAGTGTTTTTTTCCCTATTCCCTTAATCTAGGATCTAAGACATCACGCAGTCCATCTCCCAGAAGATTGAACCCAAGGACAATAAACATTATTGCCAGACCCGGAAAGGTTACCGTCCACCAGGCATCACGTAAATACTGACGTCCCGTAGATAGCATAAAACCCCAGGTAACCTGGTCTGAACGTGCACCCAGACCTAAAAAGCTCAAGCCCGCTTCACTGATTATTGGAGCAGCAATTCCAACTGTGGCAAAAATAACAATGGAAGCAAAACAGTTGGGCAGGATGTGCCGAAAAATAATCCGGAAATCCCTCATACCAAGGGCCCGGGCGGCAGTAATATATTCTCTTTCCCTAAGAGAAAGAACTTCCCCTCGGACCAGCCTTGCATACCCTGTCCAGCCGACAACAGAAAGAGCAATCATAACATTGAATAATCCCTGACCCCTAAAAGCCATAATCGCAAGAGCAAGAACAATAGCCGGAAAGGCAATCACCGCATCTGTAAAGCGCATTATAATGGATTCGACAATTCCCCGATAAAAACCGGCAATTAAACCCAGGATGATCCCAATTCCTGCTCTAATAGCAACTACAATAACCCCCATCATCAGGGAAATCCTCGTTCCGTGAATAATCCTGCTTAAAATATCCCGGCCAAAAAAGTCAGTTCCCAGGGGATGGTCCAGGCTTGGAGGTTCATGGCTCCGGGGAAGCGACATGGCAAAAGGATCATAGGGAGCAAGATAGGGGGCAAATATCCCTACAAAAACAGCAAACCCTATAATTATCATTCCAATTAAAGCGGTTGGGTTTTTCACTAGCCTTTTAAAGGTTCCTGTCCGGAGACCCTCGACCTCCGCCGAAACAGCCTTCAGCTTATCTTCATATTTTTCCATAAGCATCACCCTTTAATATTTTTCCTGATCAGTCATAGCGGATTCTTGGGTCTAAAAACCCATAGGAAATATCTATAATAATATTTATTACTATAAACAATACAGCGAATAAAAGCAGGTTACCCATAATCATAGGAAAATCCCTTTGCATCAACCTCTGGTATGCAAACCTTCCTATTCCCGGGTAAGCAAAAACCGTTTCAGTTATAACCGAGCCACCAAGGCCATACCCCATCTGCAAACCAACAACTGTCAAGACAGGAAGTAAGGCATTTTTCAGGGCATGCTTGTACACAATTATTGATTGTCTGAGGCCCTTTGCCCTTGCTGTCCTAATATAATCAAGTCCGATTACTTCCAGCATTGTAGACCGCATTAAGCGAGTAATCAATCCCGCCGATGCTGTTCCAAGGGCAATTGCCGGTAAAATCAGATTGGCAACTGTTCCCCTGCCTGTCGCTGGAAGCCATTGCAAATGATAGGAAAAAATTAAAATAAGCATTAAACCCACCCAAAAATTAGGCATGGATATTCCCAATAAAGCAAAAACCCGGGCAAAAATATCTGACGGTTTGTTCCTCCGCAAAGAAGATATTATTCCGATTGGAATTCCAATAGAAAACGAAACAACAAGAGAAGCGATTAATAATTCAATGGTAGCCGGAAGGCGACTAATTAGAGTGGGAAAAACCAGCCTGCCGTCTTGTAAAGAACGCCCAAAATCTCCCTGCAGAATATTTCCCACCCATTCGACATATTGAATAACTACCGGCCTATCTAAGCCCATTGCCCGTCTTAAACTTGCCACTTCTTCCAGGGTTGCTTCCTCTCCCAGCATAGTTCTTGCAGGGCAGCCCGGGAGGATAAACATCATGGAAAAAACAATAATTGTTACCAGGAAAAGAACTGGAATAGCCTGAATTAAACGTTTCAAAATAAATACATGCATAGAACCACCTCTGAATACTGTGTTAAGGGAAGAGCAGGGAATAAACCTGCCCTTCCCTTTTTACTGAATTTATTTACTTCCAGTATGCTTCATTCAGAGTTCTATATTCAACACCTCTTCTGAAATCAAATTCGAAATCCGCAACCCAAACCATACTTAAAATGCTGTGGCGAATTGGGATTGCTGGGAGTTCCTCGGAAAAAATCCTCTGTGCTTCTCGATAAAGTTCTGCTCTTTTTTCCTGGTCGTCAATAATTGTCCTGGCTCCATATACTACCTCATCCATTTCTGGATTTACGTAGTTAAGGTGATTACCTCCATTAATTGCTCCGGAAACAAAGCGGCTTAAATGAATATCGGGATCGTACTGGTTTACCACTCCCGAATAAGCCAGTTCATAGTTGCTGGAAACAAGATCAGAAGCATAAGTTGACCACTCGGTCTGGTTAACATTCAGATCCACACCGATAAGGAGCCACTGCTGCCGCAGGATTTCTCCAAACTGGGTATTGGCGTCTCCAGATGAGCAGCGTAATTCAATTTCAAACCCATCAGGATAGCCTGCTTCAGCAAGCAATTCCCTGGCTTTATCCGGATTGTACTCGTAGCGTTTGATGACTTCGGGGGCTTCTGCCCACGTTCCAGGTATTATTGGCCCTATTGAAGGAAGACCTGTTGGATAATAAACGTGTTCTACAATTTCTTCCACGTTTGTAGCATATGCAAGGGCCTGGCGCACCCGCACATCAGAAAGAATCTCATTGGTATGCTGAATCCAGATCGGGAACCAGTTAAGAGTTGTATATTGTCCCACTGTATAGGCAGGGTCTTCCTGGAAATCGGGCAAATAACGAGCCGGGACGGAGGTTAAATGCAAATTCCCCCCGCGAAGTTCAGTCATCCGGACATCGGCCTCGGGAATTTCAATAACAGTTATCTTGCTCAGTTTAGCCGGTCCTTCCCAGTAATCTTCAAATCTTTCAAATATTAACCTGTCATTGGGGTTCCATTCTTTTAGGACAAAAGGGCCGGACCCTATGGGTTGGTGAGCAAAACCACCCTCAGTATCCATTTTATCAGGAGCCACATGTTTGGGAACGATATAAACATCTAGTTCAAAAATAAATGGGGCATTAGGTTCGTCGACTTTAATTTCTACAGTATAATCGTCAAGGGCTCGCACAGAAGTAATCGGGCTTAGTCTTCCCCTGTAAGGGGATCCAAAATCTTCATCAAGCATAGTTTCGAAAGTAAAAACAACATCCTCTGCTGTTAGTTCTACTCCGTCATGGAATTTAACACCCTCATGCAGTTCAAAAAGATAGGTGGTATCATCTGGAAATTCCAGGCTTTTTGCCAGGTCCAGTTGAACCTGCATTTGATCGTCAAAATAAATCAGGGAGTTAAATATTAACATATGCATTTCCCAGGAATAGACGTCTCGAACAGTCCTGGGATCAAGGCTAGTAGCGTCGGTTCCTCTGCCCCACCGAAGTTCATCAGCAGAAACAGTAAAAGAAAAAATGAAGATCACGACCAGTAATAGAAGGCCAACTCTTGTAAAAAGGCCATTCTTTTTCACGTAAAAACCTCCTTAGTTGGATTAGCCCACAAAACCCCAATCTTGATAGGGCATCATGGACTTAAACCTTTGTCCCTTGCCCCCAACTTTCATCAAGTTAAATTTTTGGACATCATCCTTTCAAAAAATTATTTTTACACCTTATTAAGTTGAAGAAGCAAATACTGTGCCGTTTCTTTTTGTTGTTTATCCCCACCCTACAAAAAAACGTTCGCAAAGGTGAACAAATGGGAGGGGGAACTGTCCCTTTTTTTGAACATTTTTTTAGCAAAGACTCTTTCTTGAAAAGCCATTTTAAAAACCAAAATTCTTGCTCGGATTTTTAAACCGGGTTTGGGGCTTTTTAGTCAAATTACTAATTTTCACAATTCCCAAACCATGATTGTTTTTCCCCCGGACAATTTTAATTTTTGGAAAAATTTAATATTTAATAATATTCAATATTCCACACTGGGATTTCTTTTACCTTTAAAAGGGGAATCCAATCCATAAATTAATTTTCAAACTTTCCCTTGTAATTAAAAAACCTATCCAACTAAACATTACCCCACAAATTTTTTTGCTGGGTTTTGATACCCTTCCTATTCGCAAAATCAGTATTTAAAAAAGCAAACTTTCTCTTAATTCCAAGGGTTTTTTGCTTAAAATAAATTCAATTATTCAAAGAATATTATAAAGAAAAACCGCCCGGTTAGAGGCGGTAGTTTTTTTATTCATACAATTTTGCTTTTTTTAACGAACGGGTTTAAATTTCTGGATCCGGTAGTTACCAAGGTCGGCAATATAAATATTATCATGCTTATCTACTGCTATATCCCATGAGCTATTAAACTGGCCAGGTCCAGAACCCTCTGTTCCCCATTGACCTTGATAATGACCGCCGCTGGAGAATATCTGGACCCGGTGTCTGTCAGGAACATATAGCCTCCCATAGGAATCTATGCCTAATCCGTTTGCTTGGTCAAACTGTCCTTCACCGGAGCCAATTTCTCCAAACTCAAATAAAAAATCTCCTTCAGCGCTGATTTTCTGAACTCGGTTATTAGCAAAATCCAAAACAAAAATATCACCGTCGGAACCAATGGTTAACCTAATCGGACCTTCAAACTCAAGTTGCCCGGACCCCATACTGCCAAATTTGGAGAGGAAAACTCCTTCGCTGGTAAATTTCTGAACTCGATTATTTCCATTATCTGCAACGTATACATTTCCCTGCAAGTCCACCCCCACATCATGGGGATAAAAAAATTCTTCATCTTCGAACCCAAATGATCCCCACTGGGTAATATAGACCCCTGCGCTGGTAAATTTTTGGACCCGATTGTTGCCGGAATCTGCAACGAATATATTCCCGTTCCCATCTGCCGCTATTCCGCGGGGTTCATGAAATTGTGAATTTCCTTCCCCATAACCGCCCCATTTGGAGAGGAAAGCTCCTTCGCTGGTAAATTTCTGGATTCTATTGTTACCATAATCCACTACATATACATTCCCGTTATTGTCAACTTCCACTGCTATTGGACGAAATTGTCCGTCTCCCGTTCCCTGCTCTCCCCATTCTAAAACAAACTCAATCCAGGATGCTGAAAACTTAACGCTGTCTTCAGGCCAGTTAACTTCCCTTTTTGAGGGGAAAATTTGAAAATCCAGGGCTCCTTCAGGGGCAAAAGGAGTTATTGTTACCGGGCCCGAAAAATCAATTCCCTTTATTTCAAAAAAACCATTTGCATCTGTAACCACTTCTCCTCCAGGGTATTCAATTACCACTCCAGGTAAACCTTTTACAGAAGAAGAACCCGTCACCTGCCC
>SL_8KL_010_SEDDRAFT_10005025_pt1 | contig 10458 bp, 12 predicted proteins | sample SodLakKL_010_SED_4_FD_11160 | JGI IMG/M metagenome (IMG submission 11160) | reverse complement strand
CGGTAGAGTTACCAACAGATGACCCCGAAGACTAAATTTAAAAAAATTAAATAATTATTAAAAAAATGCCATAATGTCATATCATTTTGGCATTTTTTTTTCTTTATTCAAAATAAGATGCAAAAATGTCTATTTTGTATCTTTAAAAAGTATTTGGCACAATATCTGATCAAAACTATAGATTGAGAAAAATTTTTTATACAATGTTTAACTAAAAAATAAATAAAATATGGCAAGTGTTAACATAAAACCTTTAGCAGATCGCGTATTGGTTGAGCCTGAACAAGCTGAAGAAAAAACAGCTGGAGGCATTATAATTCCTGATACTGCAAAAGAAAAACCTCAAAAGGGAACAGTCGTTGCATGTGGTGAAGGTAAAAAAGACGAACCTATGACCGTTGGAACCGGAGATAAGGTCCTTTACGGAAAATATGCCGGAACTGAATTAACAATTGAAGGACAGGAATACCTAATAATGCGCGAAAGCGATATTTATGCAATAATTTAAATAAATTTATTAGGAACGATTAAAATAATTGTTTAACAAGAAAATTAAAATTAATAGAATATGGCAAAAGATATTAAATTTGGCTTTGATGCCAGGAATAAATTAAAAGAAGGCGTTGACAAACTATCAAACGCATTAAAGGTCACACTTGGACCTAAAGGCCGTAACGTGATCATAGATAAAAAATTTGGCGCACCTTCTATGACAAAAGATGGTGTTAGCGTTGCCAAAGAAATTGACTGGAAGACGCTATAGAAAACATGGGTGCACAAATGGTTAAAGAGGTTGCAAGCAAAACTGCCGACGTTGCAGGTGATGGAACAACTACAGCAACTGTACTTGCACAGTCAATCTTTAATAACGGCCTTAAGAATGTAACTGCAGGTGCTAACCCAATGGAACTCAAAAGAGGCATTGAGCTTGCAGTTGAAAAGGTAGTTGAAAACCTGAAAAGCCAATCTGTAGAAGTTGGTGATTCCAGCGAAAAGGTTGAACAGGTAGCAACCATATCTGCTAACAATGACGCATATATAGGCAGCCTCATTGCTGAGGCAATGGGTAAAGTGAAAAAAGAAGGTGTAATTACAATTGAAGAAGCAAGAGGAACTGAAACAAGTGTAAACCTTGTTGAGGGTATGCAATTTGACAGGGGTTATATATCTCCATACTTTGTCACTAACACTGAAAAAATGGAAGCTGAATACGAGGACCCCTATATCCTTATACATGATCAGAAAATCAGCACAATGAAAGATTTTCTCCCCATACTGGAGAAAGTTGGACAAAGCGGCAAACCATTAATCATCATAGCTGAAGATGTTGATGGAGAAGCACTTGCTACATTAGTTGTTAACAAATTACGCGGTTCATTGAAAATTGCTGCTGTAAAAGCTCCGGGCTTCGGCGACAGGAGAAAAGCTATGCTTGAAGATATTGCAATTTTGACTGGTGGAACCGTTATCTCAGAAGAACAAGGTTTTAAACTTGAAAACACTGATATTTCACACCTCGGTCGTGCAGAAAAAGTAACTATTGACAAAGACAACACAACTATTGTCAGTGGAAAAGGAGATGCAGAGGCTATTAAAGCTCGCGTTAATCAATTAAAAGCACAGATCGAAAATACAACTTCCGATTATGACAAGGAGAAACTGCAGGAAAGATTAGCTAAACTTGCAGGTGGTGTGGCAGTTATATATGTTGGAGCTGCAAGTGAAGTTGAAATGAAAGAAAAGAAAGATCGTTGTGATGACGCATTAAATGCTACAAGAGCTGCTGTAGAAGAAGGTATTGTGCCCGGAGGTGGTGTAGCATATATCAGGGCTCTTCCCTCTCTCGAAAACATGAAAGTCGATAATGAAGATCAGGGTATAGGTGTTGACATAGTTAAGAGATCCCTTGAAGAACCAATGAGGTTGATAGTTGAAAATACCGGCATGGAAGGATCAGTTGTCGTGCACAGAATTAAAGAAGAAAAAGAAGATTTCGGATTCAACGCTCGCACGGAGAAATATGAAAATCTTTATCAAGCAGGTGTTATAGATCCAACTAAAGTAACACGTGTTGCTCTTGAAAATGCCGGATCTATAGCAGGTATGCTATTAACAACCGAATGTGTACTTTCTGAAATCAAAGAAGAAAAAGAAGGAGGAGGAGATGCCCCTCAAATGAGTCCCGGAATGGGAGGAATGGGCGGAATGGGCGGAATGATGTAATAACGTCCTTTGACACAAAAAAAGCTGTCTCAACACGAGGCAGCTTTTTTTTTATAATAAAATTAAATTTTACAATCCCGAGAGAATTCAATCGTCTGATTCTTCAATGATAAATATATCTTCACCCTCCTTTTTCATATAATACTTCTCCCTGGCAAGACGCTCAAGGGCATCAGTATCATTTTCAATCTCATCTATAGCTAAACTATCCTTGTATATTTCTTCCTTATAAAAATTCTTTTCTTTTTTTAATTCCTTGAGAGTTGAATTTATCCTCCACTGCTGTATAATACTGTGTCTCTCAAAAAAAACAAGCCATATAATTAAAGCTGCAAAAGCAATAAAATATTTATTCCTCAATATGGCAATAATCCGTGACTCCATAAATATTATTCCAATTATACAACAAAAATAAGAAAACTTAATCAAATAATCCTTTTACTTTTGGTTTTCCACCAATAAAATCTTTTAAGTAAAAAGGCTCAAAATATGCGGTACTTTCAAAATTATTATTCATAAACTTTTCATAGGCCAAAGGTGCCATACCAATAGCTGAAGGCTCAATTTCCTCCAAAAAGTATGCATTTGGCGAATCAATAACAGAGCTACATTTTGGGGCACCATCTCCAAAAAACCATATAGTATTATTTTTTAATAATTCACTAAATGTATTACTATCAACTACATCGGCAGTAACAGATTTTACGACATTCAGGTCATAATCAAAAATAGCGTTGTAAACTTCCATTCTTCGGGCATCAATCATAGGGCATAACAAAACATCTTTATTATCTTGCAATATATCTTTTCTTGACCTTACCACCATAACAGCCATTGCTTTAAGAGTATCCACACTAATAAGCGGGATATCCAATGCATAACACAGACCTTTGGCAACAGATACTCCTATCCTCAACCCTGTATATGACCCCGGTCCTTTGCTGACCGAAACTCCATCCAATTGTTCAAAGGAAATACCGGCTTCATCAATTAGTTTTTTAATAAAAACTGTCAACTGTGAAGAATGTGAATAACTCGAGCTTTTCTCTTCAGCAACACCGATAACTTCACCTTCCCTTGAAAGAGCCGCTGAACAAACTTTTGTTGAAGTTTCTATTAGTAATAATAAACTCATTTAAAAATTAATTTACTAATTAGAAAATAGTGCATGACGCTCTACTTTTTTTACCATATCTCCATCATTCAAAATTGAGAATACAGCCCTGTATGGACCGATTATTATTTCATCACCTAAATCCAATCCCTCCCTTATCTCAATATAATTTAAATCTTGAACACCTGACTCTACAGGAATTATTTTTGTCACCTCTTTATTTTGTAGTTTATAGTTTCATAAAGTAGTTAATTTTCTTTTTACAAAGCTTTTTGAAAAGAAACCATAACCATACTTACCCGAACAGCCGGTTAAATACCTCTTCAATTTTACTGCATGCAACGACTTTTATATTTTCAGGCATGTCATGTGAGTTTCTAAAATTATGTTTTGAAACATAAATTTCATTAAACCCAAGCTTTTCAGCTTCCGAAATTCTTTGTTCTATGCGAGTTACAGGCCTAAGCTCACCTGATAATCCTATTTCAGAAGCAAAGCATACATTTGGTTTAACCGGGGTGTCTTCATTGGAGGACAATATGCTGCAAATTATACCCAGATCGGTTGCAGGATCATTCACTTTTATTCCACCGGCTATATTTAAAAACACGTCTTTAGCTCCTATTTTAAAACCGCATCGCTTTTCAAGAACTGCCAATAACATATTTAACCTCCTGATATCAAATCCTGTTGAAGAACGCTGAGGTGTGCCGTAAACTGCAGAACTTACCAAAGCTTGTGTTTCTATCATTAAAGGTCTTATTCCCTCGATGGTGGCAGAGACTGCAACCCCGCTCAAAAATTCATCATGATAAGAGATAAGCATTTCCGATGGATTGCTAACTTCACAAAGTCCATCTGATTGCATTTGAAAAATACCCAACTCAGAAGTTGACCCATAACGGTTTTTAGTAGCTCTCAAAATTCTGTATATATGATTGCTGTCACCTTCAAAAACAAGCACAGTATCAACCATATGTTCAAGCACTTTAGGCCCGGCCAGCGAACCTTCTTTAGTTATGTGCCCTACAATAAACACAGGTATTCCGGTTTCTTTGGCATAACTGATATATTCGGAAGCCGATTCCCGGATTTGTGACACACTGCCGGCAGAAGATTCCACTGAAGGCGAGATCATTGCCTGGATGGAATCAACAATTACAATAGAAGGCTGTATATCATTAAGATAATGGAAAATATTTTTGGTATCAGTTTCAGTATAAATAATACATTTTGAATTATTCAATCCGAGCCGCTCTGCTCTCATCTTTATTTGCACTTCGCTTTCCTCGCCAGAAATATATAGGGTTTTAGTATTTTGAGCTTTCAAAGCAAGCTGCAACATCAAAGTAGACTTACCTATGCCGGGTTCTCCGCCAATTAACATCACAGACCCCGAAACAACTCCACCACCCAAAACCCTGTCGAGCTCAGAAATTTCTGTTAAGTAACGCGGTGATTCTTTGGTGCTAATGTCTCCAATCATTTTTGGCTTAGATGCAGCAACAGATGATTGTTTTTTATACCCGGCCGCCACAACCTGTGGTTTTTCAATAACTTCCTCAACATAAGTATTCCACTCAAAGCAGGAAGGACATTTACCTATCCATTTGGGAGACTGTGCACCACAGTTCTGACAAAAAAATGCTGTTTTTACTTTACCCAACTTATATTATATTTCAATCATTATACAATGAATTATGTAAAAAAAGGGAAAACCATGCGTTTAAAGCTTATAGGTTTTCCCTCTGCAACTATTAAAACTGAGCTCAAATATAAAAAAAACAATGAGCTATTCTATTTTTATAAACTCTCTTTTTGTAATACCACCATAAACATCATGTGAAATAACCATTTGTTCACTATTTAAGGTTAAAACATCCCAGTCAGCATTATAACCTATATATCCCTCTTGTTTTAACTCATCCACTGCTAGATATGTGTTTTCAAATACCGGCTTTAACACATAAATACCTGTATCCATTGTATCAACATCTGAAGGATCGGACATATTTATTTTTTTTATGATAAGTTCCCCATCAATAAAATGCCATTCTTCAGTATTATTACTATTAATATCTTCTATTATTACACGCTGCCAAACTCCTTCAAGCAGTTCTTCTTCTTTTTCACAACCAGCAAAGATCAAAATAAAACTTAAAGTATAAAAATAATATTTGAGTTTACGCATGCTGCCCAAAATTTACTTAATTAAAATATTTTCTGCTAATTTATTTATTTTTCTACAACTATAAACAGTATAACCTTAAAATTAAAATTTACTTTAGCAAATAACCTTGCAAATATATAAAAAATGCCTTATTTGATAGTATAATTATTTAATTTAGTATTTAGAATCAGTCTTCGAAACATTAAGACGGATTATTTTTTTCAAATAACGTCCAAAGTGCATCATTTGGTGTAGGCGCAATAATGTTTATTTGTGTCTTTTTGACCGGATGCAAAAATCTCAGTTCGCGAGCATGCAAATGTATACTCGCATCTTTATTGGATCGATCAAAACCATATTTCAGATCCCCTTTTACAGGACAGCCTATTGCTGATAACTGTGCCCTTACTTGGTGATGACGACCGGTAATAAGTTCAACTTCAACCAAATAGTATCTTTGACTTTCACCCAAAACCTTATACCACAGTTCTGCTATTTTACTACCGGGGGCTCCTTCTTTCAACACATAGGATTTATTTTGTTTTTCGTTTTTTTTGAGCGAATGAACCAGTTTACCACTTTTTTCAGGTGGCTTATTTTTCACTACTGCCCAATATTTTTTTGCTATTTCTCTTCTTTGCAACATTTCATTAAGTCTTGCAAGACCTTTTGAAGTACGGGCAAAAATAACCGCACCACTTACCGGACGATCAACACGATGCACTACCCCAAGAAAAACATTACCCGGCTTTTGATATTTTTGTGCTATATATGCCTTTACCAAATCAGCCAGGGGCATATCACCTGTTTTATCACCCTGAACAATTTCAGAAGGTAATTTATTTACTATTATCAGGTGATTGTCTTCATATAATATACGGGAGGTAAATGATGCTGCTATTTCGGTATCCATTCGGTTTTTTTATTGATTATTAGTGCATTGGTCATTGGTCATTAGTCATTGGTATTTGTCTTTAGTAGTCTAATTGTTTCATTGTTTCATTGTTCCATTGTTCTATTGTTAACTTTCTATTCAATTCTATATGAGCACTTTAACAATTTAACAACTTAACAATTAACCCTTCATTTTTTACATTCGCTTCATTCACCTAAACCACTTAGTTCAACTTCTAACACTCTCATTGTCTCACGCTCTCACCACTCATCACTCACAACTCACCACTCACAACTCACAACTCACCACTCTCAACTCCTCAATACTGTTCATTTTCATTAGGAAATTCAACATTTTTCACATCGCTTATGTATGTTTCAACAGCATTTTTTATTTCCTCATTCAGATTATGATAACGCCTCAAAAATCTTGGTGAAAAGTCCTGGGTTATACCAAGCATATCATGTAAAACAAGCACTTGTCCATCTACTTTGGAACCTGCTCCAATACCTATAACCGGTATGTTAACATTTTGGGCAACTTTTTCTGCCAAATTGGCGGGTATTTTTTCAAGTACTAATGAAAAACATCCCGTATCCGAAAGCAATTTTGCATCTGAAAGCAATTTATCAGCTTCAGTAGTTTCTGTAGCCCTAACCTTATATGTTCCGAACTTATTTATTGACTGTGGCGTTAACCCTAGATGGCCCATAACAGGTATACCTGCCGAAAGGATCCGTTCCACCGACTCTATTATTTCACTTCCACCTTCAAGCTTTACTGCATCGGCCGCAGATTCCTTCATAATCCGAACGGCGGAGCATAACGCTTCTTTCGAATTACCCTGGTATGTACCAAAAGGCAAATCAACTACTACCAGGGCACGGTCTACAGCACGTGTAACAGAGCTGGCATGATATATCATATCATTTAGTGTTATGGGTAAAGTGGTTTTATGGCCGGCCATAACATTGGAAGCAGAATCGCCAACCAATATTACATCTATACCGGCACTGTCAAGTATTTTTGCCATTGAATAATCATATGCTGTAAGCATAGAAATCTTCTCACCACGCAACTTCATTTCATTCAATACGTGGGTTGTAACATTGGTGAATTGTGCTGCGCTCATTATAATTAAATTTTAGTTCAATAAATAATCGGTATCAAAGATAAGAAGGATAAATTAATTTAATAAGTATTCTATTTTTATTGTTATTGAAAAATAAAAACTAAAACTTTCTCAGGAATAAATTGTAATAGTGATCTTTCTGCTTCCACCTGTGTACCTGAATTCACAAAGATAAATACCCTGCCAGGTTCCAAGTTTCAATTTACCATTACTGATAGGAATTGTAAGGCTCACTCCCGCTATAGAGCTCTTTACATGTGCCGGCATGTCATCGGCTCCTTCCAGGGTATGTGTTAAAAAAGAAAGTCCCTCAGGTACAATATGAGCAAAAAAGCTATCTAAATCCGTGCGTACCGAAGGATCAGCATTCTCATTAATAGTTAAACCGGCAGATGTATGATGAATAAATAGGTTCATCATACCTTCCTGTGGTAAATTTCCTGCGCTTTTTAAAACAATATCAGTGATAAGATGAAAACCCCGTTTATAACCCGGCAGTGAAAATTCTGTTTGTTGTATCATTGGTTATATTTTTTTGTTTTTAACTTATATCAAATAACAAATTTGAAATAAATATATTCGTAATGCTTATAATAGCGAATTTAATGTTTTTTTTCATTGTATTCAGTATTTTGTCTTGATACTTCTAAGCCAAACTTTAAAAATTGTATCTCCCGGAATTTTTAAAGTTTAACAATTAACAAAAAATTATTTAAAATAATTTACTTTTTATGTTTACTATTGTATAATATATTTGTAAATAAAAACCATAAACTTACAAAATGACATTACTATGAAACGCATTACAATTATCGTTATCTCCTTATTTATGTCTATAAATATTTTTGCTCAACAAGACACTGAATGGAGATTTGGCTTAAAGGGGGCGCCGTCAATGGCTTGGCTTTGGCCGGACACAAGAGGGCTTGATTATGATCACAGTTTTGGATTTTCTTATGGAATAATCGGCGAAAAGTATTTTGCTGAAAACTACGCTATCACTAGCGGGCTTTTTGTAACTAATCAGGGAGGTGAATTGGATTTTACAAGAACACTGGAAGAATATGATAACAGGGAAAGCCAACTTTACGACCTTCAATACATAGAAGTCCCCATCGCGATAAAAATGCGTACACGGGAATTCGGATATTGGACATTTTTCGGACAATTCGGAATATCTTTGGGATACAATACCAGGGCAAGAGCCGATATAGATTATGCCAATACTACAAGTCCCGAAAAAGATGTTCCTATTGATGATGAAATAAGACCAATGAAAGCATCAGTAGTAATGGGATTAGGAGCAGAGTTTTCACTACTGGGCAATACGGCAATTTTTATGGGCTTAAACTACAATAACGGTTTCTCAGATGTCCTTGATGATATTAATGATGAACATATAAGCGCAAGAGCTTCTTATGGGGAACTTACAATTGGTATGATGTTTTAAAGCAGCTTTATTTATTAAGTAGTTTTTTATTAATACTTATTATAACTGAGCCGGCTCAAATAAATATTTATATTTTACAAAAAAACCGTAATCTTTTTTTAAGCAATTTGTTTATTTTCGTACCGACTTAATTATTATAACTTTTAATTCAGGTTTATGAAAATAGTTTTATCACAAATCAATTGTCATATAGGAAATTTTGAGCTGAACTGTTCTAAAATCATTAACAATATAAAAAGAGCTGAAAAAGAAGGAGCGGATTTAATAATTTTTCCCGAACTTTCTATTCCGGGGTATCCTCCCCTGGATCTGCTTGGCTTTGAAAATTTCATCAAAAGATGTTATGACAGTGTGAATAAAATTGCAGCATCATGTAATAATATTGCTGCAATAGTAGGTTCTCCTGCCTATAATGACAATCCTAAAGGAAAACCCTTATTTAATAGTGCCTTTTTTCTGTCAGAAGGGAAAGTCAAGCAGGTAATTAACAAGGGTTTGCTGCCTAATTATGATGTTTTTGATGAATACAGGTATTTTGAGCCTGCCAATAAATTTAATATCATTGAGTTCAAAGGATATAAACTGGCTGTTACTATTTGCGAAGATCTTTGGAGTCTTTATACAACAAAGCCTTATATGTAGCCTCGCCAATGGAAGAGTTAGCAAAACAGCAGCCGGATCTTCTAATTAACATTGCTGCATCACCTTTTTCATATATCCAACACCTTGATCGAAAATCTGTCCTGGTAAAAAATGCTGTTAAATATAAACTGCCTTTAGTTTATGTAAATCAAACAGGAGCACAAACAGACCTGCTGTTTGACGGTGGTTCAATGACTATGAATGCCTCAGGAGAAATCGTACATGAAATGAAATATTTTGAGGAGGATTACCATGTCACCAGTATTGATTCTATAAAAAACACAAAGGGTGAAGAAGTCCCCAAAGATATGGAAAAAGGGGAAAAAATAAAACTACTATATGACGGTATTGTAATGGGTATAAGAGATTATTTCCAAAAGACTGGTTTCACAAAAGCTGTACTTGGCTTGTCAGGTGGTTTAGATTCAGCTGTATCTTTGGTACTAACAGCAAAAGCATTGGGTAGCGAAAATGTAAAAGCCCTATTGATGCCCAGTCAATTCAGCAGTGACCATTCGGTTGATGACGGTGTTAAAATTGCCGAAAATTTAAAAATATCTCACGACATATTACATATTAAAGATTTATATAAAAACTTTGACAAAACCCTTAAACCATTTTTCAAGGATCACTCTTTTGGTACAACTGAAGAAAACATCCAGGCAAGAATTCGTGCAGTATTACTAATGGCTTATTCAAATAAATACAATTATGTATTACTCAACACGTCAAACAAAAGTGAATCTGCCGTAGGTTATAGCACTTTATATGGAGATATGTGCGGTGGAATATCAGTCTTAGGTGATGTATATAAAACTGAAGTATACGAACT
>SL_8KL_010_SEDDRAFT_10005022_pt1 | contig 10467 bp, 6 predicted proteins | sample SodLakKL_010_SED_4_FD_11160 | JGI IMG/M metagenome (IMG submission 11160) | reverse complement strand
AGATCTACTCACAGGGTTTTTCCTTATCACAAAGCACCTGTAGAAAAATACCATTCATCAGGACTGGCATTGGCTGACCTGTCGCGCATTTTTGAAACGGTGGTTGATGATGCAGAAAGGATGCAGGATGTAATGAATGCACTGGCAGTAAGCGGCCTGACAGATTATGTGCAGGCCCGTCCTGTACCTCGCCTGCTTAACCCTATAATGAAAACAGATACCTCCGCTCATCATCCTAATGATCCGCTTACTGGCCAGCAATATTACCTTACTAATATCGCAGCTTACGAGGCATGGGCTGTTGCCAGGGGAGACACAAACTGTGTGGTGGGAATCGTGGATACCGGGGTTGAACTGGATCATCCGGACCTGGTGGATGCTATTGCCTATAATTATGACGATCCAATCAACGGTGAAGACTCTGACAATGATGGATATGTTGACAACTTTTATGGATGGGATCTCGGTGAAGGAAACAACGATCCCAGCATCAACAATTCGGCTCATGGCATACATGTTTCGGGTATCGCGGCAGCCATGACCAATAATCATGAAGGGATTGCAGGTGTGGGATACCATACACGTTTTTTGCCCGTAAAAATCGATGATGAGCTTGGACGGCTCATCAAAGCATATGAAGGTATTGTATATGCTGCAGATCAGGGTGTTGATGTTGTCAACTGTTCCTGGGGCAGTCACTTTAATGCAGGCCCTTTCGGACAGGATATTATCAACTATGCTGTGCTGAACAACGATGTGCTCGTGATAGCCGCAGCAGGTAATGCGGATGATGATGTGCCTTTCTATCCTGCGTCTTTTGATCACGTGGTAAGTGTGGCCGCCACCGACAGCCTGGATCATAAGGCCGGATTCTCCAGCTATGGACCCTTTATTGACATTGCTGCCCCCGGACACCAGGTAATGTCAACATGGGTTAATGGGTCATACATGCGTGGCAATGGTACGTCTATGGCATCTCCGGTGGTTGCGGGAGCTGCCGCCCTTTTGCGTTCTTACTATCCTGATATCAGTGCCCTGCAAACAGCTGCCTTGCTGCGTATGACAGCCGATCCCATAGACCATCTTGAAGGCAATACCGACTATGCATCACAATTGGGCTATGGACGCCTGAACATGTACCGGTCGCTCACAGAAACAACGCACAGCTACATCAGGATAGCAGAGCACGTGACCGACCCTGCTGAGTTGGGAAATGCAGGCCCCGGAACGGAGTTTGAGCTGAAAATGCACATGCAGAACATGCTGGCGCCTGCAAATTCAGTACTTGCTTTGATGACAACAGCTTCGGAAAACCTCGAAGTTCTCACGGATACTGTCAGCTTTGGCAGTGTGGACAGCCTACTGGTGTTTGATAATTTTCTGCAACCTTTTCAAGTGTATGCCAGACCAGACCTTCCTGAAAACTATACAGCCCTCTTTGCTGTTCATTTTTTTGATGAAGAGGGGAACATAATTGGACGTGAGTTTTTCCAGCGTGTGCTGAACAGAGAATATATAAATATTGAAGCCGGACCGATAAAAACTACCATTTCAGCACTTGGCGCCGTAGGGTTCAACTACCCTGATTATAGCCAGGGATGGGGTCTGACGTACGATGGTGGTTATACCGTTCTGCGTAACGGAGGGATTGTTTTGGCTAACAGCCCCGCAGAAACGGTCGACAATGTTTATGGGCCAGAGAAGGGCACTTTCAGTGAAAAACTATTTGCTGAACAACATCCGGTAATTCATACAGATCATCTGCTGGCCCCAATCGTGGTAAGTGGCCGGCTGACGGAAAATATTGATCAGGTGAGCACTCCGCTTGATCTGGCCATTAGCTATGATTATTATTTCTGGGATTATGATGACCCTAAAGATTATTTCATTCTGCATTACCATGTAGTAAATCAATCCGAAGCCACTTATAGTCATCTATATGCCGGATTCTTTGCAGACTGGATACTACGCAATAATAAGCTGCATCGAGCTACCATCGACATACCTTCAAGGGTTGCTTATGCATATTCTGATGAGGGCGGACACTATACTGGCATTCAGCTGCTTTCAGATGGCGGCATGCGACACTATGCTTTCGATAACCAGGGTGCTAAAGGCAGCATGCGAATCGATAATGGTTTTAGTGACGTGCAGAAATATGCCGCCCTCACTACCAATCGCTTGCAAGCAGGATATTTTGCTGCAGATAACGACATTTCTTCAATGATAAGCCACGGACCACACACTTTGCATCCGGGTGATACGCTTTCTTTTGGTTTTGCACTTCATTTCGCCGATGAGCTGGACGATCTGCGTGACCACGCAACAGAAGCAAAAATATTCTATGATGCGCTTGAAGACCTGGAAACAAGCATATCCGAGCCTGCCTGTGAAATTGCCACGGATCCCATGCAGGTTTATCCCAATCCTTTTGCTGACAAAATGAATGTTCGTTTTGGCATTGAAATGGAAGGCACTTACACACTCTCTCTTTATGGCTCAGACGGCCGGCTGAAATTATCCAGAAAGATCAACCTGGTTCCCGGCCAGGTCAAAACCATTGAAAAGAATCTGTCAGACCTTGCTCCGGGCCTGTATCTTTTGAGTCTGCAAGGCCGGGATGTCAATCACTCACAAATTATCATCAGGGAGTAAACAGTCCAGGCGCTGAATTATTCCATTGACCTATTTATATCCTGCTATGCGAGAGAATAACATCACCTGGTCTATGTGTAAAAATCCTTACTTTTGTTAGCAAAAATCCTTCACTATATGGATATTCAATACGTTGGTGAACATCTTTTTTGGGGTTATGCGGGTCGCACTGCTCTTTTTGTTGGGTTCATTACAGCTGTTTTTGCTGTTTTTGCTTATTGGCGGGCTTCATCTGACGGACGCATAGACTATCGTCTCTGGCGCTGCTATGGCCAGAGGGCTTTCAGGGTGCATTCGTTAATGATCGCGATAGCATCTTTTGCCCTGCTTTACATCCTCCTAAACCAGTATTATGAATATCGTTATGTATGGGTTCATGTAGAAAATGATCTTTCGCTGGGGTACCAGATAGCCAGCTTTTGGGCAGGGCAGGAGGGAAGCCTGCTTTTTTGGGTCTTGTCTCAGGCTGTTTTTGGGCTGATCATCATGCGTGTCTCCCGAAAGTGGGAAACCCGGGTAATGACCATTTTTGCCGCTTCACAGGTGATCATGGTTAGCATGCTGCTGGGAATCAGGTCGGGAGACATCAGCATAGGCTTTGACCCCTTTATGCTCCTCAGAAATGCATCGGAAAATGCAGGTAACATCTTTTTTCAGAATCCTGAATACCTTCAGCAGATTGCAGATGGCAATGGCCTTAACCCCCTTCTTCGTAATTTTTGGATGATGTCTCATCCACCCGTGACATTCATTGGATATGCTGCGGTTCTGGTGCCTTTTTGCTTTGCCCTTGCCGGCTTTTGGAAAGGCAAGTTCCACGAATGGATCAGACCCGCAATCCCCTGGACTATACTGGGAGTGCTATTTCTTGGGGCGGGTATTCTTCTTGGCGGTGTCTGGGCGTATGAATCGCTGACATTTGGAGGTTTCTGGGCCTGGGACCCCATCGAAAATGCCTCACTTGTGCCCTGGCTCATCCTGGTGGCTGCCCTGCACCTGATGCTGGTGTCACAGAAAAAAAGACACAGCTATGCCCCAACCTTTCTCTTTACCATATTGGCTTTTATATTTGTCATCTATGCATCATATCTGACAAGAAGCGGCGTGTTATCGGATACCTCCGTGCATTCTTTCGGAAGTGATGGAATGGGACTGCACATTCTTATCTATCTTTTTGTATTTCTTACACTTGGACTGACACTCTTTTTTAGAAAATACCCTAAGCTCCCATCAAAAAAGGGCGAAAAGGTATTCAGCCGCGACTTCTGGCTCTTTATCGGTGCGCTCGTCATGGCCTTGTCTGCTTTTCAAATCATCTTCAGTACTTCCATTCCGGTGTTGAACAGGTTTATTGGCACCAACCTCGCCCCACCAACCGACATAATACATCATTATAATACCTGGCAGCTGCCTTTCGCCGCCGCAATTGCGCTGATGATTGGTTTTACACAATTTATCCGGTGGGGCAGTAACAAATTTCGGGTATTTATGAAGCGCATGGCCCTGTCTCTCGGTTTAGCCCTGGTTTTTACCCTGGTTATTGCCCTGGCTTACTCACTGAGCCGCACAGATTACCTCCTGATGCTGTTTGCTTCATTGTTTGCGTTTTTTTCTGCGCTGGATATGCTGCTGCGTTTTCCCAAACAATATATCAGCAAAGGTGGCGCAGTAACCCATCTGGCAATGGGGCTGTTCCTGCTGGCCGTAGTGATCACATTTTCCCAACAGGAGACTATCTCAAAAAATACCTCCGGTTATCACCTGGGAGAGAGTTTTTCAGAAACTGAAAATCTTCTGCTGATAAAGGATGAAGTATTGGCTATGGGAGACTATCATGTGACGTATGTGGGCCATGATTTTGACGGAGAAAGGATGCACTATCAATTGGATTTTCTCAGAGAAAACAAAGATGGTGAATATTACAAGGTATTCAGCTCTTATCCCTCCGTGCTTCTCAATGAGCGTATGGGAAATGTGTATGAACCTTATGCACAGGTTTTTCCACTAAGAGATATCTTTACGTATATTACCTACGCGGATCTTGACCAGGGGGAAATCCCAGAGCCACATCAGCACCTTCAGAGCCTGACGATCTCTGTGGGTGACAGCATTCCGCTGGATAATCACCTCCTGGTGTTCCATGACATCAGCACGGAGCCATTACATGACATGCATGGCGAAGATCAGCTCAGAGTGATAGCAGACATGGTCATATACAGTAATTTTGGAGAACATTATCACCTGCAACCGGCTTTTGTTTATTCCGATGGTGAAATTATCCATGAAGATGACACGGCTGAAGAACTGGAGCTACGGTTCAGACTTGCAAGAGCCGCTGATGAACCGTATACTGTGGAGTTGGAACTTTATGAAGAGCGCCTGGACTTTATCATCATTAAAACGGTTGTTTTTCCATTGATCAACTTGCTGTGGATCAGTATAGTACTTATGTTTATCGGATTATGGATGGCTTATCGAAGCAGAAAAAAACAGGCCCGTGGCAGGATGTAGACGGCTCTGCTATGGATTATGCAGCTAATGTAAAAAGGGAGCATACATGGCACAAATACGAAAAATAGTCATATTAGGTTCTGGTAATGTGGCCACCCACCTGGGCCATGCATTTCAGGAGGCCGGTCTTGAGGTGCTTCAGGTTTTTAGCAGGGAAGTGGAACATGCCAGAACACTTGCCGGCCAGCTGAACAGTGGCTTTACAGATCGTCTGGCTGCCCTGAATCAGGATGCTGACCTTTATGTTATGGCCATTACGGATGATGCCATAGAAAAGGTTGCTGAATGCTTTCCTTTTCAGGATAAGTTGCTTGTTCATACCTCAGGTACCACACATATGGATGCCCTCAAAGCCGGAAGCTCACGGTATGGTGTGTTCTATCCCCTGCAAACCTTTTCAAGGGATGTGCCCCTGGATTACAGGAAAGTGCCGTTATGTCTCGAAGCGCATAAAGAATCTGACAAGCCAGCCCTGGAACATCTCGCAGGCAGCATCAGTGATGCAGTGCAATGGACCGGCAGCGAGCAGCGGCGCATGCTTCATGTGGCTGCGGTCTTTGCCTGCAATTTTGTAAACCATATGTACACAGTGGCATCAGATATCCTGAAGCAGCACGACCTTCCATTTGATCTGCTGCGTCCTCTGATTGAAGAAACAGCCCGCAAAGCACAGGAGAAACCGCCCGGCCAAATCCAGACAGGCCCGGCCCGCCGTAATAACCTCAAGGTAATCGAAAGACACCTGGAAATGCTGAAAGAGCAACCGGATTACCATAAAATGTATAATTTTATCAGCGAGAGCATCAGAAGGAAATATGGATTTGAAGGTTAATAGTTGAGGTTTCGAGTTTTTGGATCATATGTTAACGAGCATGTTATAAATAAAAATTTTTGTTGCATGACAAATTACAAGCAATTATTATCGGATGTGGATACTTTTGTTTTTGATGTGGATGGGGTGATGACCAGCGGTCTTGTCTTGCTGACCCAGGAAGGGCAAATGCTGCGAAGCATGAACGTGAAGGATGGTTATGCCCTGCAGCTGGCAGTAAAAAAAGGTTATCGTATCATCATTATTACGGGTGGCAGCTGTGAAGCTGTCAAGCAGCGTTTTATGCTGCTTGGGATCAAGGAAGTATATCTTGGCGTAAGTAACAAGTTGGAGCTGTTCGAGAAGATCGTGAAGGAAGAAAACCTGGAAAAAAGGAAAATTCTTTACATGGGGGATGATCTTCCTGATTACCAAATCATGCGTGAAGTGGGTGTTCCGGCCTGCCCCGCGGATGCCGTGGAAGAGATCAAAACCATATCAAAATACATCTCAGGTCACGAAGGCGGAAAAGGCTGCGTTCGGGATGTGCTTGAACAAGTGATGCGCATGCAGGACAAGTGGTTCCATAATGACGGTTTTAATTGGTAGAATCTGTTATCTTGCTAATGATGTAATTTGTTAACTGTTATGGGTCCCTTAAGTTGTTTAAATCCTTATGATATCATTCTGGCTTCTCAATCGCCCCGCCGAAAAGCACTGATGGAAGCCACAGGAATACCCTTCCGGGTAATGGTACGCCCCACCCCGGAAACCTTTCATGACGGAATGTCTCCGCTGGAAGTGGTAACCCATATCTGCCGGGAAAAGGCCAATTGTTTTACTGATGAGCTGCAAAAGCAGGATACGGTAATTATTACAGCTGACACCATCGTAGTGCACCATGGAAGAATTATCAACAAACCCGATGATGCCGCCCATGCCTTTAAAATGATCTCCGCACTGTCAGACAGCACACATGAGGTCTATACGGGTGTCTGTATCCGGCATCAGGATAAGGAAATGGTGCTTCATGATCACTCCCTTGTCACGTTTCGACCTCTCAGTGATGACGAGATCAGCTACTATATTTCTCAATATCAGCCATTTGATAAAGCCGGAGCTTATGGTATCCAGGAGTGGATCGGCTATATCGGCATTACAGGCATCCAGGGATCTTATCATAATGTTATGGGCTTGCCCGTGCATCTTGTGTATGCACAACTCATGGAGTGGTTTAGGCGCTAAATAGTTAATAAGGAATACTGAGGACATGCTTCGTTTCAGATCGTATTTACTGGTGGTGCTTGCGGCAGTCTATCCCGTGCAGGCACTTTATACACATAATGTGCAGGAGCTTGATTTGTCGCAGCTGCTTATGCCGGTAATTGCATCTCTTGCCATGGCTGCCCTGGTTTTTGCCGCATGGAGGGTTTTTGCGGCCAAAACCCGGCTTGCGGGCCTGCTTAGTGCCGTTTTTATGCTGTTCTTCTGGTATTATGGTGTTATAAAAGACGCTGTTGCCAGTGTCCTTCCTTTGGGCAACCTGGTGATCATGCTGTTTTTTATCTCAATCTATGCACTTATTGCTTTCGGTATGCTTAAGATCAGGAACCCGGTCGCACAGGAGAAGATGACCACCATTCTGATCGTTCCGTTAGGTCTGCTGGTATTGTTTAACCTGATTACACTTATACCCGCGGAAATGCAAAAACACCGCTTATCCCAGAACCGGGAGGGTGCTGTTCATGTACATGAAGAAGCGCATGCTGGGGATTCAGGTTATCAGCCAGACATATATATCCTCGTCTTTGACGAGTTTGCCAGCATCCCCACCATGGAGGATCAATGGGACTATGACCATACATATTTTATGAACAGGCTGCAGGACATGGGGTTTTTCTTCGCCAAAGACAGTAAGACGCGCTATACGAATACCCTGAGGTCATTGCCCTCACTGATGAATCTTACCTATATGGATCCGGACCTATCTGCTGCCGAGCTCTACAGCAGGTATGATAACAACTTCCTTATGAATTTTCTGGACCGTGCAGGATATGAGATACATTTTATTGACGGATGGGGGAGTTTTGAATATTCCTTCGGAATAACAGACATTAATTTCTATTGTATGTATAATACTGACCCTGAAGATGAGGTAATCATGGATGCCTTTCTTTATCTCCTTTTGCATCGCTCCCTCCTGAGCCCTCTCTCATCTTTTTTCAGGGATGACACCTCAAACCTGTATTACCGCGTAAATAATTATTTTCTTAATCTTATTGAAGACTTTCCTGAAACAACTCGCCAAAATGAACACCCTACCTTTTTATATGCCCACCTGATGACCCCCCATCTGCCCTTTGTCTTCGACAGGCATGGGGATTTTATGGAGAATCCTACCAATCACTGGGAATACGAATCCATTGATAATGAAACCAAAAAGGAGCTATATCTTGAACAATACCTCTACATCAGCGACAGGATCCTGGATATCACCTATAACATTTTGAACAGCTCGGATGATCCCCCCGTGATCGTTTTGCTCTCAGATCATGGCGTTCGCGAGCAGAGTTCGGGTGCCACAGGAGCGGAACACAGTCATCGGGTGCTTAATGCCATATATTTCCCGGATGGCGATCACAGCAAGCTTTATGACAGCATCGCCCCTGTGAACACGATGCGCGTTATGATGAATCAGTTCTTTGATCAAGATTACTCTATGCTGGATGACACATGATTTTTTCTTTTGAATCGTCCGGTTGGGCAAAACAGTCGAAAGCCATCAACCCCAATCCTTAAACCCCAATCCTTAAACCCCAATCCTCANACTTCAAACCCTAAACCNCATGCCCAACATCCACAAGAGTTCTTTTCGCGATCCGGGCGGCTTNCTTTTTTACGAGAACGGAAAGCTGCTTCGACAGGTGAATCAGGCAGGAAAGGAAGATTATGACCAGCTGCTTTCATCCGGTCTCTATGATTATCTTACCGGAAAGGGCTGGCTGATTACACACAATGAATTATCCGGACACAAGGGGGTTGACGGGGAGGCTTACAGGGTAATTCAGCCTGAAAAGGTTGACTTTATCTCTTACCCTTATGAATGGTGCTTCAGTCAGCTGAAAGATGCTGCCATTGCTACTCTGAGGATACAGAAGGCGGCGCTGGGTTATGGCATGTGGTTAAAAGATGCATCAGCCTATAACATTCAGTTTCATCAGGGCAAGCCTGTTTTTATTGATACATTGTCTTTTGAAGGCTACCGGGAAAATCAGCCCTGGCCCGCTTACCGTCAGTTTACAGAGCATTTTCTTGCACCGCTGGCCTTAATGAGCTACATCCATCCCGACATGAACCGCATGTTATCGCTGCACCTGGATGGGATACCTCTGGAGCGGGTTGTGAAGCTATTGCCTTTTCGCACCAGGTGGAGGCCTTCATTGTTGATGCATCTTCATTTGCATGCCAGGGCACAGCAAAAATTCAAGGATAACGCAAAACGGGTCAAAAAGAGCACCATCTCCAAAAAGAGGCTGCTTCATCTTACAGAAAGCCTGGGGCAGGCAGTCGGGGCGTTACGGCTGAAAACCAGGAAAACCACCTGGGCAGGCTATTATGGGTTTATGAGTTACTCCGATGAGGCTTTTGAGAAGAAAAAAGAGATAGTATCCCTTTTTCTTAAGAAAATAAATCCTCGCAGGGTTTGGGATCTGGGCGCCAACACCGGCGAATTTACTAATCTGGCTGCGAACATGGATGCAAGTTGTATTGCCTTTGACGTGGATCCCCTGGCAGTAGAGGCATGCTATCGTATGAATAAGGAAAAAAAGTTACGCAATATCCTTCCGCTGGTAATAGACCTCACCAACCCCAGTCCTGCTGTGGGATGGGCAAACAAGGAGCGTTCTTCATTTGCCGAACGCGAATTGCCTGATACCCTTATGGCACTCGCCCTGATTCATCATCTGGCCATTCCTCATAACCTGCCTTTTGAAAAAATTGCAGCCTTCTTCAGCCGCCTTGGCGAGCACCTTGTCATTGAATTTGTTCCCAAACAGGATTCCCAGGTGCAAAAATTGCTGGCTACACGCAAAGATGTCTATCCTCATTACAATGAAACGCACTTTGAAAAGGCCTTTTCTGCCTTTTATGATATCCGGGAAAAGCTACCCGTGGAAGGAACCTTCAGGACATTATATCTGATGAAAAGACGGTAGGGTTTCGGGTTTGAGGTTAAGTGCTTAAAAACTGATATCTTTGAAGAATAATTTGATGATTTCTGGCCAGAAAACAAGACAAAAATATGTATATGAGTTTTTATTCAGTGATAAGTATGGTCATGTCTATTGATCCTCAGGTTTTTGTGGGGTATATTGACCCCGGTACCGGAAGTATTATTTTACAGGCTTTGGTGGGTGCCATTGCTGGCGTGGCCATTGCCGTTAAACTCTTTTGGCACAGGATCCTGAAATTTTTTGGTGTCAGGAAAA
>SL_8KL_010_SEDDRAFT_10005017_pt1 | contig 10475 bp, 15 predicted proteins | sample SodLakKL_010_SED_4_FD_11160 | JGI IMG/M metagenome (IMG submission 11160) | reverse complement strand
AAAGGTTTTAAATGAGGAGTTAATTAATTATTGTGGATTTGACGAGGGAAGAGATTCTTAATTGCTTTTCTTTTTGAAAAATAGCCAGTTCTCCTGATCCTCTTTTCCCATATCTGTCTTTAGTAAAACGTATTTTCCTTTCAATTTCTCTCCTTTTATATCCGCTATTATTTCATCTTGTTTCTGTTTGATCGGTTCGAATGTTCCTTTGTCCCATATCTCTACTTTTCCAGCTCCGTACTGGCCTTCAGGTATCTCTCCTTCGAAATCAGCGTAGTCCAGATCATGGTTCTCCACTTTTATCGCCAGTCTTTTTGTTCCAGGTTTCTCTGGAGGTTTCTTTGGTACGGCCCAGCTCCATAGAACTCCTTCGAACTCTAGCCTTAAGTCGTAGTGTAGGTTGGATGCATCGTGTTTCTGTATCACGTATGTCCTATCTTCTTCCATGGTTTTTCTCCTTGATCGGAGTTTAGTTCAAGTAGTTCTCCACGGTTTCTCCAAGATCTTTTCTATTTTCCGGAGTGGTGTAGACCGAGAAGAGGTGGGATACGGGTTGTTTTTCCTTCAGTGTTTGGGTTATCTTTGAGACTTCTTCCAGTGGAACTATATCTCCGCTTTTGAGCTGTATCTGTATGTCGAATTTTCTCAACCTTGGTTCAGCGTGCAGTGAAGTTTCTTTCTGCTTGTTCACAATGACTTCTTCAGGTTCTATTCCTTTCTCCCGTGCTATCTCTTTCTCTATTTCTAGTTCTTCTTTATCTTTGATCTTGTTGAGTTTTTCCTGTTTTTCCTCTGGATCAGAGCTTTTTATAGCGTAGCATTGTTTGTAGAGTTTTCTCTGGATGATTTTGTTTATTATTTTTCTTGAATACGGGTTGGATTCTCTCAGTGACTGGATTAAGTCCCCGTCGGTCATTTCAAAGGTTCTTTTGAGCTTTTTTTCTCCTCTTTCTCCTCTTGCCTCCAGCCATACTTTATCTTCTTCTATCTCTTTCAGGGAGGATTGGAAGGCTCTGAGAAGCATCTTCTCAGCTATAGAAACTGTTTTGTGGCAATACACATTTGAGTACATGTGGTCTCTAGCTACCAAGTAATCCTCTAGAGGTGTGATTCCTTTTTCCAGGAAGGTTATTGCTTTAGGATTGTTTTTCTCTTCTGTAATCTGCATCATGTCGATTATTCTTTCGGTTTCCACCGATCCGTAGGATACGCCGGTGTAGTGAGAGTCTCTTGCCAGGTAATCGAGTTGATCCACGTCTAGTTGAGAGCTTATGACATCCTGTAAGTATTTTTTATTCTTATATTCTCCGTTCACGAGCTTCGCTATCTTATCCGGGCTCAAACCGTGTTTTTCTATTATTTCAGGTATGGTTTTGTTTTGGTTTCTTTTTTCTTTTCCTCTGATTAAATCTTTGGTTATTTCCATGTGGTCTTTTGGCATTACTTCTTCCACTGTGTGGCTGAATGGAGCGTGTCCAAGATCGTGTAGAAGTGCAGCTGTTTCAAGAGTTTTCTTTTCCTCTTCCTCCAGATCTAACTTCTCCGATACTTTACCCGCTACATGGGATGATCCAAGAGAGTGTTCCAGTCTGGTTTGATGTGCTCCTGGATACACTAGAAAGGTTAATCCGAGTTGTTTTATCCAGGCCAGTCTCTGCATTTCCGGCTGTTCCAGTAGTTCTTCCTGTAATTGATTCAGTTCAATGAATCCGTGGACCGGGTCCTTGATCACTTTCCCCGTCATTTTATCTTCTCCTTCTTACTTTTTTCTTGACTTCTATGTATTAGTTTGGATTCGAATATATTTATAAGAAAGTTCACCATGAATCCAAAGTTGTCGTTGGTTTAGGCGGATTCACTGGGGATAACCCCTCAATGTATAAATAATCCTAATAACAAAATAATTATAAGTTAATTAAAAACTCCGCAGAAAAAAATTCTAACCGAGTAAAACCGTAAACCCGGAGGTACCAAAAATGAAAAAAAGAATAAAAGAAACCATTGAAGAAGCCAAGGAGAAAGAAAAAAACTCCTATAAGAAAACAAAGCCAGATAACGATGCTAAAGGAACTGAAGAAGAAGAATTAAGGAAGAAAATTGAAGAATCAGGAGCAGGAGTGAAAGTAATAGGAACAGGTGGATCAGGAAACAACACCATGAAAAGAATGCAAGAGATAGGGATACAAGGAGCAGAACTAGTAGCGATGAACACTGATGCTCAACATCTTTTATCAACACCTGCAGACAGTAAACTCCTACTAGGAAAAGAAGTCACGGACGGACTAGGAGCAGGAAGCGATCCACAGCTAGGAGAAAAAGCAGCAAAGGAACAAGGAGAACAAATCGAAGAACAAGTGGAAGAACCGGGTTTAGTTTTCGTTACATGCGGACTCGGTGGAGGAACTGGAACAGGAACCGCACCAGTTATCGCGAGAAAAGCAAAAGAAAAAGGAGCACTATCAGTCGCGGTAGTAACTCTTCCATTCAGTGTTGAAGGAGAAAAAAGAATGGAAAACGCTCTATCAGGACTTAAAAAACTGAGAGAAAACGCAGATACCGTTATAGTTATCCCCAACGATAAACTACTTGAAATAGTTCCCGAACTACCTCTCAACGCAGCTTTCAAAGTAGCTGACGAAGTATTAGCCAATGCAGTAAAGGGAATAACCGAGATGATAACCAAACCAGGACTGGTTAACCTTGACTTTGCCGACATAAGAACCATACTACAAGACGGAGGAGCAGCGATGATAGGGCTAGGAGAATCCGACACGGACGAAACAGGAGAAGCAAGAGCACTAGAAGCAGTGGAAGAAGCACTAAATTCTCCCCTACTAGACGTAGATATATCAAACGCAGGAAAAGCACTAATAAACGTAGTAGGAGGACCATCCATGAGCCTAAGAGAAGCCGAAGTAGTGATGGAAGCAGTAGCCAGCAAGATCAGAAAAGACTCCCACATAATCTGGGGAGCAATGATCGATGACAATTTACGAGAAGACAAAATAGAAACAATGGTCGTGATAGCGGGAGGAAGAATCCCATTCATCGGTGGCGAAGGAGACGAAGAAAAACTCGGCCCGGAAATCCACCTGGACATAGTCGGAGAAGAAGAGTAACGAGAAAAGTATAACAAGAACAAGTTATATAAAACTACAAACACAAATACTCAAAGCAGTGAACACGATCCATTCTGCTCAAACACTAATACATTAAATAACACAGCGGATTAATCAAGAAAAAGGTGAAGAAATGAACATACAAAAAATAATAACTGACTACATCAAAAGACTCGGAAGATTCCTGAAACAGGTAAAAAGAGTCATGAAAGTAGCTACAAAACCAACCAGCGAAGAATTCTGGGCAGTAGCAAAAGTAACACTAATAGGAATGCTGATAATAGGATCAATAGCCTACATAATAAGATCAATAGACTTTCTACTAGCATAAAAAACAAAGAAAGTGAACAAAATGGCAATGTACTCAATCAGAACCACAATAGGACAGGAAAAAACAACTTCAAAGATGCTCGAGGACAAAGTGGAAAAAGAAGACCTAGACATCCACTCCATCACAGTAGTCGACAGACTAAAAGGATACATATTCACAGAAGCAGATGACGAAGAAGAAGCAAAACAACTGATAAGAGGAATAAAACACGCCAAAGGAATAATAGAAGGAGAAGTAGAAAGAGAAGAAATAAAACCATTCATAGAAGAAAAAACACTCACAAGCGAGATAAAAAGCGGAGACATCGTGGAACTAACATCAGGAGCATTCAAAGGAGAAAAAGCCAAAGTAAAAAGAATAGATCAAGGAAAGGAAAAAATCACGGTAGAAATAATAGAAGCGGAAGTCCCAATACCAGTTACAGTGGACGCATCCGACGCAAGAGTAATACCGAGCGAAAAACAAAAATACGAATAAAAAAGTGATCACATGACCGACACAATAAGCGTGCTAATAGAAGGAGGAAAGGCCTCGGCAGGACCACCACTAGGCCCAGAACTAGGACCAACACCAGTGAACGTACAAGACGTAGTCAACGAAATAAACGAAAAAACGAAGAATTACGAAGGGATAGAAGTACCAGTGGACGTGAAGATTGACAAAGACAGTGGAGAATTCGAAGTAGAAGTAGGATCACCACCAGTATCAGCACTCATCAAAAAAGAACTAAACATAGACAAACTATCAGGAGAACCCAACAAGTACAAAGTCGGAGACCTGAAAATAGATCAAATAATCAAAATAGCAAGATCAACTAAAGAAAACAGCCTGGCAAAAACAGATAAAAAACTCGTTAAAGAAGTAATAGGAGCATCACAATCAATGGGAATACTCATAGACGGAAAAGAACCACAACAAGTAATGAAAGAAGTGGAACAAGGAAAACACAACGCTAAAATAGAAGGCGAAGAAGAACTGGAAGAAGTGAGCAAAGAAGAAATCGAACAAAGAAAACAGGAACTGGAAGAAAAAATGGAAAAGATTAAAGCCGAAGAAGAAGAGGAAGAGGAAGAAGAGGAAGAACTAGAAGAAGGCGAAGAACCAGAGGAAGAAATTGAAGAAGAAGATGAGGAAGAGGAAGAAGAACACCACGCACCAGGAGAAGCAATCGACCTCTGAAAAACCCATTAACAAGAACCACAACCAATAAAAACAAGACACTTAATAAACATAAAAACCCGTTTACTAAGCCAAGTAGCTTAGGAGGGAAACAACATGGATCTAAACTTTGAAGAAGCACTCGAAAAAGCAATTGAAGAAGCACCGGAAAGAAACTTTACAGAAACAGTAGAGCTAATACTAAATTTCCGAGAAGTCGATTTCTCCAATCCAAACGATAGACTAGACAAGACAGTTACTCTACCAAACGGTAAGGGCAAACCAACCAAGATATGTGTTATAGCAGAAGGAGAAACAGCTACAAAAGCAAAAGGAGAAGCTGAAAAAGTACTAAATAAAGATCAATTAAAAAAACTCGGAGAAGACTCTAGAAAAGCAAAAAAACTAGCAAATGAATACGATCACTTCGTAGCAGAAGCCAGTATGATGGCGGACGTTGGAAAACACCTGGGACAAGTACTTGGACCAAGAAACAAAATGCCAACACCTATACCACCAGGCTCGGATCCAACAGAACAAATCGAGAAAATGAGAAACCAAATCAAGATCAAATCAAAAGGAGAATTCCAACCAACACTACAAGCACCAATAGGAACCGAAGAAATGGAAACACAAGAATTAATGGAAAACATTGAAAGAGTGTACACCGAAATAGTAAACTCACTACCAAAAAGACATCAAAATATAGATCAAGCCTACGTGAAGACAACTATGGGGCCATCAATACAAGTAGAATAACGCCAAGAGTGATTAAAAATGACCGTGCCGGAATGGAAAAAACAAACAGTACAAAAAATAAAAGAAATGACGGAGAAACCAGTGGTAGGAGTCATAACCCTAGAAGGACTACCGTCAAAACAACTACAAGAGATAAAGAAAGAACTCAGAGGCGAAGCAGAGATAAAAGTCACTAGAAAAACACTCATAAAAAGAGGTCTGGAAAAATCGGATAGAGAAGGCGCGAAAAAACTCGAAGAATACCTAGAAGGACCATGCGGAATAATATCAACCGACAAAAACCCATTCAAACTTTACAAATCACTGCAGGACAAAAAATCAAAAGCAAAAGCCAAACCAGGTAAAAAAGTCGATAAACAAGTGAAAATACCCGAAGGACCAACCGGACTACAGCCAGGACCAATACTCTCAAACCTACAACAAGCAGGATTACCAGCACAAATAAAAGAAGGAGACATATACATCAACAAAGAAACCACACTACTAGAACCAGGCGACGAAATAACAATGGAAATAGCATCCGCCCTAAACACCTTAGACATCAAACCACTTGAAATAGGCATAGAGCCACTCGCATTACTAGAAAACAGCACAGTATTCACACCAGATCAACTGGAAATCGATGTTGAACAAACAAAACAAGACTTCACAAACGCTCACCAAAGAGCAATAAACCTAGCAGTAGAATCCAATTACCACACAAAAGAATCAACAGAAGTAATGGTTCAAAAAGCAAGTCAAAACGCAAAAAACCTAGCAATAGAAGCAAAAATCTATACCAAAGAAACAATAGAACAAATAATCAGCCAAGAACACGCCAAAGCACAAGCACTGGATCAAAAAATCAAAGAAAAAGAATCAGAATGAAAAAATCACACTCAAAACCTATAAAAATAATCAAGATAGAACACTAACAGGAGGTAAACAAAATGGAATACGTATACGCTGCACTCTTACTGAACTCCGCAGAAAAAGAAATAAACGAAGACACATTAACAGATGTGATAGAAGCCGCAGGAATAGAAGCAGACGAAGCAAGAATAAAAGCACTAACAACAGCACTGGAAGATGTTGATATAGAAGAAGCAGTACAAAAACAAGCAGCTGCACCAGCAGCACCAGCACAAACAGGAGCAACCGAAGAACAAGGTGAAAAAGAAGACGAAGAAGAGGAAGAAGAAGACGAGGAAGAAGAAGTATCCGAAGAAGAAGCAGCAGAAGGACTTGGATCACTATTCGAGGACTAAAAGCATCAAAACCCGGAACAGTGCACAAGCAACAGCATCCCCCTAATTTAAAAAACTCCAATTCGTAATGAGAGACATGGCTGAAGAAACTGAGAAATCAAATAATGAAGAACCTCAAAAAGAAGAGTTAGGTAAAGGAACAGCCAAGGAGATAGAGGAATACGAGTACCTGCTAGTAGAATACATGAAGGAGATAAGCAATGAAATGACCTACCTACTCCTAACAATAGTCTCGCTATTCCTATTCATAGTGGTCAATCTTTTCCAGGACTTAGTAGCCATTGAAACTTCAGAAGAATTCCTATTAGGATTAAGCTCTGTTCAAATGCTAAGAATAGTGTTTATACTGCTAATGATAGGTGGATTTATATTGTTCACTCTATCCAATATCACTAAAAAAAATATAGAGGATAGATTCAGTGTTATATTGGATTAAAAAAATCATTTAAATTGATTTCTACTTTTCTATTCCTTTCTCCGTCATTAATTCAGATTCTTTCAATCCATTACCTGTTACAATAAGAGCTATCGAATCATCTTTATCCAAATTTAGATCATCTTCTTCAGGATCAAAAATCTTTTTCAACGCAGCCAAAGGAAGAGCGGATGCGGGCTCGGCAAAAATACCTTCTCTACCCATCTCAAAAATTGATTTAATCATATGTTCATCATCGACCTGTACAGCAAATCCATTAGTTTCTTCCATTGCTTCTACTGCTGTACCCCCATTTATAGGAACCTTCACGTGGATTGAATCCGCAATGGTTTCACCTCTAGTCGTAGGTGGTTTTGGTCTTCTGTGCCCTTCATTGAACGCGTCAACTATGGGGGAACAGGCTTTTGCCTGAACACCTATCAATCTAGGAATTTTATCTATCAGTCCAAGTTTCTCCTGTTCTTGTAGTGACCAGTAAATTGAGCTGAGAAGTCCTCCAGTGCCCATTGGCGTGATTATAGTATCCGGAATTTTTTTATCCTTATAATATTCCTTTATTTGCTTTACCAATTCGTACCCTATTGTTTTCTCTCCTTCCAAGTAATAGGGATTTAAACCCGTTTCGGCAAGGTAGGATCCCATTCTAGCTTCCTTTTTTGCTTTATACAAACATTCTTGAAAATCTCCCTCAACTCTAATCAATTCTCCTCCATAAGCCCGAACTTGGGATGTCTTTCCCTCAGGAGTGGCTTCAGGCACGAATATCCTAGACGTTACTCTTGCTTTTGAAGAATAAGCAGCTACACTGGCAGCCATATTACCTGTTGATGCTAATGTGACGGATCTGTAACCATATTCCAGCGCTCTAGTAATTGCTACAGCACTTCCTCTATCTTTAAAGGATCCGGTCGGATTGGTTCCTTCGTACTTCAAGAACAGATCGTTTAAATCGTACCGGTTAGCCAGTCCACTGGCTTCACACAGAGGGGTATCTCCTTCTTGTAAAGTAACAAAATCAGATTCAATGGGTAGAGCTTCTTTGTATTTTTCTATACCTTGTCCTTCATATTTAGGCTCTTCGATCTCTCTTTTAACTCTTAGGGGAGATCCGCAAGAGTCGCACTTGTATTTTATCTGTTCTTCGGAAAAAGTTTCTCCACAGTCTTGTCCAGTGCATTCGAACATCTGTATAATCCTCCTTAGTAAAAACTTATGTCTACTAAGGAATCTCTTATTTAAATAAGGCAGGTAAATATCAAATCGAGATTTAGGAAAAGAATAAAAACCCTGCCTCATTTCATATCAATGGTAATAAAACGAAAAACGGTGACACGAATGCATATAGATAAATTAATTGAGAAACTAGAAGACCAACTTGAGAACACTTCATCTCACCAAAAAAAAGTGGAATTGATTAGTAATCTGGAAGATCTTAAACAAAAAAGAGAAAAAATGGAGCCATGGGAAGCAAAGGATATAAATGCGGATAAATTTTTATAGAATAGATAAAGAATCCAGATATAAGTTTAAACAATAAGCGTGGCTTTATATTCTAATCTTCCACTGTTTCAAGGCTGAAGTATACTCTACATCCACCTAAAGTAGAGTGTATTCTGTCCGCCATTTTCACAGCATCTTTTATAGCTCCATTGCTATTGTTCCAATTGTAAACATAATCATTTTTCCCCTCTAGAGGCTCAAAACCCATTGACATTAATCTATCCGTTATTGAAGTTGTTTTCTCTCCTTCACTGTTGAATATGACTTTTAAGTAAGTTTTCATGGTTTCACCTGATGGTTTCAAGTTCAAAAAGTACTTTTCCTCCATCTAGTTTTTCTTGAATCTTGTTTCCTATGTTCATTACTTCTTCCATAGTTGCTTCGTTGTTCCATTCATATACAAAGTCGTAACTACCTTTTGTGGGCTTGAATCCGAATCCTTTTAGTTTTTTATTTACTTTTGAAGGTCTTGCTCCTTCTGAATGGAACCAGATGCTGAGGTATGTTTTCATAGTATCCAAATTTATTGTAGTGAATATATTATTTAAATGTTTGCAGAAATCTTTTTCAAAAAGAGTTTGAAAATTAGCTTATTTGTATATTCATCTTTTCCTTTAGTTCCTGGTAGCGGTTTCTTATGGTCACTTCGGTTATTCCTGCTGCCTCTGCGATCTGTTTCTGTGTTTTTCTCTCACCGTTTTTAGCTGCTGCTATGTAGAGCGTTGCAGCTGCCACGCCTGTTGGTCCTTTTCCTGAGAGCAGTCCTTTATCTATTACTCTTTCAAGTATCTTCTTTGCTTCTTCTTGTACTTCTCCGCTTAGATCTACTTTACTCGCGAACCTCGGAATGTAACAGACCGGATCGGTTAGAGGTACTTCTATATCCATCTCGTCTTTCAAGAATCTATAGGTCTTTCCTATATCTTTCTCTTCAACTCCACTTACTTCTGATAGTTCTTTTAAAGTTCTTGGTATCTTTCTTTTCCTGCAAACTATGTATAACGTGGATATTAACACTTCTTCTATCAGTCTTCCTCTTGTAAGGCCTTTTTTAACCGCCTTTCTGTATAGTTTAGCGGTTTCCTGTGCCACTGAGTTAGGTAATTTAAGCGTGGATGTTATTCTTCTGAGTTCTCTGAATGCTGTTTTTAGGTTTCTTTCAAGAGAGGTTGATATTGAGGCTCTCTGATGCCATCCTCTTAGTCGATTCATCTGGTTAATGGTTTCTTGAGATATTCTGTTTCCTTTTCCATCCACATCGAATTGATCTATCTGAGTGGTCAACCCTTTATCTGGCTTGGTGAATACAAGTGGTCCTCCAGCTCTTGCTTTTTTCTCAAATTCTTCTGAGTCAAATGCTCTCCATTCTGGACCTGGGTCAATTCTTGATTCTTCTACTAGACACCCGCATTCTTCACACATAACTTCGGCTCTTTTTGGATTCCGGGTGAAGTCACCGGCACCGCAATTCGGGCATTCTATCTCTTTTTCGGGCATTAGTTCACCTTGTTTCACATAAAACTAGTTGTTTATTGCTTAATAGATACTACTATTTAAAGGTTTCGAAAGATTTATAAAGACTATTTATTACCTTTTTATATTATTTGATTTCCTCCAACTTTTTTAAAAATACTTTAAAAAGATTTAATCAGGGGTTCGATGATCAACGATAATAACGCTTATAAAGGGTAATCTTTTCTTAATTATCGAGGTGATTAAATGGCAATAATCCAAGGACTTGGAGCAGGCCTCATGACTGGAGTTACCCTGCTATTAGCACTAGTGTTCGTTGAATATGCGGATATAAGAAAGAAATCCGAAAAAGCATTTACATGGATAGGAGCAGGAGCAGTATCCTTCATCCTAGGAGGAGTGTTCGCAGCTCTAGAGAACACAGTGTGGACAGAAGCAGGAATGACAGANGT